>JGI1221J13441_10000299_pt1 | contig 23281 bp, 26 predicted proteins | sample LakVidmifraction_4_FD_13441 | JGI IMG/M metagenome (IMG submission 13441) | reverse complement strand
CAAATGGCGCAATTAAGAGTTGTCTACAAAAGCAAACAAGAACACAGAATCAAACAATTATGCCAAAATGCAGCATAAACGGAAATTTGTCGTACACCCAAACAAATAGAGATGAAAAGATTAATTTTAATAAGACATGGGAAATCATCACGGGAACATAATGTACCCGACGAGAAGCGGCCTTTAAAAGAACGAGCTTATAAAGATGCCTCCCTGGTACTTAAGGTTTTTAAGGAGTTTCAAGATGAAGGACCATTTATTTGGAGTAGTCCTGCGACAAGAGCCCATGCTACTGCAAAGATTTTTAAAGAGGAGTTAAATATTTCTGATGATAAATTTAAGCTAAAAAAAGAGCTTTATACCTTCGAGAAACAAGACTTATTAGCTGTGCTTCAAACCTGTCCAGACGAGATTGAGACCTTAATGGTCTTTGGTCATAACCCGGCAATGACTGGCGTGGTCAATTCCCTTGGCGACAAGCATTTTGATAATATTCCTACTACCGGCCTCAGCGTCATAGATTTTGAATGTGATAAATGGACGAAGCTTGAAAACGGTAAAACTTTACTCCACTTATTTCCAAAAAACCTTCGCTAATTTATGCCGAATAAAAAATACTTAAACAGAGAACTTAGTTGGTTGCAATTTAACGCCAGGGTGCTGCAAGAAGCGGAAGACGAAAGTGTTCCCTTAATAGAACGATTGCGGTTTCTTGGGATATTTTCAAATAATTTAGACGAATTTTTTAAGGTTCGTTACGCCACGGTTAAAAGAATAGACCTGGCGGGAAAAGCCGGAAAGAGCGTTTTAGGCGGAATAAAGGCCAGTAAATTGCTGGAAGAAATTACCAAAATAGTTATAAACCATCAGGCAGAAAGCCTGAAGATTTTGGCTGACATTCAACATCAGCTAAAAGATCACGATATTCATATTATCAACGAAAAACAGGTTTCTCCTTCTCAGGCAAAATTCATCAAAGATTTTTTCCTTTCAAAGGTAAGTCCGGCGTTGGTAACCATAATTTTAAACGATTTAACAGAGATACCGTCGTTAAAAGACAGTGGGGCTTACCTGGCCGTGAAAATGGTAATGAAAGAAGATAAACCCCAGGAAGGTATTTCAAAACTACTGGATACTTCAGAAAAAGAACTCAAGTATGTATTGATAGAGATTCCAAGAAGCATAGAGCGCTTTGTGGTACTACCGGAAGAAGATGGGAAGCAATATGTGATTTTGCTGGACGATCTTATAAGACATAACCTGGGATCTATTTTTAATATTTTTGAATACGAAAGTATCTCTGCACATATGATTAAGATTACCAGGGACGCAGAGCTGGATATAGATAGCGATTTAAGTAAGAGTTTTATTGAAAAGATTTCCAGCAGTGTAAAAGATCGTATTAAGGGAGAACCGGTAAGGTTTGTTTACGATATGAATATTGGCGATGATACTTTGGCTTATTTAATGAATAAGATGGGAATTGTCTCTACCGATAGTATTATTCCTGGCGGACGTTATCATAATCGTAGGGATTATATGAATTTCCCCAGCCTGGGAAGAAAAGATTTGTTGTATAAACCAATTGAAGCTTTACCAATCCCGGGACTTATTCTGCAAACGAGCTTGTTTGCCAGTATAGCTAAAAAAGACTATTTGCTATACACTCCTTATCAAACTTTCGCTTATACCGTGAAATTTTTAAGGGAAGCAGCCTTAGATCCGAAGGTGAAAACCATAAAAATCACCATTTATAGATTAGCGAAAATCTCGCATATAGCCAGTTCCCTTATTAATGCTGTAAAAAATGGAAAAAAAGTAATTGTTCAAATAGAACTTAGGGCCCGCTTTGACGAAGTGGCAAATATTCGGTATGCCGAACAAATGCAGGCGGAAGGCGTAGAATTAATTTTTGGTGTTCCCGGGCTAAAAGTGCATTGTAAAACCTGTGTAATAGAACGTAAGGAGCACGGGAAAATTAAACGTTATGGTTTTGTAAGTACTGGGAACCTCAACGAATCGACCTCAAGAATCTATACAGATTACACCCTATTTACTGCCAATAATGAGATTTTAAAGGAGGTAAATAAAGTTTTTGATTTTTTTGAAATCAATTATAAGGTAAATAAATATAAGCACTTAATCGTTTCTCCGCATTATAGCCGAAATGCGTTTGTAAGTCTAATCCAGGCAGAAATAGATAATGCCAGGCAAGGGAAACCTGCCGGGATAGCTTTAAAACTGAATAGCCTTTCGGATAACCAGATGATCGACAAACTTTATGAAGCCAGCCAGGCCAGGGTAAAAGTAAAGCTTATCGTTAGAGGGATATGCTGCCTTATTCCGGGGGTTGAGGGAATGAGTGAGCATATTGAAGTAATAAGTATTTTAGATAAATTTTTGGAACATCCCAGGGTTTTTATTTTTAAAAATGCAGGAGAGTCGCGGGTTTTTATTTCTTCGGCAGATTGGATGACTAGAAACCTGGATCATCGGGTAGAAATTTCATGTCCTATTTATGATGAGGATATCAAACAGGAAATTATAGATGCTTTTGATATTAGCTGGCGTGATAATGTAAAAGCCAGAGTGATTTCTGCCGCCCAGGATAATGCCTATAAAAGCGATAGTACCGAAAAACACCGATCTCAATTTGAACTTTACAATTATTATTTAAATAAAATAGAAAACCAGAAGCTTTGATTACACAAACAAATTATGCAGCTATAGATATTGGTTCTAACGCCATTAGACTCTTAATTTCCACTATAACCGAGCAAGAGGATAGGGAAGATGTAGATTTTAAGAAAACCTCTCTGGTTCGTGTACCAATAAGATTGGGCGAAGATGTTTTTAAACACACCGTAATTTCTGAAAAAAATATTGAACGTATGGTAGATACCATGCAAGCCTTTAATCTTCTGATGAAATCGCACGGAATTGAAAAATATAAAGCCTGCGCAACTTCGGCTATGCGGGAAGCTAAAAATGGTGTTGAAGTGGTGGAGAAAATTAAAGAGAAAGCGGGAGTAGAGATTGAAATTATAGACGGAAATCACGAAGCAGCCATTATTGCAGCAACAGATTTGCACGAGCTGGTGCAAAACGATTGTAATTATTTATATGTAGATGTAGGTGGTGGTAGTACCGAATTTACACTATTCAGTAGCGGAAATACCGTTGCTTCCAAATCTTTTAAAGTGGGTACGGTTAGGCTACTTAATAATCTCGTGGAAGACGGTCTCTGGGAGGAAATGGCAACATGGGTACAAGAAACCACAAAATCTTATGACGAAATAGATCTTATTGGTTCTGGCGGCAATATTAATAATATCTTCAAAACAAGTAGAAAGAAAGAGGGGATGCCTTTGAGCCTGTCTTATATTAAGAAATATAATGATTTGCTAAACTCTTTGAGCTATGAGGAACGGGTTATGGATCTTAATTTAAAAAGTGACCGGGCAGATGTAATTATACCTGCTTCCAAAATCTATTTAAATGCTATGAAATGGGCAAAAGCCGATAAAATTTACGTGCCTAAAATTGGGCTGGCAGATGGAATTATAAAATCTTTATACAATGGTAAAAAAAGGAAGGTTTAGGATTTGGAATGAAATAAAATAACCAGAATTGACGATACTATTTTGTGCATTGCGGGACGAAAAAAAGAAAGGGTTATATCGTTCCAATTCCTTAACCATGAACACTTTTGTCTTTGCTTAAATCTTTCATAATGTCAGCTTCGAAGTCCAGCAGTTCCTGCCATTTTTCATCTACTTCTTCCCGTTCGCCATATTTCCTGGCATACTTTAGGAACATGGTATAATGGTTGGCCTCGCTAATCATTAACCGGTGGTAAAAATCGGCCAGTTCCTGGTCTTTTAATTGCTCTGAAAGCAACCTAAAGCGCTCACAGCTTCTAGCTTCTATAAGTCCGGCAACTAACAACCTGTGCACTAATTGCGTTGTTCTACTGCCTCCTTTTGGGAAAAAGCCACGAAGTTTATTTACATAAACATCTTTACGATCCCGGCCCAGAATATAACCTCTTTTTAAAAGCTGCTCGTGCACCATTTTAAAATGCCCCATTTCTTCTCGTGCCAGGGCGGTCATTTCATCTACTAGTTCGGGATGCTCTGGAAAAGTCACAATAATTGAAATTGCGGTCGAAGCTGCCTTTTGCTCGCAATAGGCATGATCTATTAAAATATCTTCAATGTTTTTTTCGGCAATATTTACCCATCTTGGGTCGGTGGGAAGTTTTAATCCTAGCATATTATACCAATTTAATTTTGAAATGTTGTATTAATAATTTGAATTATTTTTTATTCAGATGAAATAGAAAACATAAGCATAGCCGTAGCTACGGTTCTGTTTTATAATGAAATATGGATGAAAAAGAAACATAATTATATGCGACATTTTGATGTTAAATTGGTATTAAACGTCTAAATCAAAAGTGGTTCTTAATTTTTCTATCAGCGGGTTTTTCTCTTTCAGCTTATTGTATTTTTCAATAGGAGTGAAAGCATATTTTCTGGCTGTTTGTTCATTTACTTCAATCACCAATCGAATATGGGTATTCTCAAGTTTTTTCTTCAAAAAGCCCATCAATTTGTTTTGCTCTCGTTCCAAATTGATTTTCATCGTATCATTAGGCAATTCTATTACGATATGGTGTTCGTCCCGAAGTTTCGGTAAATCGGTTTCCAAAATAGAAGCCAGAATCTTCGAACCTTGCTTTTTTAATTTTTTAGCGTAATCATTCCAGATCATCTGCAAATGGGTTTCAGTAAATTTCCCATCGAGTTCTATTGCTTTAGAAGGGACGGAAGCCTGTTGCCGGGCTTCCATCTCTTTTTTCTTTCTAATGCTTTTTAAAGATAAGCCCGATACTTTTTCTTTCTTTATTCCTGAATCTTTTACTGGTTCAGAAGGAGTTTCCGGTTCTTGAGGAGTTTCTTCTTCTACCCCATCCTGAGCGGGAACCATAGTTTCTTCAGAATGATAATCGTCATTTTTATCATCGCTGCAATGACTATTGGGAGTTTTATTTTCTCCTGAAGGTAACTGGGATTCTTTTGGGGCTTCAGCAGAAGTTTCTGTGTGTTCGTTATCCCTAACCAGTTTTTTTTCTTCCGAAGAAAGTGGGGCAGGCTGTTTCTCGAAAACTTTTGCTGGAATTATTGCTTGCTCAAACTTTTTTTTTTCTCCATCAAAAGTGATAGAGGCCAGTTGCATAAGACAAAGTTCTACTAGCAAACGCTGGTTTTGGCTCGTTTTATATTTAAGATCGCAATCGTTGGCCAAATCTATTGCCTTTATAAGAAATTGGTGATTGGTGTTCGAAGCCTGTTCAAAATACCTGGTTTTGGTTTGTTCTCCAACTTCCAGTAAGACAATGGTTTTTGGATCTTTGCACACCAGGAGATCTCTAAAATGCGAGGCCAGCCCGCTTATAAAATGATGGCCGTCAAATCCGTTGGAAAGAATATCGTTATACGATACCAGTAACTGCGGGATATTATTTTCTAAAATAAGTGTGGTTACGTTAATATAAGTATCGTAATCCAGCACATTAAGATTTTCGGTAACGGCTTGTCTGGTAAGGTTTTTTCCGCTAAAACTAACAACCCGGTCATAGATAGAAAGGGCATCCCTCATAGCGCCATCTGCTTTTTGGGCAATAATGTTTAAAGCATCTTCTTCTGCATTTACTCCTTCCTGTTCTGCAATATGCGCTAAATAATTCTTGGCGTCTTTTACGGTTATCCTTTTAAAGTCGAAAATTTGACAACGGGAAAGGATGGTTGGAATAATCTTATGTTTTTCGGTAGTGGCCAGGATGAAAATTGCGTGTTGTGGCGGTTCTTCCAAAGTCTTTAAAAAAGCATTGAAGGCCGATTGCGACAGCATGTGCACCTCATCTATTATATATACCTTGTAGTTCCCAACTTGCGGCGGGATCCTTACCTGGTCTATAAGGTTCCTAATATCATCTACCGAGTTATTGGAAGCGGCATCCAGCTCAAAAATATTAAAGGCGAAATCTTCATCTGGACTTTGCGTATCGTCCTGATTTATCATTTTGGCCAAAATCCTTGCGCAGGTGGTCTTGCCGACTCCTCGGGGACCGGTAAAAAGTAAAGCCTGGGCCAAATGATTATGATCAATGGCATTTTTTAAGGTATTGGTAATGGCTTGCTGGCCCACCACATCCTTAAAAGTTTGCGGGCGGTACTTACGAGCTGATACTATAAAATGTTCCATTAATTTTTTCCCGTTAATGGGTTTTACACCAAGGTTTGTCCCTTTGTCTATAAGGGTTTACCTTCAATTTGAAACTTCTTTTCAATTAATATCCCAGGGCTTGTCCCGAGGTACTTTTGAATGATACACAAATATAAAAATAGCGGGCTTATATTCTAAGACAATCCCGTATATTTTTGAACAAATAACTCACTCAGTGAGATTTGATCCCGAATGTTATCGAGAGCCCCGACGCCTGCCCGTCCCGATAATTATCGGATTGAATTCATTCAGGCGGGCTTGTGTCGAAATGCTTATGATTTTTCATTCTAATACTACGTGAGCTTGTCCCAAGGTGCGCTTAAGAAATCAACATTTTTTTTCATCATTTTGCTTTGTAAAACTTACCTTTGTGGCGAGCAGGCCGCCTTATCGCTGCTAATTTTTTAGGAGAGGAAAGTCCGGACACCAAAGGGCGACATAGTGGGTAACGCCCACCGGTCCCGAGTATTCGGGATAAGGACCAGTGCAACAGAAAGAATGTACAGGTAATGCTGTAGTGAAACCAGGTAAACTCTATGTGGTGCAATGCCATGTAAACCGGTGCCCGCAAACTGCCCGTTTGCTACCGGAGGGTAGGCAGCTAAAAGTTTCTGGCAACAGGAACCTAAGATAAATGATAGGGAAATTCTACCTTGGTAGAAGGAACAGAATCCGGCTTATAGGCCTGCTCTTTTATAATAAAGTTTTTGCCCAGGCTTGGGCTTCTTCCATATTAGAAAAAATATCGAACGGTACGGGGGAAAACTGTTTTTCAAAATTGGCCACCTTTAAAGCTTCAAAACGATCGCTTACTATGGCTATTCCCGCTAAAGTGTTTACATTTTTAAGTTCAAAATAAATAACAGGATTTACGTTATAATTGTTCTTTCTTTCTGAAATATAAACAAAAGTTTCTTCCTCAAAAGTTCGATTGCATACCTCTAAAACCTCATCTACTTTTGGTCCATCAAAAATCGCATCTTCTTTTATCTCTGAAACGACAAAACCATCATAAAACCTTAAAGTAACATCCTTTAGCTTTATCGTTTTTATATTGGTTGTCATGACTTTAATATTTATATCTGTAGATTCCTTTATTTAAATTCAATAGTAGATTTTTCACCGCCAACTTAGCCGGAAGTATAAAGGGTATTTGTACTCCGGATTTTCCTAGAATATGCTATTTTAAGATAAAGCAGATTCCTCGATTTCCGGGTTTTCAAAAAAGCTAAAAACAGCATTGCCATATCTACGGCATGTTTTAAAGTTAGTGAATTTTGACAAATCGGTGTACTTAGAATGTTCAATAATTAATTGTCCGTTGGGATTAAGGAGGTTTTTTGCAAAGATGAGTTCAGGTATTTTTTTAAAATTATCTTCCTTAAAGTCATAAGGCGGATCGGCAAAAATAATATCGGCTGTGATGTAGGCCTTCTCTAAAAATTTAAAAACATCACTTTTTATGGTGGTAACGTTTAGCTCTAAATCTTTTGAGGTCTTTTTTATAAATTTCACACAATTGTAGTGAGCATCAACCGCGGTGAGTTGTTTACTTCCGCGGGAAGCAAACTCGTATGCGATATTCCCCGTACCAGAAAAAAGATCTAACACGCTAAGTTGCGAAAATTGATGGGTATTGTTCAGGATGTTAAATAAAGCTTCCTTTGCCATATCGGTGGTAGGTCGCACCGGTAATTTCTTGGGTGCCACTATTCTTTTTCCTTTATGTGTTCCTGAAATTATTCTCATTCAAAAGATTTTAATAATATAAATTCTTTCAGGTAGTCGATTTTATTACTTTTTCCGGTCTTTTTAAAACTGAAATCAGGATTTATAAAATCGATATTCCTAATGTACTCGTATGCGATTTTGTAAAGTGGGGATTCTTTATTTACAGCCCCCAGTAAAGTTAGCTGAAAATTTTGCGGATCTAAATTTAATTGTTCTGAGATAAAAAGCAGGTAATAGAGAAAGTCTTCTTTTTCTGTAAAACTAAAGGAATTGCACAATAAAACTTTTCTGTTTTCTAATACGACTACATCAAACTCTTTTTCTTTTACGTGAGCGAAAACCTGAGGTTTTTGGCCAGGAAATTCTAATAATAATTCTTCCGTAAGTATGCTGGTAAGGTGCTTGTATTCGAACTCCCCGAATTTTTCAAAGAAGAAATTGAGGATATTCGTGTAGGGAATGTAAATATTTATAATCCCCGAATCGCCAATCTCTTCGTTGGCAATAAAGTCGGTTTGAAGTATTTTAGTATTGAATTTTAAATAATCGGAGGCATTTTCTCCATTGAAAAGTTCTTTAGGCACAAAACTATAAAAAGCATTGTCGAAGATTAGCTTTAGCTGCGCTACATTTTCTAATGCTGTTTCGCGCTCAAAAACATGTTTAATTTCTTCTAGAAGTTTTATAGGGTCTAGTTGCTGCTCAAAGTCTATTTTTTGGTAATTGGCAAGCGTATTTTCGGCTGGATTACGGGTACAAAAAGAAAGTCCATCCAGGCTAACCTGAATGGACAGTTCTAAATTTAGCTCAATTTTATTTTTACTCGTCACCATATTGCGTTGGCCAGTTTCCTTTGGTGTTTACTTCTTCCATAGAACCAACATTGATATAACGGCCATTTATATCATCTACAGATTGTACTTCGTTTTGCTGTAAGATTAAATCTTTGCTCAAGCCCTGTAATACAACACTTTTTGGAACTCTTGCCCTAAATACAGGAATATCGGTATCTCCTTTTCTAACTGTTCCTGCGTCTAATTCATATTTGGCATCAACCTCTTCAATAGGCACCTGAATCATATTTTTATAGGTATCCCTATTCCCCTTGTATAAAGAATCTTTAACAGGTACAAAACCAAGTGTATCAATAATTACTTTCTCAATATACTCGTCAACGCCATATTGCTTTTTGTATTCTTCATCCAAGGACTGTAGTATCCCTACGTTGGGTAATAGCAAATTCTGCGGTATCAATAAAGCTAACGAGTTTATCGAAATCATCTTCAAAAGATCCAACAATTTCTTTGTGGGCAAGTTCTGCCCTACGAATATGCTTTAAATTTTCAACTACTTTGGCATAACGCTTTTCTTTAATCTTGTTGAATTGAATTGGTTCGTAAACCGCATTAAAAGTAAGGTAGGCTAAAAATATAATCACCACCCAAAGAAGTAATTGAATTGCAAGTCTCATGCTTTCTAAATTTTGTTTTAAAATTACTGTGTTCTCGACAAATCTACAATTTTTTTTTATTCGGAAAAGTTTCTAACCTAAAAATCCCTGCCTATATTTGATTTTTGATTCAATTTTATGGAAAAACTCGATCCTTCAGGCTTTTATAAACTACTTCTAAGCGATTTGGGTTTTACAGCCAAAGTAGGACAAGATCTCGCTTTGCAGCAATTATCCCGTTTTGTTCTTAATAATAATAAAAATGAACTGTTTGTACTTAAAGGATTTGCAGGAACCGGTAAGACTACGATTATAAGTACTTTGGTGAAAAACCTTTGGAAAATTAAAAAATCTGGCGTACTTCTGGCGCCAACAGGTCGTGCCGCAAAAGTAATTTCAAATTATTCAAAAAAGGAGGCTTTTACCATTCATAAAAAAATTTATTTTCCGAAGAAAAGCGGAGGTAGCGGTGTTCAATTTGTTTTGCAACCCAATAAGCACAAAAACAGTATTTTTATTGTAGATGAGGCTTCCATGATTTCAGATACGCCCACAAATTCTAAATTAATGGAAAATGGGAGTTTGCTGGACGATCTTATGAAATACGTGTATTCCGGGCAAAATTGCCAGTTAATCCTCATTGGGGATACCGCACAGTTACCTCCGGTAAAGATGGATATGAGCCCTGCTTTAGAAGCCGATAAGCTTCAGTTTTCCTATAATAAAGAAGTGCAACATATTGAGCTGGACGAGGTAGTGAGGCAAGCAGAAGAAAGCGATATTTTGCTGAATGCAACCAAAATAAGAGAAAGCCTTCAGGAAGGTTTTTATGAGAGTTTTAAATTTGAGCTTACCGCAAAAGCCGATGTAATTCGTTTAAGTGATGGCTTCGAAATTATGAATGCCATTGAAGATTCGTATAATGAAATAGGCAATGAGGAGACGAGTTTTATTGTGAGGTCTAATAAAAGAGCCAATTTATATAATCAGCAAATTCGTTCCCGCATTTTATTTCAGGAAGAAGAAATTTCGGCCGGGGATTATTTAATGGTGGTAAAGAATAATTATTTTTGGATAAAACCCAGTTCTGAAGCAGGTTTTATTGCCAACGGCGATATTATAAAAGTGCTGGAAATCTTCGGAATTAAAGAGCTCTATGGTTTTCGTTTTGCTGAAGTCCAGGTGCAAATGGTAGATTATCCCAAAATGCAGCCTTTTGAAACAGTGGTTATGTTAGATACACTTACCACAAATACGCCTTCACTTTCCTATGAAGAGTCTAACGAACTGTACCAGGAAGTAATGAAAGATTATGCCGATGAAACCTCTAAGTACAAGAAATTTATGAAGGTGAAAAACAATAAGTTTTTTAATGCTTTACAAATTAAATTTTCCTATGCTATGACCTGTCATAAATCGCAGGGTGGCCAGTGGCATACCGTGTTTATAGAACAGCCTTATTTGCCGGAAGGGGTGGGGAAAGAATATTTGCGCTGGTTGTACACCGCCGTAACGCGGGCTACCCATAAACTGTATCTAATAGGCTTTAAAGACGATTTCTTTTTAGAAGAATAATTTTGCTAAAATCGTTTTTTAAAACTTAAATTTGAAATCTGTCATAATTGAAAAAGACTGAGTAATCGTCTTGATTTTAATTTAAAAACCCAATAATTTTGAATAAAGACCCGCTTAAAATAATTGCAATGATTCCCGCCCGCTATGAAGCCACAAGGTTTCCGGGGAAACTTTTAAAAGATCTCAATGGTAAATCGGTGATCTTAAGAACCTACGAAGCCGCGAAAAATACCGAACTTTTCGACGAAGTTTATGTAGTGACCGATAATGATAAAATTTATGCTGAAATCACCAATAATGGTGGCAAAGCCATAAAGAGTAAAAAAGAGCACGAATGTGGCAGTGACCGTATTGCTGAAGCAGTTCAAGATATGGACGTAGATATTGTGGTAAACGTGCAGGGAGATGAACCTTTTATAGATAAAGATAGTTTAGCGAAATTATTGATGGTTTTTAGAGAAGATGATGCCGCCACTATAGACCTGGCGTCCCTAAAAAGTCCAACCTTAAACAGTGATGAAATTACTAATACCAACAATGTAAAAGTCATAACCGATAAAAATGATTTTGCCATGTATTTCTCAAGATTTCCAATTCCATATCCCAGAAATACAGATGTCAAAGTAATTTATTACAAACATATCGGGATTTACGCTTTTAGAAAACAAGCGCTTACCGATTTTTATAATTTACCAATGCTCTATTTAGAAGCTGTAGAAAAAATAGAGGCGATACGATTTTTGGAATACGGAAAAAATATAAAAATGGTAGAAACGCAAATGCAAAGCATTGGGATAGATAGTCCTGAAGACCTGGAAAAAGCGAAAAAGATATTTAAAGAATAATCTTTTACTCACTAAGTGAGATTTATAATTTTCACTATAAATGTTAGTTCAATATAAAAATAGGCGTTGATAAAATTGTCATTTCGAGTGGTTTTTGCAAAAAATTGTATCGAGAAAGTCGATTTTCTAACGAAAAATGTTATTCTCGATACGCAATTCTTTTAGTCCCGATACTAAGAGCACTTGAATTGACGCATTTTTCTTAGAACCCAAGTTTTTTCAAGGCTAAGTCGGTAGGTCACTTTACGCTCCGTTTTTGGCAATGGACAGTATTTCTTCCGTGGTTCGGTTAGAAAAACCTCGTTGCTCGGCTCGATCTAATTTGGCTCTAATCCAGTCGATTTATTTTTGCTGGTTTCTGGCTTGTCGAATAAGGTCGTTCACAAGCTCGCTTTTACTGGAGTACTCTTTACTGGCAACCTGTTTTCGTAGCCATTCATCGTTCTTTTCTGTAACGGTAAAACTTTGTCGCGCCATAAGAGATTTATTTGATGTAAATATACTACAAAAACGCATCAAAAAATAATAAGGCAATATGACTATGGAATATTACCTATTGAAATTATTACTCACTAAGTGAGATTTTAAATTTTTCTTGTTTGCAACCTTGAAGTTTCTGGTAATGTTTAGATGTAGCTGCGCTGTTTGGAGGTCTTTTATCTTGCTTTAACAAGAAATAGAACAAAAATGTTCTATTTTCCATTAAGAACGTTTTTGTTCCTTATATTTATTTAGTGAAAAAGTTACTTACATTATGAAAGTAAGTGAAATCCTTAAATCCGCAAGTTAAAATTTAACCAATAAAATTTAAATTTGTATGTGTTTTAAATGCGGTTTTGCTCTGATTTTCAAGCAAAATATGCTGAATTAGTTTTGATTTTTGACCAAAATGGCGCGATGCTGTTCTTTGCTTGCCACAAATTCTGATACTTGCATCTTTAAACACAAAACACTGTAAATCAATCAATTAAATTTAAGAGAAAGACATATCCTTCCCTTTTCCAAAAAAACAGTGTTGTTCAGTGGCTATTCTAAAAGTGGATGGTAGGCCTTATCGGTAAAGAGTTTCAATATCCATTGCCGCCCCCGTTTTATCCATTTTGCGGGAACGGTCATAAAACGGAAGATAAAGCGTTTCAACCGAAAATTGGATTTGACAAAACCTGCCTTTTGGCTTATGCTCGACAACAGGAAATGGTAAAGGTTCCGGCATATTGCCATAACAAGCAGGTGGACGGTGTTGTGTTCGAGGAAAGAAAACGGCATCTTTTTCCATAAAAAATCATTGTTCATCTCATCAAAGAGCCGCTCGCTGTTCCCACGGGCGTTATAGAACAAAATTACATCGAGGTCGCCCGTTTCCCAGTCATTGGTCAGGATAGCGCGGTATTTGAAGCTATCGCCGGTAAAGAGGTCGCCCTGCGCGCTTTTGGTTTTCTCGCGGCTGATGACATAACGGTATGTTTTTTCGCCACCAAAAGGTGCATACTCGATAGAGGCCACTTGATAGTTTTTGCGGTTTATCTCAACCTCTTCCCAGCCCTCTATTTGGGAGACAATACCGTGAAGGTTTTTGCAGCGCTGGGCGCGGATATAGAAGTGGTTGCAATTTTGTTCGACCACATTGACTATTCCCCTGGAAAAAGAGCCGCAGTCCATACGGCTTTTATCGATTTGGACCCCTTCACTGGCAAGGTTGGCGTAGGCCTTCTCAAGTGTTTGCGCTTGCCGGTACTTCACTTGGCTGTTTCCGTTGCGCCCTTCTATGAAGACCGGCATATTGTCTATCGAGGCCACTCCGGGGAAATACCCGTCAGCTTGTTTATAACTGCGCTTGGCATCGTACTTTCCCGTGGGGATGAACTGGTTGTCGTAATCGAGAACATAACTGGGTTTGTTTTTTTCCAGCTGTCCGGTTTTCACCAAAAGGCCCACCAAAAGATTGTTTAGACCGGCGTTGCCGGAAAACTCGTGTTCTACACCACTTTTGGAAGTGAAGGTTTCCTTTGGCGCTGCCAGTTCTTTCTGCATACGCAGCAATGTGTCGGCCGAGGGTACTTCAAATCCGCGCAATTGTGAAAGTTCACCGCGCAAATGCTCTGAAATATCCTCGGCGCATTCCCCGCCACAAAGTACAAGGGAAAGATAACTGCGCAGCAGGTCCGAAAAACCGTATTTTGCACCAGTCCCCCGAAGGCCAAGGCTTTCGTCGATAAAATTATAAATGTTTTGATCCTTTAAAAAGGTATCGGTAAAATTTAATCCACCAAATGACTTGATTTTCTCAGAAGAATATGTAATTTTCATCCGCAACGATGTTTTTACCGAAAATGGTGAAAATATTTTAATCGGGAAAGCCCCAGGAAGATTATTTCACGGGGCTTCCCGATTTTTTTATATTATACGCTGCGGATTTAAGGGAAATGCTGAAAATCCTTAAAAAGGATGGTTGGTTTTTGCATAGAAATGGCAAACGTCATGATCTTTACAGACATCCAACCAAAAACGGTCAAATCCCAATTTCAAGGCATAAAAGCCAGGAATTAAAAAAAGGTACAGAAAAGAGTATCTTGAAAGATGCGGGACTACATTAGCATTAGCTTTCTTTCTTTACGAAATCAAGAACCTCGGGGCAAGCCCACGAGGTATGAATTGGAAAATATTTTTTGAAATTTCGAGGCAAGCCTCGGGAAATTAAACCCTCTGGAGGGATTAAAAGAAAAAAGCATGGAACAAGTAAAAAAAATCGAAGTTATTCTTGAAAAATCACTAGATGGATATAGTGCGTATGCAAAGGATTATTCAGCGATTTACACTACTGGAAACGATATCCAGGAGGTAAAAGAAAATATTGAAGAGGTTATTGGCTATCAAGTTGAATATTTGCAAGAACAAGGTAAAAATGAAGAGTCTGAGAATTTGAAAAATTCCGAATTGGAGTTTTATTTGGATGTAAAACAATTTTTTGAAGAATATAAATTCATCAATAAATCGGCCTTTGCGGAAGCAATTGGTGAAAAACCCAATTATATTAGAAAAATATCAAGGGGCCTGGTTAAATTAAGCGATGAAAAATCTCTAAAAATTCAAACTGGCTTGCATAAATTGGGCAAAGAGTTACTGAATGTGCATTTTATTCACTAAGTGAAAGTTGAAATGCTACGCTGCTTGTGCATTCAAACATTTTTATTTCTTCAACTCAATGTTTCGTGAGCTCGTCCTGAGGTAGTTTACTACAAAAACACATTTTAATGTCTAAAATGCATTATTTTCCAACAGCCTCCTTATAAACTCTTAAAGCACGTTCGCGGGCTTCTTTGTGATCTACCATTTTATCGGGATATTCGTTGGTTCCAAACTCTTCTACCCATTCTTTGATGTATTTTTTATCCTTATCAAATTTATCGATTTGAGTAGTGGGATTAAAAATCCTGAAATAGGGGACTGCATCAACGCCACTTCCAGCTACCCATTGCCAGTTTCCTACATTAGAGGACATTTCATAATCCAATAATTTTTCGGCAAAATAAGCTTCGCCCCAACGCCAGTCTATCAATAAATGTTTACATAAAAAGCTGCCTACCAACATGCGCACGCGATTGTGCATAAACCCCGATTTATTCAATTGCCGCATTCCGGCATCTACCAGGGGAAATCCCGTTTTTCCGGTTTTCCATTTCTCGAATTCTTCTTCGTTATTCCTCCAGGGAATACGATCGTACTTCTTTTTAAAAGATGCTGTAACTGTCTCCGGATGATGATATAGGACTTGCATAAAGAATTCCCGCCAAACTAATTCATCTAAAAAAGTTTTATTCTTTTCTGCATTAGCTTTTTTTACCATTTTACGCACACTTACGGTACCAAACCTTAAATGTGTTCCTAATCTGGAAGTGCCTTCTTTCCCGGGAATATTTCGGGTATTTTCATATTGCTGAATTAAAGTAGGAGTTACATCATAATCCGGTACTTTTAAAGCAGCGGTTTTAAATCCCATATCCGAAAGACTTAAATCTGGCAACCTTGAATTCTGAATTAAATTCTTTAAATAATTATTTGTATAATGAATTTTTATATCTAAAGATTTAAATTTTTCTTTCCAAACCCGCATATATGGCGTGTAAACTATATAAGGGCCTCCGTCTTTTTTAACTACTTCGTCTTTCTCGAAAATTACCTGATCCTTAAAAGTATGAAAAGCAACGTTTTTTTCAGAAAGTAAATCGGCTATTTCTCGATCACTTTGTATGGCATAAGGTTCGTAATCGTGGTTGGTGTAAACTTCAGAAGGATCATAATCTCTCAATAGTTGCTCAAAAATCTCTTTAGGCTTACCGTGATAGAGCACAATGGAACTGCCATAATTCTCCTGAAGTTCCTTTCGCATTTTCTGCAATTCATCATAAATAAAACTTACCCGCGCATCATTTTCAGGTAAATTATCCAGGATTTCTGTATCGAATATAAAAATAGGAAGTACCGGATTATCGCTTTTTAAGGCCTGAAGAAAACCTACATTATCGTCAAGTCTTAAATCGCGTCTAAACCAAAATACATTTATTTTTTCTTTACTCATTTACGAAATATTTAAAGTGGAAAGTCCGCCATCTACACCAATAACCTGACCGGTAACCCAACTATTTTCTTCACTTAATAAGAAGACGGCCGCATTGGCAATATCTTTAGCTTTGCCCACACGTTGCAGCGGATGTTTTTCGCTCATCTTTTCCTTTTTGGAATCATTGGAAAGCAACCTATCGGCCAGGGGAGTATCGGTTAGGGAAGGAGCAATCACGTTTATTCTTAAATTTGGGGCATATTCTGCAGCAAGCGATTTGGCAAAACCTTCAATAGCTCCTTTTGCCGCAGCTATACTGGTATGAAAAGGCATACCTACTTTTACGGCTACCGTGCTAAAGAAAACCAGACTGGCCTGTTCGCTGTTTTTTAGCTTAGGAATCAGCGCTTTAACTACTTTGACCAAGCCTAGGAAATTAAGGTTCATTTCTTGCTCAAAATCTTCAGTTTTCAGCATCTTAAAAGGCTTTAAATTGATGCTTCCGGGGCAGTAAACCAACCCGTGTAGTTTCTCCGGAAGCTCTAAATCTTCAGCTTTATCTTTTAAAACATCAAATTTCAGGTGCTTTATACTATCATTAAGTTCTCCTTTATTCCGAGAAGCGACTATTACATTATTATCTTTTGCGAGTTGATTGGCAATTTCCAAACCGATTCCGCTGGAGCCGCCAATTAATAAAATATTCCTTTCCATAATTTAATTTTTTGTGTGAATTAAGCTAAAATGTCTTGTTTTAGGGTAGCATCGGGGTTCGGATTTTCGTGAAATTCCCCAAATAGTTCAATTAATTTTTCCCTTCTGTAATCGAAAATCTCTTTTAGTTTTGGCGCTACTAAAAATGGATGAACCAGTTGTCCCAAAACTCCCAGGGGCAGTTTGTAATCTATAACATCTTCCATTTCTACGCCTCCTTCAATTTCTTTTAAAAAGTGCTTGTGGTGCCAAAGGGAGTAAGGACCAAACCGCTGCTCGTCCACAAAATATTCTTTGTGTTTTACATGNGTAATTTCGGTTACCCATTTGGTTTTTATTCCCGCAATAGGCGTTACTAAATATTGAATAATNTGGCCGGAAAACATTGGCCTNTCTCCACCCGAAATAATATCGAAACTCATATAATTTGGCGTAATGNTTTTTAAGTTCCCCGGACTGGAGAGAAAATCCCAGGCTTCTTGTAGGGAAATCGGTAGTTTCTGGATTGATTTTTTGGTGTAAATCTTCATCGTTTCAATTTCAAATAAAATTAAGCTTTATTTTGTTTAAACAAAAATAATTAAAGTTAAACAAAATATAAATGAATATAATTATTTCCACTTTTGGTAAATCATTTAGAAGTATATTTGGAGAAACTAAAAACAAACTAATCCATGAGAAAGCTCATTTTATTTTTATGTACCGCCGGGATAATGTCGGCAGTAAACGCACAGGTAGAAGCTCCGCAACCCAGTCCTTTTGCCAAGATTGAACAGAAGGTAGGACTTACCGATGTCACTTTAGAATATTCCAGACCCGGCGCACGCGATCGTGAAATTTTTGGAGAACTTGTACCTTTTGGGAAGGTATGGCGTACGGGAGCCAACGAGAACACCAAAATTAGTTTTAGTGATGAGGTTACCATACAGGGGCAGAACTTAAAAGCTGGAACTTATGCTATTTATACCATTCCTAATGAAAACGAATGGGAAGTGATTTTTTACTCTGATGCTTCTAACTGGGGAAATCCTGCCGAGTGGGATGAGGAAAAAGTAGCTTTAAGGGCAACGGCCCAAGTGGACAAATTGCCATTTAAAATGGAAACTTTTAGCATTATGATAGACGATCTTAAAAGAGGTTCGGCGGCACTAAATTTTGTTTGGGACAATACCGTGGCAAGTTTAAGATTTGAAGTACCTACCGAAAAGAAAGCGATGGCCAGTATAGAAAAAGTGATGAATGGCCCGGGAGCAAGTGATTATTATGCTGCCGCAAGCTATTATCACGATGCCAATAAAGAACTGGAAAAAGCCTACACCTGGATAAATAAAGCGCTGGAAATGGGCGATTCCAATGCCTTTTGGATACTTAGAAAAAAGTCTCTTATCGCTGCAGATTTGGGTAAAAAGGAAGAAGCAATTGCCGCGGCTAAAAAGTCTTTAGCTGAAGCTGAAAAAGCTGGCAATCAGGATTACGTAAAAATGAATAAAGATTCCCTAAAAGAATGGGGAGCTATGTAAGGCTTTAAACAAGCTTGAAAACGAGGAGGCTGGCTCAAAGTGATTGCAAACGTCATTACGAATGCCGTGAAGTAATCTGCCAGCTGGTTCCTCACTAAGTGAGATTTGATCCCGATTACTCCCGATAATTATCGGGATGAATTCATTCAGGCAGGCCCGCCCCGAGGTAGTTGGCAAGTAATTTGCAGGTTGCTTCGTGCCTCGCAATGACGGTTAATACAATTGAGGCAGCTTCTTTTGTTCTGTCTTAAACTTCCAGTTTCTTTAATTCTTTATAATTCTTATTTAGTCGGCGCAACAATATGCCATAAACCAGCTTGTAAAATAACCAAAGCAAACCAAGGAAGATAATTAGGCCACCCAGGGTTAATCCAATAAGAACTAACCAGCGGCTGGAATCAAATTGGTAACTTTCAGGATTTTCTATAATCGTATTTGCCACGTGATATTTTATAGCTTTATACAAGGTAAATAACATCAGGATAGCATTAGAGGCAAGTATAAAAGCAATGTAGCGTTTAACCGTTTTACGGGTTTTTAAAATATTTTTTATCAGCAGTTTTATATTATCTGTAGCAGAAATTCTTTTGTAGTTTCTATAAAAACAGAAGATAAAATAGAAGGTTATTAAATAAGAGAGAATGGAAAATCCAATCACTTCCGTAGTCATGTTAAACTTCTCTATAGTCTCCCATTGATGTTTATCTGAAAATATAATGCTTATTACAGCCCAGAATAAAAATTCTACAATACTTATTATAAAAATCCATTTCACGATAGAAGAAGAACGCTTCCAAAGCATTTTATAAATTTGGTCGTAAGAAAGTTGAGGAAGGCTGTCTTCCCGCTTTTTCCAGTCTTTCTTTAGTAAGTCCAATCCATCCAACATCTTCTACGGATTTAATATATTTTTTAATTTCGTTTTGAGCCTATTCATTTTAACTCGTGCATTTACTTCGGTAATCCCAAGGGTTGCCGAAATTTCCCTGTAATTCTTATCTTCCAGGTATAGAAATACCAGGGCTTTTTCAATATCATTTAACTCTTGTATGGCCGAGTACATCACTTTTAATTGCTCTTCGGTTTCTCCATCATATTCTTCGGCCTTAATTTTAAAATCTACAGTATCAAAATCCTGCGTTCTTATACTTCTCTTTTTTTTTCGGTATAAGGTAATTGCGGTATTTAATGCTACCCGGTACATCCAGGTACTAAACTTTGCATCTCCCCTAAATTTGGGGTAGGCTTTCCACAATTGGATTGTGATTTCCTGAAAAAGATCGTTGTGAGAATCTTGATCGTTAGTATAGATACGGCAAATTTTATGCGCAATATTCTGGTGCTTTTCCAGATTGGTCACAAATTGATGTTCTAATTCCTTGTTCAAAATGTTTGGTTAGCAATTATAAGTAGTGAAGATGACCACAATGTTACAAAAAAGTATAAATTATAGTTAATGCCATGGCAATTTTTTAACCAGAATTTTGGAAAACTTAAATTCGAGTGAACTAATTTGAAGCGTGGCATAGAAACGGCGCGTTTTTAGGCAATAAAGATAACAAAAGAATATTTCTACTTATAGATTGTAATATTTTAAATTTTAGTAGTTTATAAATCCAAGCGCTATGAATATTCCAAGAACAAACTTACTCACTAAGTGAGATTTGATCCCGATTACTCCCGATAGTTATCGGGATGAATTCATTCAGGCGGGCTTGTGTCGAAATGTTTTTATTTTTTTTACCAAATACCTCGTGAGCCCGCCCTGAGGTAGTTTTACTCAGGGTTATTATTATTGATGGCGGCTTCGCCGGAATGGCACTGGTAAGGAAACTTATTGGTGGATTAAATGCTTCGGTGATGGTAGAAAAAGCAAACCGATATAAGCCTGTGGGTGGCATTCAAAAACGTTTTTTAAAATAAACTTGCTTCAGAAACAGATTTATTAGCTTGAAGAAGCTCTACGACCCTGGGTAATTTAGATTGAAGTTCTCTGGGCGCTTCTTCTAACATTATCGGAAATTGCTAAATTGAAAATTATCGTAAACTGCGGTATCCATACTTTTTATAGTTCGACTTTTCTTTAAAAAGGAGCTATCAAAAGGCATTACGATTCTCGAAATGAAATAAAAATATAGCCTAAACTAACCGAAAAATCTAATAGTCCTTTAATAGTCCTTATTTTGTTAAATTGAATTATTGTAATATATTATGGAAAGTATGCTGATCTATTAAAAATTAAACGAACACTTATGACACAACCTATGAAATTTCATAAAGCATTAGAACCGGTAAGTGATGAGCATTATGACATCCTGTTTTTTGGTTGGAAGATTAGCGAAGGCTTGAGTAACGATATTGAAATTAATCGACTTAAAGCCTATGCCAATTGGTTTAAAGAAAATTACGTAGATCCACATTTTGAGATTGAGAAAAAATATGTCTTTCCAATTCTGGGATTAAAAAATGTGAGAGTTAAAAGAGCTATGGCTAACCATAGACGCTTAATACGTTTGTTAAATGAAACCAAAGATGTAAATAGGGCGCTAAATAGAATAGAAGAAGAGATAGGTCGATACATACGTTTTGAGGAAAGGATTTTATATAAAGAAATTGAAAAAATTGCTACTCCCCAACAACTTCAAGATATTGAGGAATATCATAAGAGCGTAAAAATGCCCCGTGAAGCCTGGAAAGATGAATTTTGGATTGCATAAAAGTTAGTGTTTCTAAATGTCGCAATTTTAATCCCTCCAGAGGGTTTAATTCCCCGAGGCTTGCCTCGCAATTTTTGAAAAGTATTCTCCAGTTCATACCTCGTGGGCTTGCCCCGAGGTCCTTGATTAAGTTGAAAAATTGTAGCGTTCGGAAATAACAAAAACACGATAAAAGGACAACTTTTTTGTTGCGACCATCGGGAGCAATCAAGATTGTGTTCACAGACATATATCTTGTTTTGCATTATTTTTTTGAATAAATATATTTCACATCTTCAGGCACTTTATCCAAAGAGGAATAGCTGGCGTTCTGAATAAATTTATCTCCGGCTTTTCCAGTAAAAACCTTGCTAATTTCATACTGCACCAAGTTCCATCCCGGTTGGAAATCCAGTTCGATCTTAATATTCCAATCATAAGTTTCATCTCCCTCTCCTGTGGACATTGTTTTGCTACAGTTACCATCAACTTTTGCCACTTTCTCCACATAATACCAATCCAGCAAGTAACCCACTATAGGATCGTTTTGGGGATTAAAAACCTGAGATCCACTAAAGTCTTTAGAATTAACGACTTTAATGATTCCGTTAACTTTGTTGCTTTTCAGGTTACCAACGATAAAACCAATAGCTCCCAAAAGTTGAGTATAAGGCTGCTCGCTATTGGTAAATGAAAAACTATCATCTTCACACTTATAGCGCGTTTGAAATTTTTTAAGGGTAGAAAAATTCATGCGGCCCGTTTCTTTTTTCTGACTTTCTCCAATGATTTTCTCCATGCGTGTATAAGAACTCCCGTCGAAGTTTGCCGTAAACTCACCCTCGGTATTTATTTTCCCCAAAGTTTCAGGAAAAAGAGGATTAATTATAATGTCGGCGTCTTTTCCTGTGTAGTTGTCAATTTTCCCACTTACCGCGGTTTGACAAAAGGTGATCTGACCAAATAGTAGTATTATGGCAATAAAAAGATATTCCTTTTTCATAATAAATTTCATTGTTTAAATATTTATAAGGCGTTTAAAATTTGATAGGCTGTAAAGTATTACAGCGTTATTTCTGAAGTCATCTTTCACTATCTCTAATCCGTCAATCATCATTTTCAACAAGCTTAGATCTTTAGCAATTATCAGCCAAGAACAGCTACCAATAACTACCTCATCTCCCTTTTGATCATAAACTTCCCTTCAATAGTCGCTTTTCGATGACTTTTTGAATAAGCGGTTCCGGTGAAAGTGCCTTCTGCGTGAGTTTTACTAATGGATGTGATGGTAACTTTAGCTTCGCCTACTTTTCCGTCCTCGCTTTCATTCCAATAAGAGCGATACTTCCGGTCGAACTGACTTTTTTTGGATACACTGTAAATAGAAAGTTTGACTTCTGGAGTTCTATAAGTTTTGTCTTTTATAGGTTCTGTATTTTTCAAATTCAGCCTGACCAATATTTTGTAATCCATAAATTTAATGCCAATGGAATTGGAAGAACTTGAATTTCCTTCGGGCCTACTTGTTTGCACTTCAAATGTTCTACCATCATCCAATCGAATAGTGGCATAAGCATCCATCTTTTTTTCTGTGTTTGATGATGAATCACGATCAGCCGTATTTTTATTTTTTGAATTGTCTTTGCAACCTGAAAGTATAAGTCCGAGGATTCCTAAAAGCATCACTAAGCGTCTGGTTTTAAACATAATTATATGTTTTAAAATTAATTAATTTCATTCCTGTGAAATGAATAGAAACAGGCAGTGCCAAACTCTATTCATCACTTGTAAATAGAGTTTTTTTATCAGTATTGTCCGGTAAAAGAGTAAAGATCGCTTCGCTGCAAGAATAAAGAAAAAAGACTAAATACAACCTACTGAATATCAATGTTCTTTAAGTA
>JGI1221J13441_10000298_pt1 | contig 23305 bp, 22 predicted proteins | sample LakVidmifraction_4_FD_13441 | JGI IMG/M metagenome (IMG submission 13441) | reverse complement strand
ACCCAATTCAGGGTCGCATCAACATGTCAAACCTCTGCTCTGAGATCCTGCAGGTGAACACACCAACCACCTACAACGCCGATTTGTCATACGACCAAATCGGTAAGGACATCTCCTGCAACTTGGGTTCACTAAACATTGCCATGGCGATGGATGGTCCGGATTTCGCAAAGACCATCGAGACTTCGATCCGCGCACTGACATCAGTGAGCGACCAGTCCGACATCGTGAGCGTTCGCTCAATCTCTGACGGTAACCACAAAAGCCACGCGATTGGTCTGGGCCAGATGAATCTCCACGGCTACCTAGCCCGCGAGCGCATCCACTACGGCAGCGAAGAAGCGCTTGATTTCACGAACATCTACTTCTACACCGTGGTGTTCAACGCAATTCAGGCTTCAAACAAGATTGCAATCGAACGAGGCAGCACTTTTGCTAACTTCGAAAACTCCACCTACGCAAGCGGTGAGTACTTTGAAAAGTACGCAACCCAGGCTTGGGAGCCACAGACCGAGAAGGTAAAGGAGCTCTTTGCTAAATCAGGAGCGAAGATTCCTACTCAGTCTGACTGGAAGAAGCTAAAGACCTCGGTCATGGCTCACGGTATCTACAACCAGAACCTTCAGGCTGTGCCGCCGACCGGGTCGATCTCCTACATTAACAACTCAACAAGCTCGATTCACCCAATTGCCTCTCGCATTGAGATTCGCAAGGAAGGAAAATTGGGCCGAGTTTACTATCCAGCGCCATTCCTATCGGAAGACACCTGGGACTACTACGACGATGCCTACGAGGTTGGTCCAGACAAGATAATTGACACCTACGCTGTTGCAACCCAGCACGTAGATCAGGGCTTGTCGCTGACTTTGTTCTTCAAAGACACCGCAACCACAAGAGACGTAAACCGTGCGCAGATCCACGCTTGGCGCAAGGGCATCAAGACTATTTATTACATCCGAATTCGTCAGCAGGCCCTGTTAGGTACAGAGGTTGATAGCTGCGTCAGCTGCATGCTTTAGGAAACAAGAAAGACAACTATGGACAAGATCAAGCTAGTAAGCCGACCCGTCAACTGGAACAAGATTGAAGACCCAATTGACATGGACGTATGGAACCGACTGACATCTAACTTCTGGCTGCCAGAGAAGGTCCCCATTTCCAATGACATTCAGTCCTGGGAAACTCTAAAGCCTCACGAGAAGACGCTAACTATGCACGTCTTTACCGGCTTGACCATGCTCGACACCATTCAGGGCACAATCGGAGCCGCAGCGTTGCTACCAGACGCCAGAACTCCGCACGAAGAGGCTGTCATCACCAACATTGCTTTCATGGAGTCAGTGCACGCCAAGAGCTACTCCTCGGTGTTCTCAACTCTGTGTTCGACCGCTGACATCGACGAAGCCTTCCGTTGGAGCGAGGACAACCCACACCTTCAGAAAAAGGCTGAGATCATCCTTGGTTACTACAACGGTGATGACCCACTGAAGCGCAAGGTTGCATCCACACTGTTGGAGAGCTTCTTGTTCTACTCCGGTTTCTACNTGCCGATGTACTGGTCATCCAGAGCAAAGCTGACCAACACCGCTGACCTTATTCGTCTAATCATTCGCGATGAAGCCATCCACGGTTACTACATTGGTTATAAGTACCAGCTCGCGCTTGCTGAAGAGTCAGAGGCTCGTCAGGCAGAGATGAAGAGCTACACCTACGACCTATTACTTGAGCTTTATGACAACGAAGTGAAGTACACAGCCGACCTATACGACGGAATGGGCCTCACCGAAGACGTAAAGAAGTTCCTTCGCTACAACGGCAACAAGGCTCTGATGAACCTAGGTTACGACCCGCTGTTCCCCAAAGACGAGTGTGACGTCAACCCAGCCATACTGGCTGCACTGTCCCCTAACGCTGATGAGAACCACGACTTCTTCTCAGGATCTGGCTCCTCTTACGTAATTGGTAAGCACGAGTCGACAACTGACGACGACTGGGACTTCTAAGGAGGTGAAAATGGATTGCAACTGCTCAAAAGATAGCTGCAACTGCGGCACCAAGAGCTAAATAAAACATTGATTGAGAGACAAAAAGCCGGGTGGTGAATTACTTACCCGGCTTTTTGCCACCAAGGACACCGGGAAAGAATGTTCGCAGGTATTAGGAAAAGAGTCTCTAGTCTCTACCTACTTGGCCCTGCCCTGGTAGCGGGAGTTGCCTACCTAGACCCCGGCAATGTGGCGACAAACCTAACCGCCGGCGCCCAATTTGGCTTCATGCTGGTGTGGGTAATCGTCCTCGCCAATGTCTCCGCCTGGTTGGTCCAGTATCTCTCGGCAAAACTAGGTGTTGTCACCGGTCAAAGCCTTCCGGCAGTCTTGGGCAAGAGATTTAAGAGAAAATCCTCCAGGATTGCCTACTGGACGCAGGCGGAACTTGTTGCCATGGCGACAGATTTGGCCGAAATCGTCGGTGGCGCACTGGCTCTTTACATTCTCTTCGATTTGCCACTTATATTTGGTGGCCTAATAACCGGCGCAGTATCCCTAGCGCTGCTGGCGCTGAACGGTTCCGGTCGAGTGCGCGGATTCGAGTTTGTCATCATTGGCCTGGTGACCATCACGTCGGTCGGCTTTATGGCCGGCCTGTTCGTGGCTCCTCCCAGTGCAAGTGACGTCCTTGGCGGCCTTGTCCCAGCCTTTGACGGCGATGCCTCCGTGCTGCTGGCAGTGGGAATCGTAGGCGCGACCATTATGCCGCACGCTATTTACGCGCACAGTGCACTGAGCAGAGACCGTTTCCCAAACCTGTATGAACCGGGAAGTAAGGAACGCATCCTGAGGGCAACAAAATGGGACGTTAGCCTCGCAATGGTCATTGCTGGTGCAGTGAACCTCAGCATCCTCCTGGTTGGTGCAGTCACACTGTTTGGACAGGGCTCGACCGACAGTATTCTTGGGGCCCATGAAACAATTTCGCTGAACCTGGGCGAAGGTATCGCATTGCTCTTCGCCGTCGCCCTCTTAGCCAGCGGTCTTGCGTCGAGCTCGGTCGGAGCTTATGCGGGTGGCGAAATCATGGCGGGACTTCTGAACAGAAAGTTCTCCGTGCTCTGGAGAAGGGCGATTACCTTGATTCCGGCACTGATCATCCTTCTTTTCACCACCAACGTGACAATGGCGTTGGTTTGGAGCCAGGTTGTGCTGAGCTTTGGGATACCTTTTGCCCTTTTCCCGCTGGTCAAGCTAACCGCAAGTTCAGAGCTAATGGGCAAGTATAAAAACAGTGTTGCAGTTAACGTCCTTGGCTACACGATAGCCTTAGTTCTCACCGCTCTAAATCTGGCATTGCTGTACCTTACTTTCACTTAGCCACTGAGCACGAAAAAACCCCCGCAGTCAGACTGCGAGGGTTAATTTCTAAGTAACGAAAATTACTTTAGGGTTACCTTGCCACCAGCGGCTTCAATCTTTGCCTTGGCATCTTCAGCAACATCCTTCTTTACACCCTCAAGAAGGGCTGAAGGAGCTGCATCAACAAGGGCCTTGGCTTCGCCTAGGCCTAGGTTAGTGATAGCACGAACCTCCTTGATAACCTGGATCTTCTGATCGCCAGCAGCCTCAAGAACAACATCAAACTCGTCCTTCTCTTCAACTGCCGCTTCGCCACCGGCTGGGCCGGCAGCAGCAACAGCAACGGGTGCTGCAGCGCTTACTTCAAATACTTCTTCGAACTTCTTTACGAAGTCTGAAAGCTCAATAAGTGTTAGCTCCTTGAAAGCTTCAATGAGCTGGTCGGCAGTCATCTTTGCCATTTTGTTCTCCTATTTGGTTTGGGTAATTAGTTGGACTCTTGCTTTTGACGCAGTGCGTCGACAACGCGTACGGCCCCGGAAGGCAGTGCGTTGAAGGTGTAGGCGGCCTTGAACATCGTTGCCTTGATTGCGCTAGCGACCTTAGCCAATAGCACCTCACGGGTTTCGAGATCAGCGAACTTGTCTATCTCAGCTGCATCAAGATCAATTCCATCCATAACGGCGGACTTGATAAGAAGCAGTGGATTCGCCTTTGCGAAGTCCTTCAGAGCTTTTGCTGTTGCTACTGGGTCACCGTGAACGAAGGCCAGGGCTGATGGTCCAACCAGCTGGTCGTCGAAAGTGGCAACTCCTGCATTTTTCGCAGCAATTCTTAGAAGGGTGTTCTTGGCAACCACATACGTTGCGTCATTAACCATTGCACGACGGAGCTCTTTCATCTTCGTCACACTGAGTCCGCGGTATTCAGTCAGAATGACGGTGTTCGAGCGTGTAAACCTTTCGGTTAGCTCGGCTACCTTTTCCTTCTTGTCTGCCATGGCGCTCCTTGTTTGTTTAGTGCCGGGGACATAAGGAAACAAAAAATTGCTCCGGCGCTAGGCGCACGGAGCAATACTCAAAAAGAGAATCTCTTCATACACCTGCGCTGGTTTTCACTTTAGTGAACCTTCGTCAGTCGCGGTAAAACTAGAACTAGTTCTTCTGTTTAGCGCGACTTGTACCGGCGGTCTTTGGCTCCGCCCATCTTATTAGGCGTGTGGCGTGCCCGCAAGTCAGTTCTCACTTTGTTCTTGTTTACAGTCGCAAATCTTGAATCACCAAAGTCAATAAAGTCCATAACCATTGGTGGGGCTATCGGTCCCGCTAGCTCTTCAAGCAATTCGTGACCCGGGGTTACGTTGCTGTAGATGGCCTCGCGCTCGGCTCGCTTCAGCAAATCTTCCGCTTTTCTTGAGCGACCCGATGGCACCATGCAGATTACGGTTCCGCTGCGGCCCGCCCGACCGGTACGACCAGCCCGGTGCAGGTAGGTCTTGTACTCTTCAGGCAAATCAAGCTGGATAACTAATTTGACGTCGTCAACGTGGATACCACGAGCAGCAACATCGGTAGCAACCATCACGCGGGCAGAGCCCTTGATGAATCGCTCTAGGTTCTTGGTGCGCTGAGCCTGGTTAAGGTCTCCGTGCAATCTAGCGGCTGGAACGCCGGCGTCATTCAGGCTTGAAGACAATGCCTCAGCCGTTACCTTGGTTCTCACAAACACGATTGACTTTCCAGATCCTTGAACTAGGCGGTGGAAGATTGCTGATCGATCCTTTGGATCCATAACTAGCACTCGGTGTTCGATGTCTGAAGACTCGTTTACTTCACCCGGTACTTCGTAGACGTAAGGTGACGGCATGAATTTCTTGACAAGCTGAGCCACCTCGGAGTCCAAAGTTGCGGAGAAAAGAAGCTTCTGGCTGTCTCCTGCGGCCTCAAGGATGCGGTTCACTGGCTCAACAAAGCCCAATTCACACATGTGGTCAGCCTCGTCGACTACCACTCTTTCTAGACCGGAAAGGTCAATTTTGCCCTGAGCCATTAGGTCTTCTAGGCGACCCGGGGTGGCAATAGCAATGTCAACGCCGCGCTTTAGGGCCTCGACCTGACGGTGCTGTGGCACACCACCGTAAATGGTAGTGGTGTAAAAACCTACTGATTTAGCCAGCTGCGATAGCGTCTGGTCAATCTGCTGAGCCAACTCGCGAGTTGGTGCAAGTACCAAGGCCTTTGGCTTCAGTGGCACTCTCGGTTGGTTTCCAGCTTTTGCCAAGAAGGCAACTAGTGGGACACCGAAGGCAATAGTTTTACCGGAACCGGTTTTTCCGCGGCCCAATACGTGGCGACCGGACATGGCTGCAGGGATAGTTGCGGACTGAATTGGGAAGGGTGTTGCTGCACCCATCTTGGCCAACTCTTGGGTTAGTCGCTCTGGAAGATCCATTTCCTGGAAAGTCGCAAAGCTCTCTCCTACCTCGGTAGCTTCAAGCTTGTCTAGCTTCTTGTCACCTTGGAAGGTCTTGCCGGTTTTGGCGCGGGCGTTTGAAAAGTCCTTGTCGCGAGAATCCTCGCGCTGAACTCGGTCGGGTCGCTGAGAGTGACGGGGCTTACGTGCTCCGTCATTTGATTGGTAATCGCCTTTGTTAGAGGCGTAGCCCTTGCGACCATTTGATTTGGTCGGGGCAGGCGAATAATTATTATTTGGCATCGTCGGGGAATTCCTTATCTGGTGAATCCGGAGAACCCGAGCTCACAATAGTTAAAGCCTACGACCCGAATACGAAAAAAGATAGACCTAGTCTATGATTCCGCGGATCTTTAGCTCTGCGTGGAGTGTAGCATCGCTGGGCTCCACTAGGAACTTGCCGTCGTCAAACCGAATCACCGGAATGCTGGTTTTGCCAGAGATTGCTTGTGACTTGTCTGCATTTTCCTTGCTCTGCTCAACGTCAAAAAGGTCATATTCAACACCTAGGGTGTCTAGAAGTGACTTGGAGCGTCTGCAGTCGCTGCACCAATTCGCGCTGTACATTTCTATCTTGCTCATTTTTACCTCAACCTAACTTCATCTGGTATTTCCAACAGTCCCCTAGAGTATTTCAATCCCGCTAGTGAAACAATCACAACATCTGCAACTGAATCAAGAGTTTGTTCACCGATCCCCACTAGCAACGCAGCTCCCCCCGATTGGCCAGCCAGCAGCCCGGCCGGAGCATCTTCAAATACTGCGCACTCAGTTATCGCTATGTCGATTTTTTCAGCCCCCAACAAATAAGGTTCTGGATCTGGCTTGCCCTTTTTGGCATCGTAGGCAGTAACCAAAGATTTTGGTGCCTTAATTCCAGCAGCGGAGAGTCTGGCCCTAGCAAGCTCTGGGTTGGCACCGGTTACGATGTTCCAGATTCCGTGAGGCAGTTCGGTTAGAAACTCAAGTGTTCCGGCCAAGGCTCTGGTGGCGTGGGCTTGGTCTAGTTCTAGCTGGTTTATGTGTTCGTAGGCTTCTTGAAATTGGTCCTGGCTAACTAGCCCCGCGACAATGTCACTGGCTCGTCTGCCGTGGTAGTCGGCGGTTAGAACAAAGCCTTCGCTATAGCGCTCGCCCCACAGTACCCAGGCTTGAAGAGCCCCCGGCATGGAATCGACAAGAACCCCATCGTTATCAAATAGTAAGCCCGTAAGGGGTGTTTGCATTTGTCTGCTAGTCCTTATCAGAGTGACGAGATGTAGTGGTTCGGTAGATCCCGAACGCAGCCAACAAAAGCAACCCTAGCGCCGGAAGCATGTCTTGAATAAACCAACCGATTGATGGTGCCAGAATTGTGGCCTGCTGCTCCATCGCAGTCATGTTTTCTTTCCACTCTGGCCAAATCTCGAGGTTGGATATCGCCTGAAAGCCCATCGCGAATGCCATCAAACTAACAACGACACCAAACACAATTGCCAGCACCAGGTTCAAGTTCACGGCAGCCTGCCCAGTTCTTCGTTGCTTCACGGGAAGCGGCTTAGAAGATCTGGCCTGTGCGGCAAAGCGGGTGCCGATGATTATGGAGACCGCAATCATTGACTGAATGATTACCCAGATCCAAACATCCAGAGTGGTTTTAGTGATGTCATAAACAACTAGGCCAAAAATGATCGCAAATGCCGTTCCAATAATTGGGCTTGCGTAAGCAAGGCCAATTGCGCGCTGTAGTTTTTTGCGGTCCTCATCTTTTTCGCCGGCTGGAATGTCAGGTGCATCTTTCCGAAACACAAAAGCGGCCAGAATGACCAATACCACCAGGGCCGTGGCAAGAACGATTGGCAGATAGACATTTAGTAAGCGAAGTCCAATTGGATCGTCCGAAGGATTATAAGAGTTCCAAGCTCCCAAGAAGCTGGCAATAGCGAAGACGGCTCCTGCAATCAAAGAAAGCACTACACCCAAGTTGTTGAGGCGGTGCGCACTTATGGCTAAGCCGGAGTCAGATTCTGTTCTGATTCTTAGCGCGAGTTTCTGGCCGGCAAGTGCCGCAAGCGCAAATGCCATGATGCCAAGAAAGAAAAGGTAGATCTCAAGCTGGAACCTTGGGTCCGGATAAACCGAAGTCCCATCGTCCAGATAAACCGTGCGTTGGACTAACAACTGCGCGTAGGAGGCGATCATAAAAAATAGCCAAGCTGCGGCTAGGCCAATGAGCGGCAATCGAATTGCGGTTTTGATGCTCCTGGTTGGCTTCATCGCTAAAGCTTAGACTTACCGCATGATTATTGTTATCGGCGAAGCGCTAATTGATCTGATCGGACATCAGGGTGCGGATCAGGGCTATCAACCGATTGTTGGTGGTGCCAATGCCAATGTCGCCCTAGCGCTTGCCAAGGCCGATGTTCCCCAGCGTTTTCTTGCAAGGATTTCAAAAGATTCATTTGGTCAGATGATCCGTAACCACCTGGAATCCAATGGGGTTGACCTCAGTCAAAGCATCGAAGCGGATGAACAAACCACGCTGGCAATTGCAACCATTGATTCTGCCGGTGTCGCCAACTACTCGTTTTACATAAATGGCACCGCAGACTGGGCCTGGAATGCCAAAGAGCTGCCGGAAATTAGCAAGCTCCGCCGCATGAAGGCGACGGCCATTCAGTTCGGCTGCCTGACAACCGCTATTGCCCCAGGATCCAAAGTGGTTGCGAACTGGATAAGCCAGATGAATTCCTGGGGTGAGATAACCCTGTCCCACGATCTAAACATTCGACCATCGCTTGGTCACAACAGGCTCAGCGAATTGGAACGCGTGTTGAAGCTAAATGATTGCAGCCACATCATCAAGGCATCCGATGCCGATATCGAGTGGCTATTTGATCTGGAGGCGGGCGGCGATCTAAGTGACATCGTGGAGCGCTGGACCAGAGGTGGCAAGGTGCTAATCGTCACAAAGGGTGGCGATGGCGTAGTTGTCTATCGTGGCGAAGACGTAATTGAAGTTCCAGGGCAGAAAATTGACCTTGTAGATACCGTCGGTGCTGGCGATACCTTTATGGCCAATTTCTTAGTAAAACTAAGTGATCTCGATGCCCTCGGTATCGAACCTGCCGCCAAACTAAAAGCCCTAACCCTAGATGAGCTGCGCAGTGCCGCTGACTACGCCACGGCAGCCGCTGCAATCGTGTGTGAGCGGGTTGGCTGCCAGCCGCCGACTAGAGCTGAGGTTGAGGCAAGGCTTCATGCCTGAGCCACTCACAAACCTGCTCGTTAGCTCGATAAAAATGTGGCACTCTACTTCTAATGAAGTTACGTGATGGAACCTGGAGTTTTGACTCAAGAGACTTGATGCGCGCTCACTGCCCTCACTGCACCAAGCTCTCGGTTGCAAGGGAGCTCCAGCTGCCAGGGCTCCAGGCCCTGCTTGACAAGTTCTACGAAAGACCCGACAACATTCCGATCCGCTACGGAAACCGTTTTGAGGAATCTCTTGAGCAAGAGCTGCTAGCAAGCCTCGGGGCTCTCATACAAAAGCCAGCAAGCTACGAACCAGCGGACACCCAAAAGCTCATGCTCGATGAAGTGCCGGTGATTTATCAGGGCAGCCTCAAGGGCGGCTCAGGGGAAATCATCTTTTCTGGTCGTCCCGATTTCCTATTGCGCTCCGACCATCGTTTTGCATTCACTCCAGCCGGTCTAACCGCAGTCCAGTCCGGTGACTGGACCGGAGGTTACACCGCATGGGATGCCAAGCTTTCAAAAACTCCAAAGCCTGAATACCAGGTGCAGGTGGGGCTCTACGTGGACGTTCTAGAAACCCTCGGTCTAAACGGCAAAGGCACGCACGGGTTGATTCAAGGAAGCCGTGAGATAAATGAGTTTGCTTCGGATGTGCTTTTGGTCAACATGAAATCCAAACGCTCCGAATACCTCGCTGAAGTGGCAAGTTTTATCGAAACTGAGCCCAAATCAATTGCCGATTGCGGAGAGTTGATTTGCGCGGCCACCAGCTACTGCGATATTTGCGAATACCCAAAGCTCTGCCAGCACCAGCGACATGAAACCAATAGCTTGCAGCTGGTTGCAGGAATCTCGAAGGCTCAGGTTATTTCACTCCGAACAGCAGGCATAAACACCGTGCGGGAACTTGGGGCATTTAAAGGCAGCACAGAAACCCTGAGCGAAGAAAAAGTCGCGGTGCTTTCCAGACAGGCCAGACTCCAGCAGCACACCTATGACAACGGTGAGCACGTCTACGAAGTCAAGAACCGAGCGCCGCTTGCCGCCCTCCCGGAAGAAAACAACGGCGATCTATTTTTTGACCTGGAAGGTTTTGTGTTTTCGGCACCCCCCGGTGGCCTGGAATATCTATTTGGGTATTTGACTATTGATGCTGGTTCGGAATTTCACTGGTCTTGGGCAGATAATCGGAAAGCCGAAAAAGAATCCTTTGAGAATTTCATGCGCTTCTTATTTGCCAGGCTGGTGAGCTTCCCGGAGCTCAAGGTCTACCACTATGCAAACTACGAGTTAGCTGCGCTCCGCAGGCTTGCAAAGCGCTTCAATAGCTTTGTCGACGAGGTAGAACAGCTCATTAGCGATGGGGTGTTTGTCGATCTTTACTTGCTTGTGAAGGCTTCGCTTGTTTTATCTCAGGAAAGCTACTCAATCAAGAAACTTGAGAACTACTACGAATTTCAACGTACTTCCGCCGTCAAAGAGGCACTAGGTTCGATGGACTCCTATGAGTCCTACCTAGAAAAACTTGAATCAGACCCAATGGCCGCAGAAACACTGAAGCGCCAGGTGCTGGACTACAACCAAGATGATTGCGTGAGCACGCTGGCGCTGACCAGGTGGTTAAGAACTCTTTAGTAGTCCGATAGATCCAGAGGAATACCAGGACCGAAAGTTGTCGCTACAGAACCCTTTACTAGGTACTTGCCCTTGGCTGTTGATGGCCTTAGACGGACAACTTCTTCCATTGCGACATTTAGGTTTTCGGTTATCTTCTCGGCGGAGAAGTTTGCCTTTCCTACGATGAAGTGAAGATTTGACTGCTTGTCGATGCGGAACTCAATTCGACCAGCCTTGATGTCAGTGACAGCTTTGGCGGTGTCCATTGTTACTGTTCCGGTCTTTGGGTTTGGCATCAGGTTACGAGGACCCAGTACCTTTCCAAGGCGACCAACTTTTCCCATTAGGTCTGGGGTTGCAACCGCAGCGTCGAAGTCGGTCCAGCCGGCTTCAATCCTTGCGATTAGCTCGTCGGAGCCAACCTCATCGGCGCCAGCTTCACGAGCAGCATCTGCAGCTGCACCGTTAGCGAACACGATTACACGCGCGACCTTGCCGGTTCCGTGTGGCAGCGAGACGGTGCCACGGATCATCTGATCGGCTTTTCTTGGGTCAACACCTAGCTTCAGTCCAACCTCAATTGTCGAGTTGGTCTTCTTGCCAGCGGTGTCGATTGCTAGGGCGGAAGCCTCCGCAATGGAGTAGAACTTGCCCTCTTGGATCTTTGCTTTGGCCTCTGTATAGGCTCTTGAGCGTTTTGCCATGCTGCTATTCCTTTCGGTCACAGTAGTGGTTTATGGGGTGCTACCCCTCCCACGACTATCTAGTTGTTTTGTTGCTTAGAGCTCAGTGGTGATTCCCATTGAACGGGCGGTGCCAGCGATGATCTTCGCAGCTGAGTCGATGTCGTTAGCGTTCAGGTCTGCCATCTTTACTTCAGCGATGGAGTGAACCTGCTCTTTGGTTAGCTTGCCAACCTTCACAGTGTGAGGTGTACCACTACCCTTTGGAACTCCAGCTGCCTTCTTGATTAGCTCAGCGGCAGGAGGTGTCTTCAGGATGAACGTGAAGCTACGGTCTTCATAAACGGTGATCTCTACTGGAACAACGTTTCCGCGCTGGTCTGCGGTTGCGTTGTTGTATGCAGTACAGAACTCCATAATGTTGACACCGTGCTGACCTAGTGCAGGTCCGATCGGTGGAGCTGGGTTAGCAGCGCCTGCTTGGATCTGCAACTTAATCAGACCGGTGATTTTCTTTTTGGGTGCCATTTTTCTATCTTTCCTTAGTTCAGCGGACCGACCTGGTCAAAGGCCAGTTCCACTGGAGTCTCGCGTTCGAATAGTGAAACCAAAACCGTAACCTTGCCGCTTTCTGGTTTGATTTCGGAGATCGTGCCTGGAAGGCCGGCAAAAGAACCGTCCTTGATCAAAATGCTTTCGCCGATCTTGAAGTCGATGTTGATCGGGATAGACCTTGACTTTGCCTTGCCACCAGGGCCGTTTCCAGCAGCCTTGGCACTCTTTACCTCTTCGGTCTCTTCTGGAGTGAAAAGTGGCTTCAGCATTTCAAATGCCTCTGCCGGACGAAGTGGTGTTGGGTGCTGGGAGTTGCCAACAAAGCCGGTCACGGCTGGAGTGTGGCGAACCAAGGTCCAGCTGTCCTCATTGAGTTCCATGCGAACTAGCACGTAACCGGGGATGCGGACCTTAGAAACTAATTTGCGCTGACCATTCTTGATCTCAATGGACTCTTCCATTGGAACTTCGATCTGCAAGATGTCATCGCCACCGGCAAGAGCTGCCTTACGGGTTTCGATGTTTTGCTTCACGCGACGCTCGTAGCCTGCGTAGGAGTGGACAACGTACCACTTGCCGTCTAGGTCGCGAAGCTCTTCGCGGAATTTCAAGTAAGGGTCAGCTTCTTCAATAACTGGCTCTTCGGCTACTGGCTCTGCCGGTGCTTCGGCCACATCTTCCGATTCTGGCGTTGACTCTTCATCGACCGCTTGGTCCTCGGCTACTGGAGCCTCGTCGACCGCTTCGTGCAAGTCTGCTGCGCTGGCCTCTGCGTTCTGGTCAACCGCAGACTCAACCGCTTCGGTTGAGTCTTTTGACTTGGCGTCTCTTGCGACGTCACTGAAATTTAGATCTGACATTTACTACCTCTTATCCTGCGAACATAAAGGTCACGACGTTTAGGAAAACCCAGTCAAGAGCGGAAATGAGGACCATCATTACCGCAACGAAGCCTAGGACCACTCCGGTGTAGTTGATCAATTCCTTGCGAGTAGGAGTTGTTACCTTGCCTAGCTCCGAAAGTACCTGGCGAATAAATAGCGCCACCTTCTGGAGAGGGTTCTTTGCCTTGGCAGCGTCGGCTTGCGCCTTCTCTACTAAGTCCTCTGAAGCCTTCTCGTTCTCTTCTGCCAACTTAACCTTCTTTCTTCGCAGGGCGGACAGGACTCGAACCTGCAACCTGCGGTTTTGGAGACCGCTGCTCTACCAATTGAGCCACCGCCCTGTGCGTGACATCGCCACCAACCGTTACTTAGCACGAGGCTTGGTTTCAAGTGCCATCTGGAAAAGACACACTCATAGATTGAATCTATTTAAGTGAATTTCGCCAGAATAGTTATCGGCAGATGTCAACTTAAGTAAGTCTAGGGGGTTATTTCAAGCATTGCAACGGTTAATAAACCACCATCGACACAATCCGCAACTATTCTTGAAGCATGTCTGAATCTAGAATATCCAAGCGAATTAGCGCCATTGCAGAATCTGCGACCCTGAAGGTTGACAGCAAGGCCAAGGCTCTGATTGCAAATGGGCGCCCGGTCATCTCTTACGCCGCCGGCGAGCCAGATTTTCCAACTCCAGAACACATCGTTGATGCCGCTGCGATTGCGGTGAGGGACCCAAAAAACCATCGCTACACCCCAGCAGCCGGACTGCCGGAAATGAAAGAAGCAATTGTTCAAAAAACGCTTCAAGACAGCGGCACCGCGGTAACTCCTGGGGAGGTCGTTGTTACTAACGGTGGCAAGCAGGCTGTCTATCAAGCATTTCAGGTCATTATCGACGACGGCGATGAGGTCATAGTGCCAGCCCCATACTGGACCACCTACCCTGAGGCAATCAAGCTGGCCGGCGGCAAGCAGATCGATGTTTTCGCTGGATCCGACCAGGGCTACAAGGTAACCGTTGAACAACTAGAGGCCGCCTACACCCCCAAAACCAAGGCCTTGCTAATTTGCTCGCCGTCGAACCCGACCGGTGCTGTCTACTCAAAACAAGAGTTGACCGACATCGGCAACTGGGTTGCGACCAAGCCCAATCTTTGGGTGGTAAGCGACGAGATTTATCAAAACGTGGTCTATGACGGCATTCGCGCTTACTCAATAACCGAGTTGGTGCCAGAGCTCCAGAACCGCACCATCATGGTCAATGGCGTTGCCAAGAGCTATGCCATGACTGGTTGGCGCCTGGGTTGGATGGTTGCTCCAGACGATGCCGCCAAGGCTGCAGGTAACCTTCAGTCGCACCTCACCTCGAATGTCTCAAACATCTCGCAGCGAGCTGCGATTGCTGCAATCACCGGCGATCAAGAGCCGATAAAGAAGATGTTGGCTGCCTTTGACCGCAGACGAAAACTGGCCGTCACCGAACTTAATAAAATCCCTGGAGTGCTCACACCAAACCCAGAGGGTGCTTTCTATGTCTACCCGGACGTGAATGGCTTGCTTGGAAAAAACTGGGCCGGAAAACAAATCACGACCTCGCTAGAACTTGCAGACATGATCCTGGAAGAGGCTGAAGTTGCCTTGGTTCCGGGAGAGGCTTTTGGTCCAAGTGGTTATTTGCGCATGAGCTATGCGCTTAGCGACGACCAATTGCTCGAGGGCATTCAACGACTGCAAAAACTTTTTAGTTAGCTCTAGAAACCAATCAAGTTGGGTTCTGGAATCAAGTTGATTCCCCACCTAGCAGCAACGCGTTCTTGAATGAGCCTCGCTAATTCAAGAATCTCAGCGCTGGTTGCCCCTCCGCGGTTGGTGATCGCTAGAGCATGCTTATTCGAAATTGCCGCCTTTGAGCCAGGAATTGAGTAACCCTTAGGGAAGCCGGCATTTTCAATCAGCCAACCAGCTGAAAGCTTCACTTGACCCTCGTTCGGCATCTTCCAGCGCTGCATCTCATCGGGAAACTCATTGCTTTTGTCTTCACTCACAACCGGGTTCGTGAAAAAGCTTCCACAACCGACGCTGTCTGGATCGGTTGCACTGATAACCATTCCCTTGGAACCGCGAAGTTCCAGAACCGTTTTTCGAACCTGCTCCAATGGCAGCGCTGAACCGTATTCGGCGCCGACGTGCTCGGTGATCTGACCAGACTTCATCGGAACACTCATACCAGCTAGTTTCTGCAATCGGAATTCGACCCAGCCAACTAGGCCCTTGAGTCCGTGCTTCAGGGCGCTATCTCGGTAGGAAAATTCAAAGTAGCTAGCTGGCCTGATCATGGCCTCACCGGAATCTTTTTGCAAGAACTCAACCTGGGTTATGACGTCGGAAACCTCTTGCCCGTAACCACCAACATTTTGAACCGGGGTGGCACCGACGCTACCCGGAATGCCGCTCATGGCTTCAATACCCGCGTAGTCGTTGGCCACTGCCCAAACCACAAACTCGTCCCAGGAATGTCCGGCCTGAACCTGAACCGTCACTGATTGTGCATCCTCGGAAACTATTTCAACGCCGCGGTTTGTGACGTGCAAAATCGTTAGGTCCGCTAGGTCTTCCGCAAAAACCGTATTTGAGCCACCGGCAAGAATATGAAACTGCTCGTCGGTATTCCAAAATCCAATGGCTGCGCTGTAAAGCTGTTCGGTATTGCTGCAGGTGATTATGGCCTTTGGCACTCCGCCAACCTGCATTGTGGTGAGAGTAGACAGGCTTAAGGGGTTGCCATTCAAAGCTGAACCCAAACTTGCGCTTTGCCAAGAACGTTGTTGCCATCAAAGCTAGTTTGCAAATCGATTCTTGCTCTTTTTGCTTCTAGATCTAGTTCAGCAACCTTTGCGATAACCGTGATAACAACCTGGCCCTGTGCCGGAACAACGACTGGTTTAGTGAATCTCACGCCGTAGTCAACAATCTTGCCAGCGTCTCCCAGCCAACTAACAACAGGATCAATTGACAAGCCCATAGTTAGCATTCCGTGGGCAAGCACTCCCGGCAAACCAACACTCGCGGCCACATCGTCTCGATAGTGGATTGGGTTAAAGTCTCCCGAGGCTCCGGCGTATCGAACCAGGGAGTCGCGATCTAGGTTGAATTTTTTTTCAGCGACGATGTCGCCGACGGCTAATTCAATGATCTCAGGCATCTTCGCCCCTAACCACAAGAGTTGAAATTGCGGTGCAGACAAGTGTCTGACTCTCATCAAAAATCTCAGTGTCGAAAACCACCATGTGGTTACCTCCAAGAGACTTGACACTTGCCACCGACAATTCGCTGGTCAAAAGATCACCGGCAACAATTGGCCTCTGGAAAACAAACTTCTGTTCACCGTGAACAACCCTGGAAAAATCAAGTCCCGCTTCTGGGTCAGCTATGACAAGTTTTAAGCCAAATTCTTGAAGCACTATAGGGAAAGTTGGTGGCGCCACTAGATCGCTATGTCCAGCAGCTTTGGCTGCGGCTAAATCGATTGATTCTTCGGATGCGAAAGTGGCTCTCGCGAACTCACGGATCTTTTCTCGGCCCACTAGGTACGAGGCAGATCTGGGATACAGCTTGCCTTGAATGTTTGGATTAACCATGGGTCTAAGGGTAATGCTTTGGTAGCACTTTCACTTTATGGAAAAGTCGCTTTCAGGGACACACAAATTTGAGCACACGATTCTTGATTCCAGGCTAGGGGTCGAGGTTTTCCACGGTAGCTTGCAGTTGACCGCATGCATTACGACTCTGGCTCTGAATAGTGTGCGCCACATCTACGTCTCGATGCGCTTCATTCGGAGATCAACAGCAGGCACGGACCAACGCTGCACGCTCTTCTTGTGCGGGGGATGCCCGCCTCGGCTACCGTGACACCCGACCCGGAGATCGCGGACCATATTCCATCAAGGTCCAGCCATCTGTCATCGCGGAAGGCTTCCACAGAACTAAACCGCGCATAGAAGTCGGTGATCGCGGAGAATCCCCTCGCCGGTAGGTTCGGGACAGCTCGATCATTCATGCCGGAACGTTAGCAAAGCAATAGTGATGAAGCGGACCGCGGGCATCCCCCTAAGAGAGCGCGGTCTTTACCCGAGCGTCACGCCGCTCTCGACTGACACCCCAAAGTCATCTTTAAGTGCGCGATCGCGTCACGTTTATCGAGGCGACCTACTGATCGACTGTGGGGAGAACGGCAAACGTAACGCGTTTGGGTGCGAGTTGTGCGCTTACTACGTCTGACGAGTGGATGAATCCAGCAATGTGAAAGTGGCGAGCTCTTCGGTTAAGGCGCGCAGTCGCCCCGGAGTAGCGCACGCGCAGCATCGCGCGACGACACACCAGCACTGCTGACCGTCGACCTTGCCACGCTGGGGTTGTCCCCACGCAAATCCATGGGCAGCCGAAGCGAGAGAGGGGGCTACTGCTCACTGTTTCGACCCATTCGGAGTGAGCATGGTTCAGAGGTGATAGCGACTAAAACCCCACAGGAAAACCCCTGGATGAAGGTCTTGCACTTGATGCAGTCATGCTGGGGGGTCAAAGCCGTAGCTAATAAAAACCCTACGTCTGACTTCCTTCGCGCTTGGAGGGAGGCTGTATCGTTCTCGCTTTCTACAAGTCAAAGTAGGGGTGCCACTGACCGACTTGTCCGGAATTCTTCGGACGAGCGAGCGGCGCATGGGCCCGAGAGTTGGCTACTGGATTGCGGGCTCGCCTCTCACGTCGGCAGTCGGGTCGGATTTCAGCTTCGAGGAGTTGGCGGGTGACATCCATAATTCGATTGCTACCGCCGCCTGGCTTGATCTTGCTCAAGAATGGCTTAGAGATAATTCATTTACCAAGTAGGAGCTCGAACTCAGAATCAGAATTTGAGGTGTCTCTGTGTTTCACAGAATCAAGGGAGGCCTCAGCGTGGACGCTGGCACCTGTTTGCGCGACGATATACGACCAGCAGCACAGTGTCTTATGTCTAAATATGGGTATTGGCAGGTACGGAGTGGGACTGCTGACTATGTTTGTCACTAAAAATTGTTGACATGTACCACGAAGGCGTGGCACTATTAGAGGGTACTCCCCGTTGTATCGTCAGCGGGACTAACGCCCCAGAGGATACTGGGGCGTTATTTTTTTACCAGGTGTCTGGTTTGTAATAGGTCTTTCCGTTCACGTGAACTGGGTTCGGAAGCGCGTTCCTTGTAATCGCTCCTTTTGACAACCAGATCATGAACTTCGGGCCACACGCCTGCATCCGCCTGCTTGAAGTCCCGGCAGGGAGACAAAGGGCCACTTCCGCTTGGAGTTCTCCGGTCGCAATCTGCAGAGTTGGCGCAAGATCCGAGTCCGAAGTTACGCACACGAGTAAGTCCGCACGTTTGAGCGCGGCATCGCGTATGAGGTGCGCGCCGAGACTGACGTCAGATCCTTTCTCCTCGACCTTCCAAACTGGAATCCACGTATCATCCCGGAGTTTCTTGGGGACTCGAATATTTAAAATCCGTTCTGGCAGGCGCAACCTGGAGCGAGCTCTAGTCACTGCGAAATTGCCCTGAATTACTTCTACCCTGGAGAGAGACTTAAGCGCATTTAGATACGACTTCTGTCGATTCGGGGCATCCGGGTCGGCTGGGCGGGCCTTCGCTTTGATATTTGCACTGAAGTAGTAGATTTTTTCCACTTCGTAATCTTTCAGGAGTTCGTCGAACAAGGCCTGAATGTTCAACCACCTACCCCCGCTCGGGCGGACCGCTCTGTAATAAAGATTGAACCCATCAATGTAGACAATTGCTTTGGGACGATCCATCGCAAAATAGTAACAGAGTGACCGCTGATTGCGTTCTCGCGACCACTTGATCTTTAGATAGGAGATTGCGGAAGTTGATTACCCTGCTCGTCTTTGTAGCCGATTGCGGCAGGATTTTGTGCTCAATGGTTGGTCGTGCTGAGGCGGACGCCGAGAAGCGTGATCGTTCGTCATGGCGAATGTGCCGATAGCAGGGCGTGACAGGAAAGATCTGATCAAGATCTCCGCGATTAACCAAGTAAATGAAGTGCTCGGTTTCAAGAAAAATGAAACTGCTTTTTGTAGCGGGAGCGGGACTCGAACCCGCGACCTCACGATTATGAGTCGTGCGCTCTAACCACCTGAGCTACCCCGCCGCATTTGATCCGAAGACCGAGCCCCGAGACAGGTTTGAACTGTCGACCCCTTCCTTACCATGGAAGTGCTCTACCACTGAGCTATCGGGGCGCTACCAATGCGGCAACCGAAGAAGATTAGCACTAGCGAACAGCGCTAGGCAAACGCCAAATTTGTAAATCTAATTCTGCTGCGTCGTAACGAATTTTTCCACCCACTACTCGAAGCGAGCCCTTGCCAAAAAGATTTGTCGCTCCCTCAGCGCCGCTGATGGCGTCCCTAGAAAACTCCAGCTTCCGGTCTCTGCCCCTGGAGGCAATAACTAGCACCGATTCAGTCTTGGATTCCCGCACAAAAGCAATTGCTTCATTTGAGACATACAGCCAACGCATTGACCCTTCGACCAAACCGCGATGGCGCTTTCTTATTTGCGAGAGCTTCGCATAGGTCTCGATCAGGTGCGGATCGGTTTCTCGCTCACCGTTCCATGGCATTGGAGTTCTTGAGCCCTCTCCGGTTTCAGCGTCTAGACCCAGTTCATCTCCTGCATAAACATGAGGAATCCCGGGGAATGTGAACTGCAAGCCAACGGCCACTCGCTGCGCGCCTGGAATTGCAAAGGTTTTGAACCTGCCGGTCTCATGGGTGTCAAGAGCATTCAAGCTGTGCATTCTCAAGTGCCAAGGAGAAGTGCCGGACTGGCAATTATGCAGCTGACGGAATTCATCCCCGGAAATCGCTTTGCGACCAAATCCAATGTGGGTTTCTTCCTTGTTTTGATTGGTGTTCCATAACCAGAGCCAAGTTGGTTTGGTGAAATTGGCATAACCCAATGTGGCTGAGAAATTATTGCCCTGCGTCTGGTCGGCCGAATCCGAACCAAAATCACCGATTAGGAGGCTATCCGGATTTGCCTGCATCATGGTTTGTCGAACGATGTTTACAACCTGCTGGTTGTAGTCATCCTGTCGATTCTGACCGATTGCGCCAGCCTCACCTATCCGCCAGCCATCAAGCTGAAAAGGTGCCCTTAGGCCTCTAGCAATAACCGAAGCCTTACCCTCGATAAGGCGCTTTCTGATTTCCTCAGAGCCCCAGTTGAACTTGGGTCGCGTTTCGGTTACGCGCCAAGAATCGTAACTAGTGTTGCGCTCGGCAAAGTAGTAAAAGTCACTCTCAGGAGCGCCTGGTTTCTTAAAAGCCGAAGCGAACCAGTCGTGGTTATTCGCGGAGTGATTCAGAGTCAAATCCCCGATGACCTTGATGCCCGCCCCATGCGCCTTGGAAACCAGGCTCGCAAGGGCGGCGTTGCCACCAAGCGCTGGGTCAACTTGATCAAAACTTATTGCGTCATAACGGTGACTGGAACCGGCGGGGAAAAACGGTGTGAGCTGCAAAATAGTTGCGCCAACTTTTTTGAGATGGTTCAAGTGATCTTCGATGCCCTTTAGATCGCCGCCAAAAAACTGCTCATTCACTCCTTGACCGCGAATCTTAGCCGCGCTGTTCCAAGTTTTTGGTTCGGCCCATTCCGGTGACTCGCGGCTATCTGCCTCAGTCGAACGAGCGAATCGGTCTGGCATCACCTCATACAAAACCGCCCCGGTGGCCCACTTTGGGACGGTGTTGTGGGTGTTGATTCTGAAATCATCGCGGTCTGGCTGATCTAAGTCATGAAAGCCGGTGGCGTTTAGCCAGAAGCTCTCGCCTTTAGTGTTTTCCAAAAAGAATCGATAGTGAACCTCGGGGTTTGAGATTGCAATTGTGCCCTCATACCAATCCCAGCCGTGGCGATGAATTAGCGGCTTTAGGGAAGGAGTAAAGACTGATTGACCCGAATCGCTTTGCCGAATTAGTACTTGTTTCAGTTTTCCAATCGAATTGTGAATGCGAATACGAATCTTGATTTTGTCGCCGAGTTTTGGGCGCTGATTTGCAACATAGAGTGCCGAACCATCGTGGTGCGGCTGCAGAGCTAGATCGGGCATGCTTACAAACTACTATCCCCTGGGTCACACAAGCGTGAGGATAGGCACAATGAAAGTTCAAAACTGGGGAGTGAACCCTACAAAAACTGACCGAAACTAGCCGGTTAGCTTCCGATGGCCGCAGTTATTTCGTCGCACATTTTCTGCCAGAGAACACTTGGTTCACCGTCACCGCGCAAGATTGCCATTTGAGCCTGGCCTAACGGGAACCAGACTGAATCCATTTCAAGCAACACCGGCCTCGGCACCGCATTGATTCCGGCCCTGCCAAATTGGTAAGGGATCTTGTAATCCTCAGCCTTTTCTAACGCCGCCAGATTAGAAGGCGTGCGCCCGGTTGCTTGGAACAGCGCAATCTGTCCGGGGTCACTTCCTAGGTAATCGACAATGAACTTGGCGGCGGCACTTGGGTCGCTTGCACCAGCACTCAACATGGCTCCTCGCACCTCTAGAAAGGAACTAGCAGTCTGGCCACCAGCCGACGGGATTTGGTAGGCATTCCAACCGTCTTCACCAAAAGTTTCAGTGAACCAAGCTCCGTTCCAAGGACCCGTGATCCAGCAACCTTTTTCATCGTCGACAAGTTGCTGCTTGATAAAGTCCTCGTTGTTTGAAAGATCAAACAGCGAGGCGTTTTCAGAAAGCCAGTTGGCGAAAGCAAAGCCCGCCTCATTTTCCAGAGCCAGATTCAGAGCACCAGGGTTAGTTTCGTCGACCTCAAAAACACTCGAACCAAAAGAGGTTTGAATCGGGTAGAGGTGGTAAGGGTCACCGGTTCCATCATTTAGCGAAACCGCAAGACCGGCATCGGTCACCTCTTGAAAAGTCTCAGGAGCACTGGGCATCGCGGACTCTGTGCAAACAAGAGCCACGCTTTCTTGCGCATAGGGCAAGCCATACTGCTCGCCACCATCGCTAAAGGCTGCTACCGCTCCTTTGTTGAGACCAGTTTCAGCGCCGCTCAAGCCAAAGGGTGAAATTAGGCCCTTGGCTAGAAAGTCTCGCTGCAGGCTGTGAGGACCAAGCACTACGTCTGGGGCATCGCTGGTAGCGCTCACGAACTCATTACTAATGTCGGTTTTAACCACCAGGTCAACCCGAGTGCCAGTATCGGCTTCAAATTGCAGTGCTACGGCCTCGAGGCCAATAGCCTCGAACTCGTCCAGCCAAACTGTTATTAGGCCGTTTTGCCCTGCGGCCTCTGGGCTCCCCGTACTGACCGCTGGAGCAGATTCACCGGTAACGCAACCAGACAAAGTCAGTGCGGACACAATAAGTAATCCAGTGACGGAAGCTGGGTTGACCTTAACTGTTTTCACTCGAAGCCCTTTCGCCGCCGGAGTCGGTAATAGGTCTGAATAATAGCCAAGAATTACCTGTCATAACTTCTCCACAGGGTTGGCGGAGTATTTACCGTCTAACGCCTACCCGCTGCTTGGCTATTGCCCTAGTCCGCAAATTCCTTACGTGGCCACCAGAAGTACTTGCCTGTCATAAATGCTAGCGCCGGCACAATCACGGTTCGAACCACCAAGGTGTCAATAAGCACACCGAGGCAAACAATGGTTCCAACCTGTGCCAGCGCAATAAGTGGCAGCACACCCAACACAGCAAACACCGCTGCCAGCAAAATACCGGCTGAGGTTATTACTCCACCGGTCGCTCCAAGCGCACGCCTCATGCCCTCGCGGGTTCCATGCTTCTTTGCTTCTTCTTGTGCTCTAGAAACAAGGAAGATGCTGTAATCAACACCGAGTGCCACCAAGAACAGGAAGGCCAGAATAAACACCGAGATGTCCAATGCTGGGAACCCAAACACATTCTGGAAAATAAACCAACTGGCCCCAATCGCCGAGAAGAACGAACCGACAACTGCAATCAGCAGCAGTAATGGTGTCAACAAAGACCTCAGCAACAAAATCAAAATCAAGAACACAGAAATGAGTATCAGTGGAATCAACAACGCCTGATCTCTAGCCGTGGCATCTTTAACGTCCAAGGTGGTAGCGTCCTGCCCGCCGACCAGNGCTACGGACCCATCCGGCAGCGAATCAAGTGCTTCTCTGAGTTCCCGGATTACGGTTAGTGCTTCGGAGGACTCAGGGCTGGCATTTAGCACCGCATCGACCTGGGTGATTTCACCGTTGGTGGCACCGATTCGAACCTCATCAATGCCGCTGACGCTCTCAGCGATGATTACCGCTGCATCAACCTGAGCGGTAGAGATGATCATCTGGGTGGGCGTGGCACTGCCGGCCGAGAAGCTGTCGGCAAGAACTTCTTGCCCAACCACTGCCTCAGGTTTTTCAATGAACACCTCATTGGCGCTCAAACCAGTCTT
>JGI1221J13441_10000297_pt1 | contig 23379 bp, 15 predicted proteins | sample LakVidmifraction_4_FD_13441 | JGI IMG/M metagenome (IMG submission 13441) | reverse complement strand
GGGATTAATAAAGAGTGATGAAGTTGATAAAACAGATGAGACTTATAAATTAATTAACAAAAAAAAGCGGCCAAAGCCGCTCAAGGAAGTAAACTATGTACGCTTAAAATGCATACTTAACCGAGAATTGTAAACGGTCCATATCGCCATCGTTACCGCTTTCAAGCTCGCGCTCGGCATGCTTAAACTCAGCACCAAAAGTTAAGCGTTTAACTGGTGAGTATAAAATGTTAGCACTGTAGCTTTGGCTTGATTTAGTTGGATCGCCTGTAAGGGCGAGTAAGTCTGTGTTGTTATCAGCACTGAAAAATGAATATAAGAAAGTTGAACGCCATTGGCTGTTCCACTTATGCTGATACGCTACAAAGCCAGAAGTTGAATCAATAGCATCTAAATCATCGCCATTGAGTACTGCACCATGGGCTACATTAACACCAACATAACGGCCTAAGCCTTTACCTTGTGTAAGCATAAACTTAAAGTTGTCTTCGCCTAGTTTAACCATACCCGATGCACTAACACCAAATGAAGTTTCATCGGCATCAATAGCACCTACTTTATAAGTAAGCTGGCGGGCAAGTGCAGCAACTACTAAATTACCCCAGTCAGCTTTATGGGTATAACGTGCAGTAAAGTCAGGAAGTGAAGCATCGTCGGTTACAGCCATACCGCCGCCAGCAGTAGTAATGGTGCTTTCTGGGTTTTCTAATGAGAAAGACCAAGCGCCAGTAGTGTATTTAACTTGAGTTTGGCGTACAAACACTGTGCCCTCTGCTGGGCCTATAAAATCAAGTGCTTCAGGTAGTGCGCCAACGTTTTGAAAGTTAGACCATGTTTGGCCAAATAACCAACCATCGTAGCTAATAAATGCATGACGTACACGTGGAGCGTAAGAGTTAGATACACGCTCGTTACCACCAGGAGCAGAAGCTAAAAAGTCGATTTCAATTTTGGTGTTAATGGTTTTGCCATTATCAAGTAATGTAGCTGTACCAAAGTTAAAACGAGATTCACGGGCATGCATATCAAATACAGCGTCAGAGCTATTGTCTGGGCCTACAGTCACTGTGCTCGGTACATAAAAGTCACGACCCACGTTAGTGCCCGCTGGTGCGCCTGCAGAATAGTCACTCCACATAGCATCTAATTTAATGTATCCGCCGTAAGTAAATTCAGTATCTCCAACTTTTGCTGCAGTGGCTGCATAAGCTGTGCTTGAAAGTGCACATAGTACAGCACTTGCTGCAAGTGTTTTTAATGGGGTAAATTTCATTGTTGCGTCCTTTATAGGCTACGTGTTGATTATTGCTTTTTATTTAGAGTGTATTAATAGCGTGAGTATTACTTACGAATAAAAGTTAATTTAAAGATTTTTTATTCGTTAAATAAAAATTAAAGCTAATTAATGCAAATATTATAATACTTAGGTGAAACACTTTTAAATATGTACACTATTTACTCAATCATCTATTAGTCTATAAGACTAAGGTGTAATGATTACAATGTGATTATTTACTTACATTTAACATCATGTATTATTTATGTAAAAGTAATAAATAGCGCAGCGATTATAAACAACAAATTAGTAATTAGAATAGCTTTACAACTAAGGTCTAATACTTAATAGCGCATTGCTGAGTAATCCTTGAGAAAAGCCTAAGGCAAGTAATTTAAATGGAGACCAAGATGTCAAAAAATATCTATCCAGTTCCTACGCATATTAAAAACACAGCTCTCGTCGATAACGATAAATATAATAAAATGTATAAACACTCGATTGATGATCCACAAAGTTTTTGGGCTGAACACGGTAAGCGCCTTGATTGGTTTACTCCTTATTCTAAAGTAAAAAACACCACCTTTGATAAAGGCCACATAAATATTAAGTGGTATGAAGATGGCTACCTTAATGCATCGTATAACTGTATTGATCGCCACTTAAAAACAAAAGCCAATAAAGTGGCGCTTATATGGGAGGGCGATAACCCATCGCAAAGCGAGCATATTACTTATCAAAAATTACATGATGAAGTAGCAAAGTTTGCTAATGGTTTAAAAAAGCTGGGCGTACAAAAAGGTGATCGAGTCGCTATTTATATGCCAATGAGCCCTCAAGCTATTTACGCAATGCAAGGGTGTGCACGTATTGGTGCTATTCACTCAGTTATATTTGGTGGTTTTTCACCCTCTGCGATTGCCGATCGTATTAAGGATTCGGGCGCAAAAGTGGTTATTACTTCAGACGAAGGACGCCGTGCTGGTAACTGCGTGCCACTTAAAGCAAACGTTGACGAAGCTGTGTTGCAAGAGTCTGTAACAAGTATAGAGCATGTTATTGTGCACCAACTTACCGGTGGCGATGTTGATTGGCACGACCATGATATATGGTGGCACGATTTAGTAGCAGACGAAGAGCCTGTGTGCGAGCCTGAGGTAATGAACGCTGAAGACCCGTTATTTATTTTATACACCTCAGGGTCAACAGGTCAGCCAAAAGGCGTGGTGCATACCACGGGTGGTTATTTAGTTTATGCATCGATGACGCACGAATATATATTTGATGTAAAAGAGGACGATGTTTTTTGGTGTAGCGCCGATGTAGGTTGGATCACCGGGCACAGTTATATTGCTTATGGCCCGCTGGTAAATGGTTGTACCCAAGTTGTATTTGAAGGTGTACCTACTTACCCAACCGCAGGGCGTATGGGCGAAGTTGTTGATAAACATGGTGTTACTATTTTATATACCGCGCCTACCGCTATTCGTGCCTTAATGGCAAAAGGTGATGAGCCTGTAGCGTCATCTCATCGTAATAGTTTACGAATTTTAGGATCAGTTGGTGAGCCAATTAACCCTGAAGCATGGAACTGGTATTACGAGCAAATAGGTAAGTCAAATTGCCCTATCGTTGATACCTGGTGGCAAACAGAAACGGGTGGCATTATGATCACCCCATTACCAGGTGCTACCGATTTAAAACCAGGCTCTGCAACGCGTCCATTTTTTGGTATTGCGCCGGCAATATTTGACGCTGAGGGTAATACGCTTGAAGGTGAGGCTGATGGTAACTTAGTTATTTTAGATAGCTGGCCATCGCAAGCACGTACTATTTATGGCGATCATGAACGTTTTGAACAAACTTACTTTTCTACCTACCCAGGTGTGTATTTTTGTGGCGATGGCTGTCGTCGTGACGAAGATGGTTATTATTGGATCACTGGTCGCGTAGATGATGTACTTAATATTTCGGGGCATCGTTTAGGCACTGCTGAAATAGAAAGCGCACTGGTTGCACACCCAGCAGTAGCTGAAGCCGCTGTAGTAGGTTATCCGCATGATATTAAAGGCCAAGGTATTTATGTTTACATTACCCCTAACGAAGGTATAACGGTAAGCGATGAGTTAACCAAAGAAATTCGTAACTGGGTTCGTAAAGAGTTAAGCCCAATTGCGTCACCCGATATGATTCAGTGGTCACCGGGGTTACCAAAAACGCGTTCTGGTAAAATAATGCGTCGAATTTTACGTAAAATTGCGGCCAACGAGCACGAACAACTAGGTGATACATCAACACTTGCCGATCCATCTGTGGTTGATGAGTTAATTGAAAATCGATTAAATCGTTAAATGCGCGTTAAAAGCTTGATTACAAGTTGATTCTAAACGTAGTATATCGGCTGTGCTCTACTAGATAGGGCACAGCCGAATTTATTAGGAGTGAACCATGAGTCAGTTTTTAATAGCGGACGACCATCCGTTATTTCGTGAAGCACTAAAGGGTGCACTAACTGTAAAATTTGACGATTTAGAAGTATTTGAATCATCTGATTTTGACAGTACATTGCAGGTGTTAAGCGAGCAAGAAGATCTTGATATATTACTGCTGGATTTACACATGCCAGGTAATGGTGATTTATACGGCCTTATTCGTATTAGAGAAGACTATCCTAGTTTACCTATTGCGGTAGTTTCGGGAAGTGAAGACGCTAATATTGTATCTAAAGTAATGGGTTACGGCGCAATGGGGTTTATTCCTAAGTCATCATCATCAGATGATATTGCCAATGCAATTAATCAAATACTCGAAGGCGATACTTGGTTACCAACAGAATTAAAAAATAAAGTCGCCGAAATTCAAGGCGAAGACCGAGAAATTGCAGCGCAAGTTGCCTCACTTACCCCACAACAATACCGTGTTTTACAATACCTGCACGAAGGTTTGCTAAATAAGCAAATAGCGTATGAGTTACATATTTCAGAAGCCACTGTAAAAGCGCATATTACCGCCATATTTAGAAAGCTTGGCGTATATAACCGCACACAAGCGGTATTAATTGCTGCAAAACTACAATTAGCACCTATAGAGCAAATATAAAACCATGCATAGAATAGAGGCACAAAGCCTCTTTTTTAGTCTTATTTACGCTTATATACGCAATTATCACAAGCCATTCACCTTTATTACATGATCTCCTATAAAAATAATGCTAGCTTACGGGCATTTTATAATTAAGAGAACATGGTATGTCAGACTCTTTAGACTCCAAGGCCCAAAGTAGTAATGAAAGCGCAAATAAAGGCTGGTTTAACCGCTTTTTAGCCGGCGTAGAATTTTTAGGCAATATGCTACCGCATCCCATCACCTTATTTGCAATATTTTGTATCGTAATTGTTGTATTTAGTGGAGTGGCGGATTGGTTTGGCCTAAGTGCAATCGATCCTCGACCTGAGGGCTCGCCTGGGCGCGAACCCGATGGTGTTATTGAAGTAGTGAGCTTACTTAGTGCCGAGGGATTACAGCGTATTGTAACTGGCTTGGTAACTAACTTTACCAGCTTTGCACCACTGGGCACGGTACTGGTAGCTTTACTTGGTGTGAGTGTTGCTGAGCACTCAGGACTGCTGTCGGCAGCAATGCGCGGCATGGTAATGGGCGCATCAAAGCGGTTAGTGACCTTTATGGTGGTGTTTGCCGCTATTTTATCTAATACCGCCTCTGAGCTGGGCTATGTGGTACTTATTCCATTAGCTGCAATGATATTCCATAGTTTAGGGCGTCATCCATTAGCGGGCTTAGCAGCGGCGTTTGCTGGGGTGTCGGGTGGTTATAGTGCTAACTTATTATTAGGCACAATAGATCCCTTACTGGCAGGCATTACCACACCAGCGGCGCAAATGATCGACCCAACTTACCAAGTAGGCGCAGAAGCTAACTGGTATTTTATGATGGTGTCGGTGTTTTTAATTGCGATTTTAGGCACCCTAGTTACTGAAAAAATTGTTGAACCACGTTTAGGTAAATATAATCCTGAAGAGGCCAGTGCTGATCTTGCACAAAATAATATTGCCGCGTTAACGGCCAAAGAAAAGTCGGGTTTAAAGTGGGCAGGGGTGTCGTTATTAGTTGTATCGCTGCTACTTGCATGGACCATAGTGCCAGCCGATGGCATTTTACGTAACCCCGAAACAGGATTAGTAGCCCACTCGCCCTTTTTGAAAGGCATAGTGGTGTTTATTTTTGTAACCTTTGGTATTCCGGGCTTTGTATATGGGCGCGTTGTTGGCACCATGAAAAACGACAAAGACGTAATTAATGCGATGAGCAAAAGTATGAGCTCAATGGGCATGTATATTGTGCTAGTGTTTTTTGCTGCGCAATTTGTCGCGTTTTTTAAATGGACCAATTTAGGCACTATTTTAGCAATTAACGGTGCTGCATTACTGCAAGCTTTAAACTTAACTGGCCCCGAAGTTTTTGTATTATTTATATTAATGTGTGCATTGGTTAACTTAAGCTTAGGGTCGTCTTCGGCGCAATGGGCTGTTACCGCGCCTATTTTTGTACCTATGCTAATGTTAGTTGGTTACGCGCCAGAGACCATTCAGGCGGCTTATCGTATAGGTGACTCGGTTACTAACTTAATAACGCCAATGATGAGCTATTTTGGCTTGATCCTCGCTGTCGCAGCTAAGTACAAAAAAGATATGGGTATAGGCACACTGGTAGCCACTATGTTGCCATACAGTATGATATTTTTTGTTGGTTGGGTTGTTTTGTTTTATTTATGGGTATTTGTATTGGGTATGCCAGTAGGGCCAGGATCACCCACTTATTACACGCCTTAATAGTACCTGGGTAATACAATAAGTATTATTTAATTGTTTAAAAATGCCAGCATAATTTGCTGGCATTTTTGTTTTACGAAAACACCACGGTTTTATTACCGTTAATAAATAGCTTATGCTCAGAGGCAAGTTGTAGCGCTTTACAAAATACTGTTTTTTCTACATCTTTACCCATATTGGCCATCATTTTTGCAGTTTCTGCGTGGGTTACAGGCGTAACATCTTGCAAAATAATAGGCCCTTCGTCTAACTCGTTATTGACAAAGTGAGCTGTGGCTCCAATGATTTTTACGCCACGTTCAAATGCTTGATGATAAGGTTTTGCACCAATAAAAGCGGGTAAGAACGAGTGATGAATATTAATAATTTTGCCCTCAAAGCGTTGTACAAACTCAGGGCTTAAAATACGCATATATTTAGCTAAACCAATAATGTCAGGGTTATAGCTGGCAATTAAATCGCCTACTTGTTGATCGTGCTCGCTGCGCGTTAATCCCTCATGAGAGATAACATGAAAAGGGACATTAAGCCCTTTAGCAAGCGGCTCTAAAATAGGGTAGTTTGCTATAACGGCTTGCACTTCAATATTTAGCGCTTGTTCGAATTGCTTTAATAATACGCCACCTAAGCAATGTGCTTCTTTAGTAGCAAGTAACACAACTTTAGTTTTTGTACCATTGTGTAAAGCTACTTTAGCGTCTGCAGGTAGTATTTCGCGTAGTAGTGGTAAAAAGTTACTTTGTGGCTCACCAGTGAGCTCTGTACGCATAAAAAAGCGTTTAGCGTCTTTGTCTACAAATTCATTATTACGTGTAATATTTAAATTATGCTGGTGGCAAAGCCCGGTGATTTTGGCTATTAGCCCTACATCATCGGCGCATTGTGTGGTTAGTATGTAGCTCATTCTCTCATTCTTACCCAATTATAGATTGCTTTATTATTTGCGTTTTAGCGCATAAAGCAAGGGCTTTGTGTGTTGTTACAAGGTTTAATTTAGAACAAGCATGACATTAAAGTGAGCAAAGTTAACTGGGGTTTCAAAAGGTATAGTTGCTGTTAAAAATGCCACTGATTGCCAGTGGCATTGATATATAATTAAGTTACTGTGTTATGACTTGGTTTCTGAGGCTAAATCATCTTGTTGTCTGATAAAGCCGGCGGCTTCTTCATCATTTTTTGTAATTGCGCTTTGTTGTGTTGGCATAGCGCGTGTTTGCTGATTAAGCTGATGAATTTGCGACGCGTTACCTAAATCACGCTCACTGGTAATTGAGGCTATTGACTCGCGATCTTTTAAGAACGCAATCACATCGTTTTTAATTGCTTGTAACTGACCTTCGTCTTTGTGCATTTCCATAATATGGCGTGGATGCTCAAGATTTTTCATACCTGTTGCTGCAAAAGTGGTGGTTACTATTCGCGAAACAATAACCCAAGGGGTAATGCTGCTACGTACTAAGGTGTTTTCAGAGCGAGTGCTGTCGTGAATACCTGTACCGGTTGATATTTTAGACTCAGTAAATGTACCTTCACATTTAAAATAGACCAGAAGTGATTCAAATTGCATTTCAGCAAAAAACAAATGTGCATTGCTACTTAATAGCTGAGCAAAGGCTTTAATTAATACACCTATCAGTAATAAATGTACGCTTGCCATTACTAGCTCGCTGATAGGTGAAATATGACGATTATTAAGTGCTTGCTCTATTGAATTGATATTTGCGCTATCAATATAACGATAAATATCGATGAAAGAGTAGGCTAATAATACCGTGAAAATAAGCGCGATTAAATACAGAAAATTACCACTAAGTAGCGCCAATAATCTAGCCATACTAAAACCTTTACCTAAATCTAGCTCATGTAGTTTAGGTTGTATTTCTTGAATTATTTCGCCTTTAAAGCCGCCTTTTCCTTCTACTTGCTCTTGCAGTTGTGGGTTGAGCTCGCGGTATACGCGATTAGGCACTTCTTTATAACGACGGTTAGCCATTACTAGGTTATCTAAATTAATAAAAATTTCAGTAGGGTGTACAGATTCTTGCCAGTTTTCGCGCAGCTCAGATACCTCAGTGCTTGGTGTTATGCTATTTAATCGTGCTTTTAACATAGTAAAAACCAGTGCGCAGCTCAAGGTGGCTAAAATAATAATAGCGACTAAATACATACCCGCATGTAGGTTGGGTAATTGTTCAAACCAAACATCTATTTGCGCTTTACTAATGTGTTGTTCTTGCATTAACCACGACATAGAAAGGCCAATAATAATGGGTAAAATAAACGATAGCGAAATAATTTTAGCCAGTGCACCACCACCAAGTGGTTCAATTTCTCTTGCAGCATTGCGAGTGGTTGGTTTACCTGCCGAGCGCCATGAGAACAATACATAAAACATTAAAATGCTACTGTATATGGGAAATGCTAATTCGCCTGCTTCACCGGTAAAGCCCGACAAAGATACAAAAGCTACCAGTCCATACGCAATAAGTGCCACAAAGGTACTTACCCATGAGCCAAATAATTGCTGGGCAATATTACGCATCGGGTAGGGTAAAAACATTAGTTTAGGAATAAGGCTATGCAACAAGCGAGATAAAAAGCCTTTAGGCTCTTTAAAAGTAATGTTTTTACGACCCATAAGCATTTCTTCTAGTTCTTGGTCGTTATAGGCAACTTCTTTTTTTTCTTCTTTTGCGGTAGAGCTTTGCGATTTACTGTAGTTATAAGCCAGTGACGTAGGGTGATTACGGCCAACAAAGTATTTTAGTGTGGCATAAATACCTGTTGAGAGTGAAGCAATGCCAAACCCTAAAATAATCATCCCAAAAAGCATCAAGATCCACCCAGCAGTTGCATCTTCTTTAACTAACCCTGCAGCAACAACAAGCAGCGTAATGCCGGTAATTGACTCTATAGCACCTCTTAGTGCGGTTACTTTACCTTCAAGCTTGAAGGGGTTTTTAAGTCCAAGATCAATCGATCCATAATCAAAAGCCATTGAATATTCCTTTATAAAAGAATTTTATTGGGGGAAATAAGTGTAATAATCAATTTATGTTTATTACACTTATTTATTAGTTTTGGCATTATAAGCTTGGTTTAAGCAAATAGCCTAAAATGTTAAGCGTTTATTATTGCAGCATAAAGGTTTCGTATTCTAAATCTTCAAACTGTTTAGATAACCAAAACAAACCCACAACCGAGCTAATAATAGTTGCAAATGCAAAGCCATAGCCATAAAACTGTGGTCCAAGTGCAACCGATAAATAGGTAAAAACAACATTTACGACTAAAAATATTGCTGCGAGTACCAGCACAGTAAAACGTTTATCTAAATAAAATAAAATATTGAGTATTGATAAAAATATAACCTGTACACCCACACCCACTACATCGATAAATAATAAGGTTTTGTAGTTAGGATCTATGCCTATAAAAGTGAGTATTTGCTCACCCCAAAGTAATAAGCAAGCTACGGTAATACCCTGAATTTTAAATATATCGTATAAACCACCTTGGGCAGTTTGTATCATATTATCTTTTAATAAATAAATTTCATTTAAAGAGGCACCTTCGCGTATTGCAGTGTAAAAACGGTCGTACTCCTCTACAAAGTCGGTTTCCATTCTTACTAAAAACACGGCCATACCAGGAATAATAGACAAGTAGGCTAAAAATATGGGTAAGTCGTAAATAGGGCTTGCCCTGAGAGTGCCAATAATTTCTATTGAAGTACTAGGAGAGTACCAAAAAATAATTTTATCAGCCCAAACACCTATATTGTAAAACAAGCCACAAAAGAACAGGCTGTAATACACTTTTTTATTATTTAAAAAATCAAAGCTAATTAACTTATCACCAGGGTAGCGGCGAATAATCATAAATAAAAAGCTAAAAAATAACAGCGCTTCGCCAGCAAAAAAAGCAAAAAACAATCCATCTAATTGCCAATCTCTTAGTAAATATGCCAGTAATACCATAAAAGAATAGCCACTAAGCATAGTAACTAAAATGAGCCGGTACTCTTTCATACCCGATAAAAATATAGCCCCGAGCCACTGATTACATAAGCCGACAAATGCACCTAAAATAATTAATTTAGTCACTACTGGCAGTGGCAATAATGGCCACACAGCAAGGCCAACGAGTAACGCAGCTATGGTGGTAACTAATTGCGCGCCAAGTAGATTAGGCAGTATTTGACCATCATCTTTAGTAAAAAGTAGGTCGGCAATAAAACGCGTTAATAATAGCTGTAAGCCGCCAGTTAAAATAAGCGAGGCGGCCATCATGTAGGTAACTAAGGTTAAAAATTGAATGATCAGTACTTTTGGTAGCACAATGCCCAAGCTTAAAATACCAATAAGCATTAAAGCAATAATAGATAGTAACCAAGGGCCTGAGCCAATTAATCCAGCGTAGCCGTAAGCTTCAAATACTGAAAGCAGGGTGTTTTTTTTGAGAATCTTACGTATCTCAAAACCTATTCCGGCCATGCCATTGTGTCCTTATAAAGTTTATCGTAACGAGCAAACATATGGCTCTCATCATAAAATTTTTGTACCCGTTCAAGGCCACTTTTTTGATATTCGCGCCATCTTTGCTCGTTTTGCAATATATTTACTATTTGCTGAGCAGTGTCGCTAGGTGAGGCTATTGCTACCACTTCGCCAGCTTTGCCAAAGGCTTTGTCTTGTGCGGTTGCGCCTTCTATTATTTCGCGGCAAGAACCTACATCACTGGCTAATACAGGCACGCCAGCAGCCATTGCTTCTAGTAGTACCAAAGGCTGCGCCTCAGATATTGAGGTGAGTGCTACAACGCCTAACTTAGGCAGTATTTCAGCAATGTTTTGCATGCCTAAAAATTTCACATTGTCGATTAAATCTAAGCTGTCGACCAATAACTGGCATTCTTGATAATATTTTGGATCTTCCTCAAAAGGGCCAATTATCCAGCCCTCTAGGGTGGGTATAATAGATTGTGCTTCTTTAATTGCGCGTATAAATGTTTTTATATCCTTAATAGGCACAACACGACCAATTAAACCAACTACCATTGGCGTTTTTTCTGGGCGTTGTAACAGGGCTTGTTTAAAACGCACTGTTTTAATGCCATTAGGTACCACAAGCGTTTTTGCCGGCTCTGCGCCATCTTTAATTTGGCGTTGCATATTACCATCGTATAAAGAAATAATTTTAGTTGCTTGTTGGTACGTTGTACGGCCAATTTGCTCAAAAAAGTTGATCCACATACGCCGAATAAAGCCCATTTCGGTATTTAAATTTTTACCTAAGCTCTGCTCCGAATCTTTGATCCAGCTTGCTTGAATTAAATCAATTTTACGCTCTTTTGTGTATATACCATGCTCGGTAAGTAAAAAAGGCGTACCACTTATTGCACTGGCGCCTGAGCCTAAAATACCGGCGTAGCCTGTTGATATGGAATGAATTAGTTTTACTTTTGGCAGGCCCCTAGCAATTTCTGCTATTTTAAATAACGGCTTATATAAATTACGATATGACCAAAAAAAGTCGATAAATGACGATTCATCACAATAGCTTAAATAGTATTTTGAAAGGGCTTGCCAAGATGACTCACTATATAAAAAATCGGCTGCATTAATGCCATCTTTTTTGCCGAGTGTTTCAAAAGCAAATTTTAATAACTCAGTGGGTATAGGGTCGTTACAGTCACGAAAGTAGCTTTGCAGCTGTTGCCAAAAATCAAACAGTTCTTGCTTGTATTTAGTGCCATGCTTCGCTTTTATTTCAGTGGTATTATTTTCAATTAAATAATGAACATGTAATTTAGTCACATTATCAGGTAGCTGGTATTGAATTTCGCCGTAGTGCTCAGGTGCTCCACCCAAAAATACCAACTCAAAATTATAATGTGGTAAGCCTTCAATTATTTGATGCACCCAACTTGATACGCCACCGCGTACATATGGGTAGGTACCTTCTAAAAGTAGTAATATGTCAGCATTCTTTTCAGCCATGCCAGTACTCCTGTAAATGGCGTAGTTCGCTACCTTCAGGTTGTTTAGGGAGCTCATTTAAATAGCGCTTACAATCATCTAATAGGCCCATGTAAAAAGCGACTTCAGCTTTATATGGCAATACATGGCGCTGCGCCATGCCAAATTCTGTAGCGTGTGTTAAGTGCGTTAGTGCTTGCGGGTATTTGTTTAGCGATAAACAAATACGGCCTAATAACACAAAGGTGGCAGGGGCTTTTACATGCTCAACACTTTGCAGAGCCAGTAGCTCTGCTTTTTCTAGTACGTAGGATTTTAGCGCGCCTTGGGCTAAGCCTAAATAACTTAGCTCCCAGTACAGCTCAGCTAGTTGCTGTTGCAATTTACCTAATTCGGGTTGCGTGCTTGTTAAGGTGATTTCTTGCTGATATTGGCTTATTTTTTCGTTTATTTTAGTTTCTTTACCATCCAGTGTTGAATAAGCAAGTAAACGAATATCATCTTCTAGATCTTTAAGTGCAAGTTTTAAAATAGGAATAGCGCGTGCGTCACTCATGTGACGTGCAGACATTACAGCACTTAAACGCTTATTAGGCTCACTGGCGTGTTTTAAAATAGCTTTTAAGCCACCAATAGAATAAGACGGATTTGCCGAAGTCATTTTAGCTTCAAAGGGAAGCGCTGGGATTTTATGTTCTTCTATTTCAATGTCGTCATTTTTGATTGGTTTACATAGGGCAAAGCTTAATGCAAATACAACACCTATAATGCCAAGTATGGGCAGTGAAAGCAGTAATAAAAATAAAAACAAAACACTGCTAAATGGGGTTGTTTTGTATTTTACAGGAATGAGTGTATAGCTAATAAAAGCATAAAAAAGGCTAGCTAATGCATGGAGTAAAGTAACAATTAGCCAGTTGGGAGTGTCGAGTATTTGCAGTAATGCAAAATACTCGCATATACACCCTAAGATGGCTGCAATGATAATTTTAATCATGAAATGCGACCAATCTTTTTAAATCGTCATTATTAATAGGCAATGCTATTTGTTGCTCGATAACAATACCTAAATCAGTTAGATTTTTGCCAGTACGTCCTTTGCTCCAACTATTTAAGCGGGCAATGAATCCTGTTTTTTCAAGTTCATCAGCCAAAGGCATGAGTAGCAGTAATGTTTGTTTTTCGTTGTTATACAAATAAATGTCTAAACCACGGCGGGCTTCGCTCAAATATTTCATAAGTTGACGCGATTCAGGATTAATATTTGTAGCTGTTATTTTTAATAAATGCGATGGGATTTTATAGCGTTTAGCCTCTTTATTTGCACGTTTTACTTGTTTAATAAAGTAGGGCGCTTCATTGGCTTGCATTACCGGATTAGTTATTTCGTGACGGAGTAAGTCACCAATGTGTCCAGCCATAACAGCAAGCAAGGTAAGTGTGGTGTTTTTAAGAGCAAAAAATTGCACTTTTTCGACTAATATAACCCCATAAACTGTGTCGCTAATATCTGTAATTGGAATCGCAATATGGTACTGACTTACACCTAAAGAGGCTTTTACGTCTTTTACCGATACTAATTCGTTTTCTGCAAACATAGCACTGACAAGCGGATCTGACATGGATACTGTATTCATTTTACCAATAGCAGCAAGTGGCGGATCTACAATGATGTTGTTTTCAACCTTGTATATACCCGCTTTTTCTAATGTTCCGTATTCAACAAATAAATTTAAAATACTTTGTGCGGCTTTATCTAAACACCTTTCTTCTAGTTGCCCAATAGATTCTCTTACTGCTTGCAGGGATTCTCTTAAACTAAGCGTATGGCCAGCGAGCACTTGCTCAAGGCGATCATGCGAGGAGCTAATAAGATGATATTGACGGGTAAACACCTCTAATCGTTCGGTTACATATTCTAGTTGAATAGTTTGCCTTTGATTGGTGCGATCCCATACATCTCTAAACTCGCCAGTGACCATAATGACAATAACATAACCTAAAATAGCGTTAATATTAAAGTCACTTTGGGGCGTTAAAATATCTGTTTCTACAAGCAGCAGTTGGCCAATAAGCAAACTTAGTATGCTAATAAAGCCTTTTGAAAAGCCGTAACGTAATGCTACCAGCAGAGGGCCTAAAACCGGCCACGAAAACCCACCTTGCGTCCAAAAGGGATCCGCTGTGTTAAACAGCACGGGTAGCCCTAAAGCCAGCGCGGTAAATATAAATACCTCAGCCCATATCTGTAGCTCAGGAACCTCTCTTGGGCGAAAGAAATGTGTTTTCACTCACTAACCTCTATGTAAGATAGTAAATCGGCTATGACATCTTGGGCTACCGCAGCAATGCTATCTCGTCCCCAACCACTTTTAGCAATTGTGCCAGTCCATAGTGGAGTTGTTTGGCCGCTAGCCGTTAATGATAGAGTTAAAGCAACCACAGGTTCGCCGTCAAGTCCTGCTTTATAACGCCACTCTTCAATGCTACCACTTATAATATAATCAGCTTGTTGCGTGCTTAGCCACTGCATTGCGTTATTTACACGGTATTGATCGTCTAGCGGTGGTAGTTCATTATTGTTAGTGCGTGGCGCACGAATTAAAGTAGGTAGCTTATTTTGCTGCCAAATACTGGCTAAAATATCCTCTGCGCGCTCACCAGCAAGCGGTGTTTGTGCATGATTTACAAGTGGTAATAATGCCACTGTTGTTGTTGCTCTAAGCTCAACATCATCAGCCACATGGCTGGTTGTACAAGCTGATAAAACTAATACCAAACACGGTATAACTAAACGAAACATAATCTCTCCTAACATTAAAAATGTACGTAATATCCTAATTGTAATTGTGTATCTGAGTTACCCACTTTATTACTACTTTGATAACCCAGCTGTAATCTAAATAAATCATCGCCTAAAATAGACCAACCCGCACCACTTGAAACTGAAATATCTAGGGTGTCGTTAAGGGTTTGATAGCCTGTACTGATGTCAAATAACCACGAAGGGCTAGCGCCTAAATAAGGTGGCTCTAGTGATCCTGTAGATGCAAATGAAGTGCCTAGGGCTAAACGCCTAAAAGGCTGAAGATCGATTGGCAATAAATTAGCTTCATTATTAATAAAGGTATTTACAGAGTCAAAATCTTGCCATTGCGCGCTAAAGTAGGCGCTCCATACAGGGCGGTCTTTTAAAATGTTGTATTGGTATCGGGCATTGTATTCTTGCCCGCTTACTATGCTGCTGTTATCACTTCTACGTGAAAAAGACAGCGCAGAACCAGAAAGTTGCACGCTTTGTCTGCCATCAATATTGTAGTTTATATATGCGGTGGCTTTATCTAATTGGGCAAAACTTAATAGTGTTTCAGATTGGCGGTTTTCTACATTATGCTCAAGCTTTAAACCTACTTGAGTACGCGAATCCCATTGGTAACGCGTATCTAAACTAAGCCCTTGACGACTCGCTAATGTGCCTTGGTGAGTATCAATTTTGGCATCAAAATACCATCGGCCCCAAGTCATTTTATCTTCGATGGCGAACAGTAAGCCATTATTGTTAAGGTTTTGCTGGCTACTAACACTTAATTTCCATTGGCCTTTTGCATAGGGAAAGTACACGTTTACATCATATTGACTGCTGTTTAAGCCCGCCTCAGGCGAAAAGTTTACCTCAAGCGCTCTAAAATAAGCATTTCGTGCGTTGCGTAATAAACTAGTTTGCGCCTCTGTAGGCTCATTTGTTAACGTTTCATACCAACGCTGCATGGTGGCATAAGGTTGTTTTAAATACAGCAATGCATTTAATTGATCAAGCTCACTTAAAGTGTTTTCAGTGAGCTGTTGCTCAACGTTATTAAATTCACCGTTAATCATATTTAACTGCAGAGTTTGCCAAGGCGCTAAGTTTTTTGCTGCTCGTCTGGCTAGCCACCAATTTGCAACAGGCTCACTAATAGTGTCGGGTGCAAGTTCATCCATAGTGTTAAATTGCATTAAATGCGGCACTGCCATAGCGCCCGCCCAGCGGTACATTAGCCCTCGGTAAGCGTATTTATCTTTAGGTAAATGCTGCAATAGGTAATGATGTAGTTCTGTGGCATTGGCGTTATAGCCAAGCAGCTGTAAAACGTCGGCTAAATTAACTAAGGTGGTTAAATCTTTTGGGTTACTTATAGCTAATTGGCGTAAATAAAAGTATGCACTGTTATACGATTTTTCATAAATAGATAAACTAGCTAAAAGTTGCGCCCAATTATAAGAAGGCTCAGTTTGCGAATAGTTAGCTAGTATACGTTTTATCATTATGGTGTCGTGCATTTGCAGCGCTAACCAGCCTTGGGCAAGGACTACATCAGGGTTATATTCACTAAGTTTTGCCGCTCTGTTAAGAGTGGTGTAAGCAGAATTTAAATCGTTTTGATTTTGATACCAATTCGACAGTAAAGACCATGCTGGATAAAGCTGTTTATTGTAGCGCTGTTTTTCAAGTTCGTTGTGTACGCGAGCAATAGAGTCAGCGTCGCCAAGTTGCACGCTCAGTTGCGTAACTTGAATAAGCTGCCTATCACTCAGTGGTGCTTGTTGCCATAGGTACTCAAGCAAGCCTTTGGGGTTCCCCTCAAAGCGCAATTGCTGATACTGTTGCATGTCACCAACACTCAGTGGGCTAATTTCTTTTAATTGCTCATAGGCATATAGTTCTTCTTTTTTATTTTGCAGCCTTAACGCCATATCAACACGGGCACTCCAAAACTCATCGTCGGTGCTTTGTTGTTTTTGCTGCAAAATAGTGAGCGCAGTTTTATAGTCTTCTGCAAGCCAAAATGCGCGTGCCAGCCATAATAAATCTTCTTCGTTTTTAGGGCCTTTATAGCTAGGCCATAATGCTCTTAACCCATTTAAGTTACCGGTATCGTGCAATACTTTTGCTTTCCAATATTGCGACAGTAAGCTTTTGCCATTAATTTGCTCAAAACGCTCTATATTATTGAGCTCTTGCTCTGGGTTGCCAATAAACTCATTAGTTTGCATCCAACGAACGAAACCCTTATCTGAGAGCTGTCTATTTTGCGCTTTATATTGAAAAATATCGTTGGCGTCTTGGTACAAATATAACGCCACGGCGTCATTAATGCTGTCGGTTAGCATGGCAACGTTAACTGCATGGTTGGCCATTAGCCATTTAAATTCTACAAGTGCTTGCTCTGGCTTATTTAGCCAACGTTTCATTTTCCAGTTAAGCAAACGTAGCTCTTTATCGTTTGGATTATTGATTAATAGCTGTGTTAATAATTGCTCAGCACCTAGGGTGTTACCATCGGCTAGGCGCAAATACATTGCCTTAGTTAGATATTCGTTATTATTTGGCTCTTGCTTGAGTAAGTTTTCGATAGCACTGGCGGCATCTTGGGTATTACCGGCTAGGTTAGCTAAATAAAGGGTGCGTTTGATATTTGTGCTATCGCCATATGTTTTCCACCAGGCATAGGCTTGCTCAGGGTTATTTGCTCCCAGTGCAGTGGTTATGGCTTTAGGCGCAATATCTGCATTAATATTATTTTTATATATTGCGAGTGCTTTTGCAGGCTCCCCTGCACTCAACCAGTAATCGGCAGCGAGTAAGGGGTGTGCATTTTGCTGATAGTAAAGTGCCACTTTAGCATGTAAACCAAGGGCTTTAGCTATGTTAAGTATTTGCTCGTCCCAGTTTTTTAGCGCACCTACTTTTAACGATAGCTCCTCAAATCGGTCATCTTTCTTTGCATCATTTGCTAACCATAAAGCGTACATTAACTGAATTTCAAGTAGTGATTTTTTATCGCTTTTAGGTAGTTTTTCAAGCTCACTAGTGGCAGCTGCATATTCACTGAGTTTTATGTGCAGTTCAATTAGCTTTGCACGTAACTTTTCATTATTAGGATCGGTACTAAGCGCAGCATTTAAATACGATTTTTCAAAGGTGTAATCTTGCGATAAAGCTTCTTTTTCAAAAAACAAAGTACGCGGAAATAACGCATAAAGTGCAAAACAACTCACGGCTAATATAACTAAAATTGTTTTTAAAGAAATTAACTGAGGGCGTTTTTTATTAGTCATTATTAAACCCCTGCGTTGCAGTTAAGATAACCAAAAAAGTCACCTGCTGGTATTTTAAATTGTGTAATATCGCCGCGTGTAAGGCCTTTGTATCGCTCACCTAAATGAGAAACAAATACGCAAGCACCTGCATTGATTAAATCAAGCGTTGCCGGTACCCAAGCCGTAAAGCTTACAGGGCCATTTACTTGCCAATTATCAATAATGACATTAGCAGAGGCTAAATAGGGGGCTTTATTTTCTTTACTATGATCAAAACTAAGTTGTGCAATATTATTCACTACATGCACATAGTCACCTTTTTGGGTAACTCCAGCCACGCCACTACTTTGGGAAATATTTGGCATGTCAAAAACATCTGGAACGCGTAGGGTTTTAATATCTTTAGAGCTAAATAACCATTGGCCATCGCTATTTTTTGCTAAGGCTGAAAAGTAAAAGTCTTTTGCTACTTTAGCGTAATGACTTAAATGCACTGGGGTGTTTGGTCTTGCCAAAACATAATCAATATTATGCTTTAGTGCATCAAGACCGGCAGGGACTTCACCCGAGTAAAAATGAAAATATATAGTGTAGGGTTTTAATCTGTATGGTTTTTCGGTTATTTCGAAGGTTTCGGTTAAGCGTTTAAAACCGTAATAAGGGCCATGCCATAAGTTTGTGTATACGTTTTCATTTAATATTGGCGCGTAAATTTGATACAACAAATCGCGCTCAGGTCGGCCAATAGGCGATACATGCGTTAGGCTTGGGTTATCTGCATTTACGTCGGTATTACCGCCATTTACATTAAGCACTCCGGCATCACGTGCCAACTCAAGTGCTTTAGGCCCTGGGGTTGCATCGCCTGACCATAGCATAATCACAGTTTTTTTATTTGCTGGGGCTAGTTTGTCATTTATATATTTAATGGAATCGGTAATTTCTTTTTCTAAACTAATGGTGTTGTAGCCGGGTATATCTAGCTTTAAACCATATACAGTATCTTCCTCGTCTATATCTTTACGCCCGGCAAGTGCCGTCCAAAAATATGGATGGCTGTAAGTATGCGAAGCAATTTCAACATAAGGAAGTTTAAATATATCCCGAGCAATGCGCTCAAGCTTAGGGCTCATTTTTGAGTGTAAACCGCCGGGCTCAATATCGGCTTGAATAATCGATGAGGTTAAAGGTAGTTTATAGTGCTTAATTATTTTGTCGAGAATGACCTCGGCTGAATAAGGCTTTTTTGCAAAATGCGCAACACTGGTAAACCCATCGCCATCTATATGTATGGTTAACATGCGCCGACCACTTTGTGTAGTGGTGTCGGGTACTAAAATAGGTTCCAGGCCCATTGCTTTTGTGAGTAAGGTACGAGGATCTATTACCCACTTTCTACCTTCCATAGGTAAGGTGTCTATTAACCATGGAGCCACCACTAGCGCACCATATTTGGTTTTAGTGCCTTGTACTAGCGATGTGCCATCGGCTGCTTTTATACTAATCAGCGCTTTTGAATTAGCGGCTAATTTAAGAAAGTACGGGTTAGTTACAACTGGCGGTATACTTGATTCACCTTTTAGCCAAGGGGTAAAACTCTCCAGCTCATAAGGGCCTAAAGGTGTAACATCTAACGGCTCGGCTCCAAGGCTCAACATTAACTTATTTGCTGATGAGGGGAGTTCACCTAAAATTAGTTCAGGCACTACGCCTAAGTTTGCTTCAAGCCAATTAGTAATAGTTGGTGTGTAAAAGGTATCAAAACTAGTCCACGAGATAATACCGGCGTGCAAGCTTGGGTCAACTACAGGTAGAGCGCGTTTGGCTACATTAATATAATCGGGAATATAACCTAAATACTCAATCATAGTAGCAAGGTTTAAGTGTACTGTAGTGTATATAAGCGGTTCAATATTACTGTTGTACGGAATTAAGATACGACGTGGAACTGGGGCTATATTAGATGTTCCCCATGTTTGTAAGTGGCCATCAGTTACCCAAGGAGTATAACCGGCATTAATTATTTTTTGCGCCATAGCAAGGCGTTGCTTAGGTTTTGCATAATCAATTACTTGTACATTAAAACCAAGGTCTTGCGCTTTATGAAGTTGAGCATTTAACCATGCTTGATCATTTTTATTGGTTAACTTATAGCTGTTATCTAGCGGGTTAAAGTGGCTAAATAACCCTTCAGCAACCAGATCGTTAGCTCTACCTTTAAGTTGCGGTAAAAGCTCAAAACCACGATTAAGAATGAGTTGTTTATTAAAGGTGTTTGATAACTGCTCTATAATAAAAACTAAACCCGCTTGCTGGGCGCTTTTATTATGTTTTTTGTCTAATAGCTGGTAGCTATCAAGGGTATCTAAAAATAAGCCATTAAAGCCACGTGCCTTTAGTGATAGCGCACTATTTTGTATATGCTGTTGCCACTGCGCTGCAGTTAAGTCGCTAATATGGCTATTCCAATTAGGATTAACACTAAGTGAAGACTCACTTTTTGAAAACGACTCGCCAACACTTAAATAAGCATAAACAGCAATGTTACGCTGTTTGAGCCAGTTCAGCTCGTGCTTGGTTATTAGCTCGGGTTGCACTACTACACGCGAATAAAAAGTCATTTCAGCTAAGGGCATAGGTGCAGAGTAATAAAAAGCGATACTATTATTAGTCTCAGGTTTAGCAGTTACATTTGCGGTGATAAATAGCAGTATAAAAAATAAATACTTCATTAACTCTTTGTTTTAATTAATAAATAGCCAAGGTGCAATTAAAATAATTATACCTGATTTGTTATAGGAGTTTAGTACTAATATTTGAATTATATGTTACAAAAAGCAAAAAAACTAAACAAATTTAAATTGTTTATATTGTAAGTAGTATTTTATGTTGTGCTTGCTCATCGTTGCGGCAATTAATTAAATATTTTACCTGTATTAGGTGTTTTACTTACTTTAAAAGCTATTAATTATACTAGAGTAAGTTGCAACTTTATTACTATTCAGCTTAGGTTTATTAATGACAATGGCGTCTTTTTGTATTAAACCAAAGTAACTACGACTATAATCACTAGCCATTAGTTATACTTTTAAGTAAGTAAGTAAGTACCTACCTAAATTAAATAGACTTAGCCGTTTATGTGATGAAGAGGGGCTAGAGTAAATTATAAATTTTGCAGCGACTAAGTTACAAAATAAGAGTAGGGCTTTTACAGCTTGCAATGTGTTTATTTGGAGAAGAAATGAGTAATTTAAGCTTGAAAAGCAAATTGTTACTACTAGCTATTTTGCCGCTAATATTATTATTGGTCAGCTTTTTATCAAGTTCGTACTATTTAGAAATGCAAAGTCAGCAGCACAGCTTTGACACTTTTAAAAGTAAGTTATTAAAAGATAAACAAACGCTATTAAAAACTGAAATTGAAATTGGTAGTCAAGTAGTACAGCACCAGCTTGCAAATGGCACTGAGCAAGATGCTAAAAATGCATTAAGAAAACTAACCTTTGGCGAAGACGGCTATTTCTTTATTTATGACACTAATGGCGTGAGTGTTTTTCATGCCATGTTAGGTGATGCGATAGAAGGGCAAAACAAAATAGCCATGACTGATCCCAATGGTAAAAAAATCATTGTGGGCTTACTTGCACAAGCACGCCAGGGTGGCGGAGCATTTACCTATCATTTTCAAAAACCAAATACCAACGGCTTAGTTGAAAAAATTGGTTATGCAGCGATGATCCCTGGAACCAACTGGATGCTAGGCACTGGCGCTTATATGGACGACATAGAAGCAGAGCTTGAAGGCTTTGAGCTATCTATGCAAAAAAGCATGAACGAAAAAGTAACCACCTTATTGATCATTGCGTTCTTTTGTTTGTTATTAACTATTGCGGGTGCTTTATTTGCTGCCAACCATATGCTTAAACCAATACAAAGAATGGTGCAAAGCCTTGATGACATAGCTAAAGGTGAAGGCGACTTAACTAGACGTTTAGAAATTGACAGCCACGACGAAATTGGCCAATTAGGTGAGTCGTTTAATATATTCGTGAGCAAACTGCACGGTATTATAGCCAGTGTGGTTGATGTAACTAACGATGTTAAAACAGCATCAGTAGATATAAATACGCAAACCTTGGTGATTGAAGATAAGTTATTAAAACATAATCATGAAACTGATTTAGTCGCGACCGCGATTACTGAAATGTCTGCAACCTCTCACGAAGTGGCGCAAAATACGACCCAAGTTGCGGTGTCAACTCAGGCAGCAACGCAAGAAGTAGCAAGAGCGCAAGAATGTGTTGATATATCTTTAAGTGAAGTATCAAACTTAATGGCCGAAATAAATACAGCTGCAGAACAGGTTGATTCATTAAGTGAGCAATCTAAAAAGATTAATAGTGTATTAAGCGTTATTGGTGGTATTGCAGAGCAAACAAATTTACTGGCACTTAACGCAGCAATTGAAGCGGCTCGTGCGGGTGAGCAGGGCAGAGGTTTTGCAGTCGTTGCTGATGAAGTAAGAAGCTTAGCAAGTCGTACACAAGTAAGTACGTTAGAAATTAGCGAAATGCTTAGTGAGCTGCATAACTTAGTTACTGCGGCGGTTAACGCTATGCAAGCAAGTCAGCAAAGCTGTAATCGCTCAGTTGAGTCATCACGTGCTATTTCAGAAAGCTTAGGCGCGGTTACTACATCGGTTACCACTATAAACGATATGAGTACCCAAATAGCAACAGCTGCAACAGAGCAAAGTAGTGTAACCGAAGAAATAAACCGTAATGTTTTTGCTATTCAAGAAATTGTAAATGAGCTAACAGAGTCAAGTAAAACAACGTCATCGGTAAGTTTACATTTAGCTGGTCGTGGTGAAAGCTTAGGCGAGTTGGTAGGGCAGTTTAAAATTTAAGACATATTTTTAAATTTAATCATTTATAAAGCCGTAATTTTTAGTTACGGCTTTTATTTTGCCTGCTGCAAAAAATCCTTCCTAGTTAACCTGAGCTCCGGATAATAAACTTATCTCAAGCAGCTATTTTCAGCGCTAACTGCGTTGAATTTACTTGCAATAGGCCAGCTATTGACGCGTAAATTCGCCTTGTTTTCACTGAAAACCTCTGGCTAGAGAAAATAAAATTAAATATAAATACGATTCAATACGTTAGTAAATCTCTTAACCAGAGTTCAGGTTA
>JGI1221J13441_10000289_pt1 | contig 23718 bp, 27 predicted proteins | sample LakVidmifraction_4_FD_13441 | JGI IMG/M metagenome (IMG submission 13441) | reverse complement strand
TTCTTACAAGGATCTTCTGATTGACCATATCGGCGATAAGATCCAAGCCTTCAAGCTGACCTATTCTTATCTCGTGGTCTGGGATCTTGTTTTTCTCAGGCAACGTGAAATTCTCCTCACTCAAACCAAATCCGGCAGCCTTATCCACCTTCGCATCCAACTCTGCCTGCAACCCAATAACCGCACTTACAGGTATTTTTGTTGCGTTTAATTGAGAGTAACTGGTTTCTAAAGTTTTGTCTCCGCTTTTAAAGATGTAATGTGAGACACTCCCGGCACCATCATTTATAATGATAAGATCTCCTTTTTGAAAAGCATAGGCAGCATTATTTGTTGCAAAAGCTGCTAGTGTGGTTTCTGTTGGCGTGAGCGTATCTGTAATTGCAAGATCTCCTAATTGGCTATCCAAGANCACCCCGTTACTATCTAAAANAGCAACTCCATTTGCTGTGCCTTTTTCAGTTAGTAAAATATANTCTGAAAACTTAGCGGTATGTCCGTCTATTAGGTCCTTTAAAACCTTTCCCTGGTTCGCTGAAAGTGCTTTCCCTGTTTCGGTAGATGTCAACAGGTCTAAAACCTCAACAATAGTGGAGGCCAACATCCAATCTGTACCAATTCCCGGTTCTGTATTCCTCCCGGTGAGATTCACATAGGCTACATCATTGTGTTTACATACACTTCCTACGCGAAATCGTTTCCTGAGAGACCAAGCACTTGATTTATTTTCTATTTTCGTTTTTAACTGCGACATTTGCTACGGGTTCTATTGATTTTTTTTCTTTTTTATACTTATTGTGATTCTCACTCCAGTCTCCGGAGTTCAATTTCTCAACGGCCTGTTCTAAATTGATTAAAGGCACGTGATCCAATTCAGATCCTAACATTCTTCGTATTGCATCTACTTCCTTCTTAGGATCTATATGTGGCATATTAGATCCGGTAAATCTGCAATTGGCATAAGCGGCTAAACCTTCTGTTTTATGCTCCCTGATAGCCTGGAGATATCCGGGTGCATTTACCTTAGATTTTAAAACCTTGAGCTCCAACCATAATTCAAAAATTGGTTGGTAAAAATCCTCTGTGAGCTTTTGTCTCTGTACATTAATGGAATGTTGCCACCCGTTAATGGCAGCGCGACTGGCAGAATAATTGGAATTGTACACCTGAAGAGCGACCTCCGGGGGAACATCTACAGCCGCGGCCAAGGATTGAAATACTGCTTTCCAGAATTCAGGGTAGTTGATCTCACTGGTATTAGCATTTGGAGCACTTATCTTGGCTCCTCTAGGTAAATTGAACACCATTTTTGAGGTGGTATTCTGTATAAGTTTTGCTTTATTTTCTCCTTCTGAATAAGAATCTACAGCAGAATCATCATCTTTCCCCAACGCCTTTTTAAGCCTTCCGGCCATAGGGTTTTCACCGGTGCTGTGTTCATCGTGCTCTATAAAGAATGGCAGTTTTGCACGCTCTTCAGCACTTCCAACAGTGGCCTCGGTATAACGGTCAAGCTTCTCAATTTTTTCTAAAATAGAGGTGAGGCCTCCAATACCCCTGTCGTGATCTATTCTATGCTTGTCAAAATACATCATCCAAGCCATTTTCCTACCGGTCTTCTTGCCGTAGGCCTCAATGCGTACATATTCGCCCAGGAAAGAACCGGGTTTAAAGGTTTTTACATAGTAGGCCACGTGCCTACCGCGTTTATCCTTTTCAATCCCGTGGTTAATTATATTGCCTTTTGACGTGGCTTCTTTATGGAATTTGTCATTTAAGATAGGAGTTTGTACCTGCTGGCCATCTATGATTTGAACATTCACTTCTCCATCTTCTACTCTTAGAATCACCAAACAGTCGCCGCCTAAAAAAGAAGTCTTTAACGCATCATTAGCTAATGTATGAAGTGAAGCCTGCATTTATAATCTACTTTCTTGGATCTGGCCCACAAATTGAAACGGGATTCTACAGATTGCCTAAAATCTGAAAGGTCTTTGGAATCGGTTATTTTTTCGGCTCTCAAGATTTCAATTATAGGTTCAGACTGTAATTTTAACCCGGTTCCTATAATCCACTTAAAGAATCTGTTGGTGATAATCTTCACCACATCACTCTTTAGGTCTGCCTCGTGAGCCCGCAGTCTTAAGCTTTGAAAGTCTGGTAATACATTGAGTATTTCCCCTAATTCCTGGGGGGTTTTCTCTCCGTTAAATTGGGTAGTTCTTACCGGTGTCATATTTGAATATTCCCCGGCAATAAAAGTGGATTGTTCCGGGTGAAAATCACCAAAAAAGAAATTTCTTATTGACTGTTTAAAACCCATATACTATCTTCTAAATGTTCTGTTATCTCTCAAATATGTAATGCGCCCGTTGTATCGGTTCACATACATTTGCTTCATTTTCTCAAACTGAATGACCGCAGCATCTACATCTTTCGGACTTCTGTACTTGGTCCGGATCTTCATCTGGCCATCATCCATCTGATACTCCTCTATGGCCGTATTTTGCCCGGCCGCATAATCTGCCAGACTTAAGATCATCGCATCAATCAAAGCATCAATAGCCTGAATTCTGGCCAGTAAATTTGTTTTGGATTCAATATATTCGCGGGGTGTACATTCCATAATTCAAATTTAACGATATTAAGTGAAATTTTTATTTAAGCTATTTACTTGTAATTCAATAGTTTAAAAGATTTATAATAAGTTATTAACTTACTTTTACCGTATTGATTTTAGCGGCTTCAATATCTGTATTGACAGTTCCGGGAATATAAACTCCACCTAATGTAGTTATTGCTGATTGAATTTTCGTAAGCTCAGAAACTATCTGCAGATCTTTAGCATCTATGCCCTCTTTTAATTTACTGAATCGTACAGCGTAATCTGCATTCCCACCAATCTCCATAGTCTCATCATTTTTAAGATGAATATATGTAGATAGCTTCCCGGTGGCATCTAAGCTGAATATTCTTTTTTCTCCAACCTCAGCTATCTGATTGTCGTTAATATAACCAATGATGACCGTTTCCCCTGCAACCCCTGTTTCTGCCAGGATTGCCGTCATATCTTTTACAGGATTGGCATCATCCCCAAATGGAGCTGCTACCTTAGAAGTCTTGGCCCCAAATTGCAACACTTTCAAAATCCGCTTTCCTTTTTCAAGAGACCATTCTTTAACCCTGGCAGTTGTAATCATACAAATATATTTTTTGGAATCTCCCCTGTAAAGGCTTCCGGAAGCATTAATGTCAGTTTCATATCATCAGAATTTGTAGTTTCTTTTACTACTATCGCGCTAATCATAAATTTAGTGTATTCAAACAGGAATATTTCGTCATTCTTTATTTCAACAATATCACCTGGAGATAAATCTAAAACCTTATTCACGCTAATGCTTAAACTAATATTCTTTAGTTCGGCAGCCAGTTCATTATCTGCTGCCATTTTTGTAGCAGTATCAGATCCTGAAGTTAGCTGTTGTACAGCGGGTCGATAAACGGTAATCAACGGATTCTTAGCGGTATCCACAGGTGCAAGGTTCCGGCATCATCTGATGGCTGCCTCAAAATACTGATTGTACTGTGTAATCCCTGCCCCTGCACTCCAAGGCTCATCTCAATACCATTTTCTTTCTTGAACCGATGCTTTGGTGCGGCTTTGGTATCTGGCCTAAAATACAGCAATTCCCCCTTAGGCGTGTGAGACAATACGATATTGCGCTGACTTGCAATTTTCGCCAAATAATCTTTTATTTTCTCTGAAGGTTTGGCTACAGACTTTTCATAATTGATATTGACGTCTTTAGTTACTGATGGATCTATCACCAAACCTAAATTATAGGGTGTTATTAATTTTTCTGTAATATCCTTTAAATTCCGCTGAAGGGATTCTAACGGATATTGATTGTAATCTATATTTACATCTTCTAAAATGCCGGGCAAAGAGTACCCTGAAAGATTCCATAGTTGCGGAGTAGGAGTAGAATTGAAAGAATGATTTACAATGGTGCCTGTGAGCAACAAAATATCTTTATTGGTAAATATCTCCACCCTTGCATATGACAATGGCTTAAACACTTTCCTATGCAGCGGATTCTCCGGATTGTATCTCCCAACAAATGAAAATACAGAAGCCACACTATCCAAATTCAAGGCATAAGTAAGCTCATCAAAGAATTTTATATAAGTACCGTTTATTTTAACTTTCATTTTTGCTTTTGATTTCTGAGGCTTTATTTAGTTTATGTCAATTATATTTATATCAAGATAAAAATCTGAAAAAATATGAACCGTATAAACTACACGACCATTAGGCTTATCATCACTTCTTTTTGTTTTAAAATGTGCAGCGGCATCAGGTATAGTTAAGCAATCTTCAAGGGATTTAATCATTTCATCAATACCACTACAATTCTCAATCCACGGCATTGCCATTATATCCATATCACTTGCTAAACTACCGTGTAATCCCAAAGCCCATCCATTATTTAAAGCCGCTTGCCTGAAATCATCCCACATACAAGCGTAAAATACTGCTCTTCCATTAGTAACTACGTGTTCTCTACTTTTCATTCTTAATTATCTATTAACTTTTAAACACTAAACCTTTAAACGTTTCACGCATAATATTTAATTTTCCTACCTTTTTTTATTGTAAAAAGCTCCTCATTTTTAATGTTGTTGATCTCCCGGAAGCGTTGGATATTTTCATCATCAGCATCCAAGCCTACATATTGATGCGTGAGTAAAATAAGATTGGTATTTTTATCTGTGTATATAATTCGCTCCTGTTTGGCTTCAAATGCCAGGGACTGAAGACTGCCAATAGTATCTACTACCAAATCATTCAACTGGATTTGTAGATTCACATCCGGGTTCCAGGTCTTTTCAATTTCATAACGGCTTACCTGCTGATCATCTAAGGCCTTCAAATATTCCCCATGAACAGCAACAATGGAGTTTACCACTTCATCTATATCTGCCCTGGAGATATAATCCTGTGGCAGCGGATTTACAGCAGCTTCACAAATTGTAGAAATGCCCGTGGCCGCCTGACTTTCATACAAATATTTATCGTTCTTTTTGTCAACCTCAGCAAGTAATGAGGTAATGGCATTGCTTATAAAATTAGATTTTTTCTTTACAGAAGCATCAAACCCAATGAGGCCCGTAAAAATTCCCTGCTGTTTTGTAATGGTATCTATCTGGTTGCTGATGAGCTTATCTACAGATTTTATAGCAGTATTGGCTGTATTTTCATACCCCACCTTCTTTTCTCCTGCCAGTTTAATGAGATCTGCAGCAATTTGAATTGCAGTTCTCTTGGTGGTGGAGATATCTGCAGTTTCAGGTTTGAAACCTAAGTAACTCTTAATAGCTGCCCCACGTACCAGTTTACTTTTATGCGCTATGCGGTCTGAAACCGAAATAACATCATCGGGATAATCTACGGCAATACTCTCCCAGAAATCTACCGTGATTTCGGTGATGCTGTAATTCCTATCATTCCTGTTAATGCCAATTGGCTGACCTTTTATTACCCCATAAATTGGATGCTCCACCTCCCACGCGCGCGGGTCTTTGGCAGATTCCATAAAAGCTTCTACCTCATCTATATGATCATCTCCCTGAAACCAAAACAATAAAGGATATTTGCTCGATTGGGGTTTCTTGCGATCTACCAAAGTACCTTCCAGATTGATGAAATTATAAGCAGCAGTGTTGAAATCTAATGAAGACTCTCCCGGCTTCCACAATGGCTTGTAAGACTTCCCGTCACCGGTGATGATCTTAAATATTCCGTTCTCTATTTTATCTTTCCAACTCATTTCAGCAAACGTTTAAATTGTTTTTCTGCTTGTTTTTCATAAAATTTACCCATTTCCTTACTGGCTAATTTTGCAGATGGTTCCATAAAAGGGGATCTGCTCACAGATGTAATCTTGCTATTGCGATATGCATACAGCGGAGTGACTTTCATATTCAATCCACCACGCTTATATTTCTTGGCCCGATTAATTTTGTACAACATCCCGCGGCCTCCGCTGCTCAAAATAAAATTATCTCCTCCCAGGCTTTTCGCTTTAAATACTGCGGCAACAAAATGGCTGGCTCTGGTACCCTTATTTCCACCGCCTTTAATCCTAATGGTCTTCCCCAAACCTTTAAATCGGTTTCTTGAAGATACTTTTTTAGAACTATTTTTGGAAACACGGGCAGTATCTACCGGGATAAGCTTACGACCTTGAATATTCCCTCCAAATTCCTGCTTTTCTAAACCCTTTGCCACATCACTGCCTTTCTTGGAGTTGATCCCTGTGGTGGCTTTCATACTTCTCAGGTCAAATCCCTTTGCTTTATCTACGGTAGAAAATGCCCTGAAAAAACTCTTTTGACGGGTGGTAAATTTTGATTTTGCTACTTTTGGTACCAGCTTCTTTGTCTTAAAAGCAGCATCGTTTAATGTCTCACGCACGGCAACTGGAAAAGCAGACCTGTGTAACTTTTCCAACTTCGCGGTAAGTTGAATTGCCCCATCTGTATTTACATCAAAACTTGGCATTTATTTAATCATACTTTCATTATAGCTCTTATCCTCAATTTTAAGGCAGTTATTACAAACATTATACGGCTTTCCTGTTTTCCTATTATATCTTATAACCCAATTATGAGGTTCCAATTTTCTATGATGATCTGGATGGCCAGAAAAGGTTGTGTTGCATTTCTCACATCCTTGGCAATCTTGTGATCCCATAGATGTACTCATTATTTTATCTCCACATTTGCACCTTAAAGTTCTCATATTTTAATATTTAAGTTATAAACTTATTTAAACATTCCATTTTTTTGCTACTTCCCCATTTGTATAATACACCTGGTTTGTAAAACTAAAGATAATTCCAATCAATGTATTGAATTGTCCTAAGGAAGTTGCTGTTCCATTGCTCAATGAATTTCTCACCAAATTGCCATCTACAAAGGTTACCAAATTGCCATCGGAAATCACCGTGTTAGTGGTTTTAAAATATCCGGTATCTAAGGAGATGGTTTGCGAAAAAGTAAGCGTGCCCGCAGCGGTATCATACGCAAACTTATCCATTTCAAAATCATCTGTAGATCTATTGCTGGAGTTCGTCATATAAATGTAATCTCCATCTGTAAATATGTAAGGCTCATTGTCTATTCCTTCTGTCATAACCAATCCGCTAACTGTAAGTTCCTGAGGCGTGTCCAAATCGGTCAAAGCAAACTGAAAGAATCTATATTTTACGGCAGCGGTATCAAAGGCTACGCAAAAAGCTTTGGTTTTCAATACCAAAATTTCATTTACATAAAAAGTACTTAACCCGGTTGCTACCCTGATATTTTGTTGCAGGATAGTTATACTGGGGAAATCGGTTAAAATAGATCCATCAGATTCATAGTAGAGCGTATCTGTATCATTATAGGCTACAGGATTTCCGAATGTTGGAAATACTCCGCCTGCTGAAACTACCCCGGAAACGGTTGAAAAGGAATAACATCTCACTCCGGCTTGGTCCAGTACAATTAACACCTCATCTGAGGCACCAAAACCCGTGGGAGATGTAAAGCTGTATTGATTTTCTCCGGTCCCTTTTATTGTATAAACCTGATTCTTGTCGTAGGCCTCTGCCATTCGCGCAAATACTACATATTTGTTGGGAAGTTTATCGAGATTTAAACCAAGATCCCATTCCGTTCCTGATAAACCGGCAACCTGCTCAATATCATTGAGCTCATTTGCAAACTTTTTAAAAGCCTGTAGGATCTGATATCCATTTTCTTCGGAATCTTCCTGTCCATTAGGGGTAATTCCTGCATCCTGCAGGAGCTTATACATATTCACCAACAAATCCCCGTATATTTCTCGAACTACCGGAGTTCCGGGCTCAGTTTCGGTCTCATTCTTAAGCTGACCAAAAGGCCACTTTGAAAGATCTGTATCCTGTGGTACAGGTAAGTTTTTTAATATTTTCATAATTGAATTATATCAAGATGGATTCTTAAATTTTGTACGTTGCCTTTAGATTCCTCCACATATACATCTGCCTGAGTAGGACTGATGGCCTTCCAAACAACAGGGTGTATATCATTATCTAATTCGATATTACCCTGAGATTGAACAGATAAATTAATTTTAAAGGAGGTGTTATCCATCGCATTTTTGAAGGTTACGCGGATTACATTCCCAGCTGAAGTATTTTGAGTAATCACCGCAGATTGGATATCTCCATCTACAACCAAGTTCGTACCTTGAGGCAAGCCATCTACCTCTAATCCTGAGAAAGAACCTACATTCCTCAATCTGGCATTTCCTATGCCGTTAATGATTGCTTTATCTTCCTTAGATAAGAGGCCGTTATTAGTGAGTGTGGCTAAATAAGGGGCAGATAATGTGCCAATTACTCTTTTGGCAAAAACATTCTTATTGATCTTTGGCGTAGTTGCAAAAACATCTAAAGTTCCGGCATCTTCCTGGGCCTGATTTGCTTTTTGTAGAAAAAATAAAGCTTGTCCAATTGCTTCAAAATTTACCGTGTCCACCAATCTTAAAAATGAAACATCATCTGCATTATTGATCACCCGCACATATTCCCCGGCTTTAAAATCTCCGGTAAAAACCGCAGCCTTGGTAGCATTATCTAAGGTGCCTTTTACGGTAGTGGCATTTCCCGGTTTATCTAAGGCCGCCTTACAAACAAAGCTTTCATTCACCTTGAGTTTTCCTATTTTAACAGGAATATTTAAAACATTCCCGGAGGCGGTAAGAGATAACACGAAGTCGTTTTTTGATGCCAAGGCTGTCAATGCCTCCACTAATTGATATCCGTTTGTCTCATTGTCCGGAAGGCTGTTGTAATCAATCCCGGCAAGGGACATCAATTTAGCAAGGGTTTGATGAAGATCACCATACACATACTCGCTCACGGGAGTTCCACCACCGTTCCCGCTATTGTCTTTCACCCTGCCTTCCAGATATGCGATATCTGATTTGTCTATGTTTTGTAAATTTGCTTTTGAACGTGCCATATTAGTTGTAATTGATAAATAAAAATGCAACTGTGTGAGCCGGTTTCAATTTGAGCACCAACTCTCTAAATTCTTTTTGTCTTTTTTCCGGAATACTGGCCATCTGCCCCAGATTCTCACCCCCAATAAAGAAGGTGGCCCAAAGGTTTCCCTCCCCAACACCATAATTGTCGTTGGTAATTCTGTTTGCAATCACTTCAAATCCGGCTGATCCGTGCTGAATTCCTTCCCCGTGTTGGGTATCTCCCCCGTGTTGGGTAGGTTCAAAACCCAAATCTATAATATCATCCGGGAGTTTATATATCAATTCACCGGCTTCTATAAATCCGTTTTCGTGGATATACACATCAAAACCTGCCAATTGCAATTGGTGTTGAATGAATAACGGATGTTGTCTGTTTTTTTGATTGGAAGGATAAGCCATTTTCCTTTTGATAGCCTGTTTTCTGGCTTCTAAAGGGATTGGAGGGTTCACCGTTAATCCAAGTCGGAACTCCCATAATTCAGCATCCTTACCTGTGAAATTTACATTGTCGGGAATATTGGAATCCAAGGTTAATTTTGCTTCACTCACCAATCTTAAAAATGAAACGTTTAAGGCTTCGTGAAGTTTCCGGAATACTCCATCTTCCGGGAGCGTGAATGCACGACCTGTAGGATAGAGATCATCTACCAGATTCATATAAATATCGGTATAACTGAATTCCTTAGCCTGCGGATATTTATGCGGGGTATTCAGACCGTGGAGGGTCTTATAACCAAATTGAGTGCTGTTTGCCTTAACCTTGTACATTATAAATAATTTACATCTCGTAGATATGGAATGTCTGCCCCGGTAAATTGATTGGCTGTTACCGGCACGCCATCAACTTTTATGATAAAATCTGTAAAGAAATTAGCAGTGTCCAGAACACCTGTTACCACGCTCTGCAATCTGGCAGCATAGAGAATATCGTTTTTATTTCTCAACATATCTGCCCCGTCAATAAATGGGCGGACCGTTTTTATATATTCCCTCAAATTTGTGTCAATTCCATCCCTTATAGAGGTGGTATCCTGATTTAAGGAGGTAATATCTACATCTACAGGCTTTAAAGTAATTGCTGTAACTTCTATAACTGCCTGAATTGGCCTCCGCCCTCGCTCGTATAAAACTTTACTTTCATCCGGGTCCAGTTCAATCACTGCTGCCACCTCATCCAGTAAAGTTGGTGAGGGTGTGCCAAGGCCATCTGTAGAATCTTCCAAAGTAGCTTCTACAAATACCTGCACAACGCCTGCGTTAGTACTCTTTACGTATGGATATACCCTGCGAACTCCCTGAGCATCTTTTGCCCATATCATATAATCTGTTTTCGCACCTCCCTGTGGTTCCAATTGAATCGCATCTAAAATGGCCTGCCTGTAATCTTCTACGGCTTCCGCAGCTTTTGGCTGTTCTGTAACCTCAGCGATGACCACCGTTTTTTCAAGGCCAATAACAGGCTCTGTGATGGTAAGTTCATCCCCTACCTCCAAATCAAATTCAACTCCACCACCTAAGGATCTTATTTCTATAGTATCATTGGCACCGGTTAAAATATATTCGGCATCGGTTATAAATAACTGGCCGGGATTCTTGGCATCATCATTCGATTTAAATGTGAGTCCAGATCTCACCACAGAAGCGTTTATTCCGGTAAGCGAAATATTAAACACTCCTGCTGCTGCGGGATTAGGATCACGATTTAAATAGATGCGCCCAAATCTTTCCAACTCTCCCCCATTTACAGCGAGATCTGCCGTATCCGGGAAAATATTGTCCTGAACATCTGCCAGGTATAAATATACCAGTTTGAATTGGGCTGCTGTTACTGCTGAAAAAGCAGATAATACTTTCCTCAACTGATCATCTGAAAGATTAAGCCGCGCTTTTAAATCTTTAGAGATCTGTTCGTTTAATTGCTGTATAGTTGGTGTTGGATTCATATTTGTTCCTCAATTACTATTTCCTTCTTTGCGTTATTCCAAATAAATTGGAGTTTCCCCTGTTCATTATTATTTAATCCGGATAAGTTTATGTTTATCCTGATTCTGCTTTCCGAAACTATGGACACTGCTACTGTGGTATTCACAATTCCGTTTAAAACTTCCAGATCCTTTTTGGCTGCGTTCTCTATTTCAATTCTGCCTGAGCTGTTGTACACGGTCTCCCCTAATGCGCGTTCCAGATTAGAATTGAATTGTTTTTTTGGCGCTCCAGAAAACAGGAGGGAATTGGCCCAATAATCAAAACGTTGCTGATCTGGTAACTCATTTCCTTTTGTATTGGCCTTTAAATTGCCACCAAAGAAAGCCAAATACACCTGATTGTAAAGCGTAGCTACCAGTGCCAAATCATTAGAAAAGATTTTCATTTCTCCTCCGGAACCGTTTTCGAATAATAGAATATCTTTTGTCATTATCTTTGGCCTTGAGTTGAAGTTACTAATATTGGTAAACCATAAGTACCAGATGACTCTACATTGTCTACATTTTTACCAGGATCATTCAGATTAATATTAAGATTTCCATTACGCACGGTTTCCCTAGTAATCTCTGAACTGGTTTGAGTGGTAGTGGGTAAAACCACCATCGCTGCCATTATTATTCACATTGAGATCTCCGGTAATATTTCCTAATTTTTCAAGACCCATAGATGCCATACTCCCAAGTTTGCCGGGAAGCATAGAAAGCAATTTTAATAAATCTCGAATTGGCGTTAATAGAAATTTTAAAAGACTTTGACCTATATCCATAAAGAACGCATTAAAATCGAACTCCTTAAAGAAGTTAACAACCCCTGCCCAAAGTTCTGATATCCATCCAGTAAACTGAGACCACATCTTTCCAAACCAATCTGTGATACTCGCCCAATTCTTTATTACAATAATTATTCCTGCAATGGCTGCAATGATCAACAATATTGGCCATAAACTTAAATTCATAGCTACACCAAATGCCTTGGCCGCCGCAGTTGCAACCCAAGTGGTTGCTGCACCTATTGCCATAGCTACTCTATAAGCACCTTGGGCAATAGTATTGCCTACAACTGCTCTTTTGTTTGTTTTGGTGATTGCAGAATGAATCCCCAACACTATATTATACCCTGCGGTAGCTATCTTTGAACCTATCACAATCGCTTTCATAACTACATACATACCTATGAGTGCTGCTGCAGATACTACCACGTTGTCCATATTATCAGAAACAAAGAACAACGTTTTTTGCAAGTAGTCCAATCCGGAACCAGCTGTAGCTTGTTTAAGAATTACATTGGTAAAAGAATTTTTAATATCTTCCAGAGCAGTTGCGGTGGTTTTAGAAGCCGCATTAAATTCCTCATTTAAGGCTGTATTCTTATTCCATTCATCACTGGATTGTTTCAGCTTGTCATTTAGAAGAGCAAAGTTAGTTGCCAAAGGAACAATACCTTTTGAAACTGTTTCTCCGCTTAAACCTACATCATCTAAAGCTTTAGCAACACTGCCACCTTCATTGCTTATTCTATTCAAACCCTTGATAAAGGTCGTAAAAGCTTTTTGAGGATCTTCTGCAAAAGTTTTTTTGACATTCTCAGAAGTCATTCCCATAATTTTACCATAGTTAAGAAGGGTTTTACCTCCTTTTATGGTTGCCATTTCAATACCTCGAAATACTTTACCAACGGCTGTACCCGCAGCCTCCGGTCTTACGTCCAAAGATTTTAAAGCGGTGGCAATACCTAATATTTCCTTTGCGTGAAGTTTATAAGCTGCTGTGGATCTACCTACTTCACTTGCTACAGATAGAATTTCACTTTCTTTTGCAGCAGATGTATTCCCTAAACCAACTATGGCAGCTCCAAATTTGTCTATAACTCCAACGCCCTCTCCGGTAATATTCAATAATCTGGCAATAGATGCTGCTCCCTCTTCTCCCGCTATATCTGAAGCCTTTTCAAGCTTAGCCATAGTTCCTGAAAACACAAGAATGTTTTTGGAACCGGTGACCCCTAATTGACCTGCAGCTGCACCAAGTTCCACTAATTTAATAGAAGAAACACCCCGCATCTCCTCAGACATATCAATAACCTTATTGCTTAGCTTATCCAGAGCCTTATCAACTATTCCTGTAGTTTTGGATAAACCTACTAATCCAGTTTCATAGGTAAGGACATCTTTCCCGGCACTAATAAAGAGGGCTCCAACACCTAAACCAAGTGCAAGCCTGCTTATATTTCCCATTTTTCGGAAAGTGCGGGTCACCTTGTGATCAAAACGATCAATAGCTGCCCCGGAGTTTCTTGCAAACTTAGTAACTCCGGAAGTCATTTGTTTGACAACTCCTGTAAGTTTATCCTTTGCAGTAAATATGGTAGGGACTTTAATTTCAGCAGCCATTGATTGTTATTTTTGTTTCATTGATTGGATTACCTTTTCAATGTGATAATGCCAATAGTAAATACCACGATGATCTAAATCATCTAAAAACATTTTGTCTATTGTTTCAGGTGTCCAATGATATTCCTGTCCAATCCTTTTTATTACTGCATCAGGAGGAACATCAGCCAGACACCTACTTAAAAAACCGAGCAAAGCTGATTAAGTACAACAAAATCTTCATTTCCCAATTGTTTCACCTCTGTAATGCTCAATTTGGTGATATATGAAAGAAGCTTTACCACATAAGTTCCACGTTGCTTTTCAAAATCAAGTCCATCCATAACCAAGGTTTTGTCAGCTGCTTTTACGCGAGATCTGAAATTAACCTGTCTAACTATCAGGTCTTGATTCTCTGCATCCTCAAAAAGAGGTGATTCCAGTGTATATGATGGATGTGATTTCTCATCAAAAACGAGTAAACCATCTTCTATGGCTTCCAGAACATCTACGTAATCCTCTTTAATTTTTTCATCTGTCAATGTTCCTCTACGAATCTCTTTTGACTTGTATTTTTTTAAGAACTCTTTAAGTTCTTTTAATGCTACTTCTGAATCTACTTTGCTCATATTTTTGGGTTTTAAAAAAAAGCCTTAAGCCAATGCCTAAGGCTTTTTAATTATAAATCTATTAGGGTAATATTATATGTAAAAGTTTGACAAAACACCTGTGGGGTCTCTTTTTATATCAGGTGTTAGATTGACATCATAGTCATAGTGCCAACCGACATCTAACAAATAATTTAGAGAGTTGTTCTGATCTTTCTGATCATTGGTAACATTTGCCACAGCATTTAATTTATTATAGCTGATAATTTGGGGGCTATCATATAAAATGATAACATTATCAGGTACTTTTTTTACAATCATTTCCAGTTGAGTTACCTCAACATTAATTGCAGTTCCAACAGTTGCTGAAAGATCCGTCTGGATCACATCAGTGGTCGAATTTTTGCTCAGGTCGGCAGTTGTATTTCCGAATCCCGTTAAGCATATCATTGAGACACACAAAATTAAAAGCAGCGTTTTCGCTTTCATAAAATCTTTATAGTTTTTCTAATTTTCCACCGCCAGAAACTTTAAGAGACATCTGAGCAGAATTTGTATCGGGTTGTAAATCTCCCACTATTTGACCTTTACCCTGGTAAATGGCACCGGAAATATGAGTGATGATCCAAACGCCATCCTCTGAGGATTCGGCTAATTTTTCTACTGTAGCTCCCTCTGTAAAATCTACCAACACAGGTCCTTCAAAACTCCAGCGAACGCGGTTCTTTTGAAAGATTGCCTGACCGCCACCGGTGATCTGATTGGCATCATCGTTATTTCTGTACCCTCCACGATCCATTGTATAGGATTCATTGGATTTGGTTTGGAATCTGAAATCTCCAAGCTTAGGATGCTTGCAAACATTTCGGTAATATCTCCTCCTAAAAAGTTCATATTTTATAATTTATAGGGTTAAAAACCGGCTTCAACGTCGGTGGATTCAATTCTTGCTATTCCTGTCCTTCGATATCTGAAAGCGGTTTCAAATCTGTCTGGATTATCAGTATTTCTCTGTACCTGTAAGCTAGTTTTGCTAAATTCAGGATCATTAATCAATGCTCTTCCGGCCAAATCATCAAACAAAGTAGAAAGTACCGCTTTCCATTCAGCAGGCTTAATGGCTTTTGCCACCTCTGAAATTTGTCCATCCGATATCAATACGTGATCTTTCACGTAGATATCTTCTAAAACTCTATAGGTAAAGGAAACATTCCAATCTAAGTTCAAATTACGTGCGTACGCGTATTGCAGTGGAGATTCCCCTTCCGGATGGTAGGTAGTGACAAAATCCTGAATCTTGTATGCTCCATTGTCCAAAATAACTGTTGAACATCCTTTTTTTACAAGGAAATCCCGGTTGTTATAATTGGCCAGATCTCCAATTGCACCGGTTGCCGGTACAGGCATATCCGGATACGATTTGCTGTTTATGTCTAAATGAGGAGAATCTTGCATTATACGTGCAAAAACCCTCACGGCATTTGTGGCAGCTTCCCAGGAGAAACCTTCCGATTTTGGAGCAGGACAAAGTACATTTGTAACCTGATCTACTCTACCAGCAGCATCTGTAATGGCTGAAAGATCATCTTTATCATCTAAAGTAGAACCAAAGTAGGCCATAAAAGGCATAAAGATAGTTCCCTCATAACGTCCTGTTGGATTATCAGGATCTGGAATTCCGTTAAATTGTTCTAAGGTATCAAGATGTGCTGCACCATAAGGGTTAATTACAGAGGTGTACCAGATACTTTCAAAATATGCCAAGGCAGCTGCAAGATCTACAACCCCTGCACCATCTGTTGAAGCAGACTGGCTGTAAGTAACTCCCGCGGGCTTACTTCCTGTGCTAACCCGTGTTTTTAATTCTGAACTGGTCTCACCATTCCATTTTGTAGTTAAAGTGACTACTCCTAAGGCTGCGGAAGCAATAACAGGACTTCCAAGAACTCCGTTAATAGCATCTGCAATTTTAGTTGCAATGGCTGTTGGAGTATCCCCCTTTACAACTGCATAGTCATAACCTACAAAGTCCACATTATCACGTCCTGCAATCACAAAACTGTGAGTTGCATTTTCTGTAGCTGCTCCTGTCACTGTCCATTCGTGAACGGTGGCAGTTGCGGCACCATCTGAAACCTGTGGGATAATTACTGTAGGTATCCCTGCAATCCCTGAGGAGTTTTTTGGCCGTAAAATACGTGCTATCTGGTGTAATGGAGAGCCATATCCATATTTTTCACCTACTTCCTGAGCAGATGTGAACTCAAAAGGTTCTAAATCTAAACCTGTTTGATTGGCATCATTCGCCTCTCCCAATACTGCGACAATCTGAGGCAGATTAGGAGTATTGGCCTCGAAGAAACCTTTTTTAATTTTATATCCGCTGGTACGAGATTTTCTTTCCAGTCCAACGGCTGTTGAGATCGCTGTCATAATATTACTTGTTTATATTGATATCCTTGTTCAGTTAATTCCAATTTCACGCTTGTTAAAATTTCACTTATTACAGATCCTGTTTCCAATTCCTGACCTTCAGTCATTCTAACGGAGACGGTGATCCTTCCCATAGTTGTATAACTTGCATCTATAGTTTCCGGTGCCATCTTTTGAATGTTATCTAAAGAAACTCCTGCAATAAAACCGGGCAAAAAACCCAATGTTTTATAACCTGTGAATGAAAGAATATATCGTATCATTCCAAGAAACTTATTACATCTTCTATTGGAAGCCAAATCCCCAGGAGTACTATTTGAAGCTTTCCCGGTAGAATAGACATCTACATAGTAGGTAGCGGTGCCCGCAGTTCTACTTTGGGAATCGTCTGCATTATTAGTCCCGTTATAAAGAACATTTACAATAAGTTCCTCCTCTGTATTTGGAGGGTCCATTCTTTCTTGAAAAACCTTAACATCATCCAAAAAACCCTGGTTGGTTTTTTGAGCCTCCAGTTCAACTGTAAGAATAGCACCAATTTGCTCCCCAACTTTCTCGAAGTTTTGTTGTGGTATTATATGGCTTATTATTGTGTCCAATATCCCAGAATTAATACTATTACACCAAATGTTTCATTTGGGAATTGTTCCCTTACTATATACGCTTTTACAATCCCGGAACTATCTTTGAAAGACACTTTGTGCCCGTAGAGTGAAATTTCACCTTTCGCATTTCTCACAGGGTACGAATCATTCTGAAGTTCATCTTCATCTATACTAACGTGAGCTTGCATAGAATTTACCTGAGAACCATCTGTATCAACACTCAAATGATGTTTAGATCCTAATCCGGTAGTATTACATGTGAAATCACCGGATGGAGTTGAAAGTATAATATCAACCTCATATCCACCCGAAACCATCATTTTTTTATAATCGGCTTTTGCAGCCATTAGAATGCTACCTGACATTTGCTATTCGGATTTTTTAGCTTCAAGAACTTCTTTGATGAGTACCGCCTTTGTGGCTTTATCATCATACACTATTTGATGAGAATCAGCATAAATCTTGATCTCATCTTTCGTGATGGAATCCAACTGATTTGCATCCAGAGAACCCTCTTCAAAAGCGATAGCGAAAGCTTCTTTTGCTTTGGCTTCTTCCTTTGGCTTCTTCTTTTGCTTTGGCATCTGAATTTCCAACTTCTACAATGAACTTTCCTTTTACAAGTTCTGCTGCATTTCTCTGAAGTTCAGATTCACTCACAACATCCCCGGCTTTCGCCAGTTTGTTGTTTTTAAGTGAAATCTGAATTACTTTTACTTTAAATTTTCTTTGTGACATAATTAAAGTTTTAAGATTACGCTAATACTTTAGCAGTCCACACTCTGTCTACACTAAACGGAACCGCAAGTGATGCAGATAAAATTTCAAAGATGTGAGCTGCGTGTTGATCATCAACATAGTTGTTGATATAATACTCAGCTGCTACCTGGCTAATCCATTTAGGGAATTCGGCATTGGATTTATCCCTGATGATTGCAGGCACACCCGCGTGGGCTTGTTTACCAATGAAATCACGTGGTAAAAGAACCACATTCTTATCATCTATATAGCCTGAGTAAGACTCGTCATCATTTTCATAGAAATCGTCATAAGACCAAAGATCTACATTCCCATTTTTAAGCGATAATCTTCCGTGGAAGTTCAAGCCGGTGGCATCTTCAAATTTGGTAGTTCCAATTTCCAGCACTTTAATGTGACGCAGGTCTGATGATTCGACTATTTTGGCGTTACTCATAAACGCTCCAACTACAGAGCTCCCATAATAAGATCGTAAGATCTGGATGCGGATTTCCCTTCCTGGCGAATGAATTTAATACCTTCTTCAATATCTGTGATTGGATTTGCAGCGCCACTCCAAGGAGTTCCCGAGAGATCTACAATAGAGTCTGCTTTTCTCCTGAAATCGACATTGTCCCCATTGTTCATAGTCACAATACCGGTTTGAAGTGCCTGAGACCTTTGAAGTTCTTTAGAACGATCAATTTTTTCCTTCAGTGCGCCTAATTTCTCATCAGCCTGACTGAGCATATTTACATACTCATTTTCTCCGGGCTGCATATTTTGGCCGAAAGTTCGCTCGTACACATCAAGTGCAGCAAGATCAAATTTTTCCTTATAAAAAGGGGGAACATAAATTTTCTCAGTTCCCTTCCCAAATTCATTGAGGTTTCCGGAGGTTCCACGCTTTACATCTGCGGCAATTAATGCCCGATTTCTTCGAACTTCTATACTTACCTGTTTTGAATTGGTAGTAGTAGAAGGGAACCATACAGATAAACCTAGCTTTGGAGCTACTTTATCTGAAAATCTACCAATTATTTTCTTGGTAATATTCGATTGGTGTTGATTAAGTGTAATTGCCATTTTAGTTGTCGTATTTAGTGTTCTGAACAGAAGATTCCAATTGGAAGCCCTGACCGTTAAGATTATCTCTAAGGGTTTTGGCTTTTGTGGCAGCAACTGTATCTAACGTTACAGTACCAGGGAAAGACAATTTAGATTCATCAATTCCTCCATCAATTCCATAATTGATAGCTAAAGATCCACCAATAGCAAGAGTTACCTCTTCTTCAATGAAAACAATACCAATTACATTATCTATAGTAGCATCATCAACCGCAGGAGTTACCTGGCCCGGTGTCGCTATATCTCTTACAACCAGTGATCCGGGTTTTAAGATTAATTCTGCTCCGGTGGTGTTTTTAAAAACAGCCTCCTGAAAGTGATTGTCAAACAAGAAAATATGCAAACCACTGATAAAATCGGCAATGCTTTGGTTTCCTGTAGCGTTTCTTTGAATAATTCCTGACATAATTACAATGATTTTAGTTTCTCATTAACTCTTGCATTGAACTGATCAAGTTCACTCTCAACCTCAGCTTCAGGACTTCCTGATTCTGGAGTTGCAACTTCTTCTGCTGAATCTGCTTCGATATTTTCAACGTGTTTGTTTGAGAAGGCTTTGATCATAAGCTCTTCACGATCTCCGGAAGAAATATCTTCCCCGGTTTTAATACCGCTTTGCACTTTTTCAAGGTCGGCATTAGCGTGTGCCATCCAAGCCTGTGTGCGGCTTGCTTCAGATTTCACCCCTGCACCAAAAACTGATTGATAGGTTTCCGGGTGATCCTGCTTTAACTGTTCTGCTGTCATAACATTATCTTTATTAATTGGATTAATCCCCTTTACTTGTGATGCCGGGGTAGGCATTTCTTTTATATCATTTTCAATCATCTGAACTACCTCAGCCATTGATTTTATTCCATCTATATAAGTTCCAACGGCATCTTTAGCGAAAACCGCTCTTCCTGTGTCAAATCCGGTATTTTTAAGAACCGGTCTGTTTGATTCTATAAGGCCTAAGAATCTTTCATTAATTGGATTCAAAAGCTCATCATAGATCAGCTTATAATTATCATTATTTAAGGCTTCTTCAATTGGTCCATTTTTTTCAACAGATTTAGAAGCATATAGGCGAATGTGTTTTATTCCATCCACTTCTGTATTTGCCGCGCGACCTTCAAATTGGATCATCGTGCCGCAAGAACCTACAAAACTCATTTCTGATTCTGCATAAATGCTCCTGCAAGCAGACATAATTCCATACATTGCAGAACACGCCAGTCCGGCTTTCTTTACGAGGCCATAAACGGGTTTTGATTTATCAATTTCATTGATAGTGTCTGTCATAATCTCTACAGCGTGGGAAGATCCACCGGAACTGTTCCCAAGTAATAAGAATGAATTTATACGATCATCTGCAGCCATTTTATGCATAATCCCGGATACCTGATCCATTCCCATACTGGACTGGCCACCGTTAACGGTGATGGGACCATCTACATTGATGATTCCTATTCCTGAAAATTTATCTGAGTTCTCTAATTGTCCAGGGCTCCAAGAGTTTCCGTATGGACGGTCAATTAGTCTGGTTTCGTTTAAAACGAAAATACCAGGGGTGTTGCTCTTTACTTCCGGGACCTCCAATTTAGACTGATTGTCTAAAATAGAAAGCAGAGACGGAAGCGTCTCCATGTCTGTATGCCATGCAGCCGCTCCGTAAATCTCTCTTGCTAAACCAAAATTCATAATGTAAAACCTATGATTCAAATATAATAAATGTGAATGAAATTTTTATTTAGCCTATTTATCTGAATTTCAATTAATTATAATTATAATTTAAGTTACTAACTTATAATTTCGACGAATTCAGACCAGCTAAGGTTGTTTTTAATATTTTTGTCATTCTTTTTGTACATATCCATCATAATATAAGTCAAGGCGTGATTGTAGATCTTGACATCCCAAAAGTGGTTTTGCACCTGGGAATTTCTTTTTTCCCATTTAAAGCCTACAATCTTACCACGTTTGGTGTCTTCAATGCGATGTTCACTCTCAAATTGAGAAAAATAGCCTGCCATCGTATATTTTCCGTCTGTAGGTTGTGGAAAATTCATAAATCCCGGAGGCATATGTTCATCATTCCCTTTTTGAAGTTTCATAAAGGCCGCCATTTCATCTTTTAATTCATTCGATTGTAAGATATACAGAAAACTTTCCTTCCTGGACTGCCTAACCCGTGGGGTATCTTTTTGAGTGGTCCTGAAATCCTTTTCGGCTTCACCTTTGATTCCAACTACCAGAAGATCATCATTCCGATCAATAAAATCGTTGCATAAATTTGTACAAAATCCTGTATCTACACCTGAAATGGTGATATTTCGGGTGTTTCCATTCTCACAATACCATTCTTTTTCTAAAAGAAACCGAAGCTCCGGCCAGATGCTGTTTGGCATATTGTGATTTGCGGTCCAACGTTCACGATCTAAATCCTGTTCTTTTTCTTTCCTGGTCTTGTCACGGTCCCTTTTAAAAGTTCCGATGCTGCCCTGATCTACAGAGTAAGTAACCCCGGTGGAGGAATGCGCCACCACCTCCCAATCTAAACGCACATCTTCTTGGCCAGATTCCATAATTCCGTTAAGGTCACAGGCTAAAGTAAGCAGCACAATGTCTCCGTTGCCATCTTCTTCACAGGTAATATCCGGCACGGTTGCGGGGAGATAAGACCTGGTATTTTTCATTAATTCTGTCACCCGTGGAGATTCCCCGGTCTCGACCCAAGTTTGGCCCAGGCGAATGTTCATAAAAGTTTTTAATTTATCGAGATCCTTGGGAGCATTTTGCGGATTCGCCTCGATCCATTCATAAACCAGATCTATCCAGCTGGTAAATCCGGGAGGAATAATTAGGGCATTCATATAGTAACTTCTGAAATAAGGCCGGGCAGGGACCGCTGTAGGAATCCATTTTCCGGCAAGATTGAGTTGATGTTTATCCCTATCGTGAATTTTCCCGCCACATTGTTGACATTGGTAATGCACAGAGCTTTCATCCAGCTTTCCATCTTCCAAAATTTCATATTTAATGCCCGCAAATTTATTTTTTCCAACCTCAACACGCCATTCTACGGGAATGAATTTTTCACAATGTGGACATTTCCAATGCCATTTGCGCTGATCTCCCAACTCATACACCGGCTCTATATTGGATGTTTGCTTTACCGCAGGGGTTGAAATATAAAATATTTTCGCCATATTACCGAAAGAAGTGGCACGACCTTCTACCAGTTTGCGAATTGATCCCTCATCTTTATCCTTGGTGGGAGCCGCTTCCCAATCATCTGCAAAAATATACTTTACAGAAAACTGCCTCATCTTATCGGCATTTTGAGTTCCCTCAACAATTAACTGACCGCCCGCAAATTCCTTAGAGAAATCTGTATTTCCCGTGCGTTGGTTTTTTTTCCTGATCACATTTGGCCGGAGCAGGTGAGCCATTCCCGCATTTTGAATCATAGGATCTAAACGTGTGCGCACGGAGTTTTTTGCCAACTCCTTATCTCCTGCCATAAACAGCACATTGTTTGGAGCTTCGGAAATGATATAACACAGCGCGGGCATAATTACCCCCATGGTAAATCCACTTTGCGCACACTTCATCACTGATGCCATTTGCACGGGTGAATCTGGGGAGAGACAGTCTATAATTTCACGGGAGTAGGGGGAAACATCATATTTGAACGGTCCCTGATACCTGGACATATCTGAGGTGAGATATATATTATTCTCTGCCCATGTGGAGGGTTTATCTTTTATGGTTTTGAATCTGAAAATCTTTTCGTGGATATCCAGATAGGTTCTTTCGAGTATTTGGGATGGTTCTGTCATTCTGATTTATTATCTCTAAAATTAAAAACTTGATATTTTCCATTTATCCTTCTTATAACCGATTTTAAAATATTTAGCTCGCCTAATAAATTTCTTTCTTTAAAAATTTCAGCGTGTTTTATTACTTCCATATTTCTTTCTTGATCACAATAAATCAGACCCCATTTTTCGGGCAATTCTCTTTCTTTAATTAAATTGGTTGGACATAGATAGTATCTAGTGGCACCTATTCCGTTAGCCTGACCATTTCTGTAAGGTTTTTTAAAATCTGCTTTAAAATCACTTCTTGAAACCTTAACCTCGATCATTACATTATGAGAGCCTTTAATTCCAAATATATCAGGTTGTTCAACACATGCAGAGACAAACTCAACTAAAACGAATTCACTTCTCAATTGCCATCCACAGCTGCTTCTCAAATATTTTGCTCCAACCTCACACAATTCCCGATGTGTCAATTTTTTTGGTTTTATTTTAAAATCTAGCTCCATAATTTAGTTTATTGTTTTGCATTTTATTCCTCTGAAGAAACAAATGTTGGTTGCTATAAATTTATTTAACTTGATTTGGAGTTCAATAAGTGCATTTTTAGTAAAGAAATGTTTCTTGGCGTTGGTTACAAAAACATAACTGGCATTGTGATATTCCTTTTTTTCTCTTAATGTGACTTCTCTTATTATCATAGTTTTTTGGTTTTTTTTTACTGAAGCAGGAAAAGCGATATATCAGCAATAATATATACACGACATGTCGTTTATCCTTATGTTAGCGGTCAGGCTAAAAGAACTATTTCTTCCTTAACATCTTCCCAGTATTTTATTTTAGATAGAGTGTGATTTGCACAACCTAATATTTCTGCTTCATTAAAAGTATCCCACATAATATTAAGCTGATCTATAATTTCATCAACTGTAATTTCAGCCACCTTTTTGGCTTGCGCTAAAATCTG
>JGI1221J13441_10000288_pt1 | contig 23847 bp, 25 predicted proteins | sample LakVidmifraction_4_FD_13441 | JGI IMG/M metagenome (IMG submission 13441) | reverse complement strand
TAGTTTAATGCGTCTATTTCAGTTTCTGTGTAGTATCGTGTATCATGTATGTGCAATACTGTATCACCACCATCGGTTAAATCAGTGATAGCAGCATCAGCCACAAGAGATTTACCTGTTACTTTATCTACTTTACCAGAATCCAACTCATTAATTGCACCACTTACATCTTTAGCAGTAGTGTTGAAATCATTATTATTTTCTTTGTTTTGTTTTATATCTATTGCTTCAGCAGTTTCTTTTAAAAAATTTTCTTTAGTTATTTTTTTAACTTCGGCAAATGAATCACCGTCAATTGGCAAAGAATCTCCATTGTTCGCCACTGTGGTCTCTACCAAAGCTCTTATTCTTTTCCCAGCCATATTTTTCCTCCTTTTAGGTAATTATACCGTTGTCAAAAAATTTTCTTCTATGTGTTGAATTCTTACGAGCAACTCGGTTAAATCTGTTCGCATTTGCTCTAATATGGTTGGGTATAAGTTTGAAATTACTCCATCTGAATCAATAACCGTGGCAACGAATAATTCACGAGTCGATGAAATCCATATTTTATCGGCTAGAGAATCTGAAACCTTTATTTGAATTGTCAAATTGGGTGAAATTAAACTCTTTCGTTCCACTGTCCAAACAGCAAGTATGTAATCTTCACCAATTGGTGCTGTTTTATCTGTCAAAATTATTTCGTCTTTTCCATTTGTATTTTCTGTTAATAGAATAACATCGCTGTTAAGTGTATCTAAATCATTTGTACCTACTGTCAGCGGAATCTGAAAAACTATTTTGTCTGCTATGTTCTCAGTCTCAACCCCAAACAATAGTTGCAGTTGATTAGGTATATCTATTTTTCTGTTACTTAATATTTTTATATTACCCATAAACACCAACCTTCCCCTTATTGTTTTTAAATAAAAAAGAGGGGGAGTAGATAATTCCACTCTACCCCTCTATAAAATTAAATCTCTATGTAATCACCAATTTTTGTATTGTAATTACCGCTTAATCTAATATTGTTGCCATCTTTGCCCACAACTACCGTGTATTTAGGGCAAGTTAAAATAACTTGATAGCTAACTTTTGGTTTTGTCTTTTTTGCTTTTGGTTTTTCTTGAACTATTTCCTTTGTTGGAACGTCCAGAGTTTCCAAGTTTTCTTCGCTATTCATATTTTTTACCTTCATTCTGCAATTTGAATATGATTTACTGTGTTTTATGCATCCGTCAGTATGGCACCACCTTTGGTAAGTGCATTTATCATTTACTATTTCACACAATAAATAACCATCATCTGCTAATTTGGCAAATTCACAATATTTCATACATCAATTATCATTAAGTTACTGTACAATATGCTACGCCTTCAATGGCGGGTTTTGCGGTAATTGCTACCTGAATGACTGTAGTTCCAGCCGATACGGTAGTAACGACACCACTTGTAGCTACTGTAGCCGTGGCAGTGGTAACGGAAGTAAAAGTCAAATCAGTATTTGTAAGCAATTTAGGCAATGCATTTGCATATACTGCATAAACTCTTAGTGCCTTTGTAACGGGATGAGCTAAAGAAAAGTCTGCATCTTCAACAGCCAAATAAAGGGCGTTGTCATACCAGTTTGCATCAAAAATTGTCTCAACAATCTCAGCATAATAATCATCGTTTCCACATACACCACCATATGCCAAAGCAGAACCAGACATATTTACAGAAGAAACACCAGCCATACTCATAGAAATGTCTTGAGCTCCTGCTAGCAAGAATCTCGGAACTTTAATAGTAAGTGTTCCGACTTTAGTAGAGGTAGCAAGTTCATCTGGGTTACCATTATACAAGTTCGCAGTAAGCACAACTGTAATTTCACTAGGTAAAATTTCAGCACTAACTATAATTTTTCTAGCTGCTGAATCTGTTGCAAAATATTTTACACAATAAATATCATCTTCTGAACCAGTGGCAGGTGTAAATGTCTGACCTGTGAAAGTAACTTTTTCCCATGAATCCTTACCAGTAGGGGTGACCCAACCAATAACTCCATATCCACCAAAATCAACAGGTGTTCCAACTACTGTTCCTAAACCAGCGCCACCTAACGTTATAGTTTCTTCCGAAACTGCGTCTCCACCGATTGAAATAGCTGCACCAACATTTTTAGCAATATATTCTAATTTAAACATTTGTTCATTTAAAGTAAGGTCGAAAGTACTAGAATGGAAATATTTTCCATATAACTTTGCACCAGTCCCCGCTCTAACATCTTCTGAACTTACGCCAACAGCGATTGAAGACTCAAGCAATGTTCTCGAAGTTGAAAACAACTCGTCTTTCGCAAATAAATTGGCAGTTGCTACACCAGCAATAAAATACATAATTTATCCTCCTTTTAATATCATTATTTAGCTACTTGTTTCATTTTCTCTTTAAACGAATCCAAAGAAATCATTCCTTCAAATTTATTTTTCTTTGCTTCATATATCCAATGGTCTAAACCACCCTTAAACGTTACTGCACCAGAATTTTCATTCATTTTGTAAATTTGATAATGTAACTTAGTATCAATGGTGTTTAAAAGCAAAATAAACTTTCTTAAACTCAAAATTTTCAATTCATCTATCTTGTAACTGCTTCCAGCCACAACACAACACAATTGCTTCTCCAAAGAAGGGAAAACTATGTTTTTATTTTTTAGTCTTTCCATTTCTTTAATATCTTCTTCTAATTCTGGATCTATATAATCTTCATTATAGTTGGGCATATTTTGGTAACAAACAATTTGTCTAAACTCTTCGAATGTTTCTTTCGTTAACATTACATCCTTTACACTAACAAAACCTTTATTTTCTTCATCAAACCCATACGTTATAACGTCTTTCATTTCATTTTTACAGTTAGGGCATGTTTTGATAACTGTATATTCTTTTTCAAATTCCTCAACATCGCTAATAGATGCCAAACTATTGAACAACTCAGAAATTTCAGATGCTACTCTAAAATGACCACATTGTGTACAATAAATACCGTTTTCAACTTTAAATACAAGTTCTAAAATTGTGAAAAATTTACTTAACAAAACTGCTGTTGTATCTGCTTCTATTTTTTTCAGCAAATAATCAAGATAGCAATATTGAATCCCTAAAGGGTCTTTATTTTTTTCAAACATTAATGTTTCAATCCCATAGTAAAAATTGTAATAATCTTTAACTATTATTGAGTTTATTTTTGTATCTAAAAAAGGAACAGCACAATCTAATTCAAAATATCTTTGTTTTAAAAATTCAACATCCACTTCATTTCACACTAGATGAGTATGTATTGAACACAATCAATTTCCCTTTATATGGTATTCTTCCTATCATTGTTGTCTTACATGCACGAGACCTTTCTTGGCTATATACCAAAGTTCCAACTTTAGGAATATCTGCACCTTGAAATGTTTCTTTTAACTGTTGAATAATTCTTTCAATTCTTGTTTCATAGTTTGAAAGATGATTACAATTTGTGTGTGTATAAACAGCCATCCCCACATCTACACTTGTTATAAGATGAGTTTCTGGGGTTTCGGACATTGGAAAAATTCTTAAAATTGTTGTTTCAGTATTTATAGCATCATCATTATAATCATCCATAAACACATGATAATCATTCATTTTCTCTTGCCCATTATAAATCAATGAAGCTTTCTCTATTCGTGAAAGGTCGCTTATATTCCAAGCGTCTGCTGTTTTGTCTTTTAACAGCTTCCAAATTAATTCATTGTTGCCCATCATATATACAATACAACTATAAGATATAAGAGGTATTGCCTGGTCTATATTAAATGCGGGTATTCCCGCAGTATTACAACTCATTAGAACGCCCCCTTTAGCTTAAACGGAAAGTTTTGGCTATAAACATCAGTAGTACAAGACACAACTAAGTCGGCACCAATATACATTCTTAAGTTCTCAATTTTAAACGAAGTCACGTCAATTACTGTAAATTTGTAACTGTTTTCTGGAATATCTTCGTTATCTATTGCAAAAACAAAATCCTTACTAATCTCTAATTCATTTTCAAATATTCTTGCTGTATAAGTAGTTTCGTCATCTTGCAAAACATTAAAATTATTAGGAACAAGCCTGATTTCATAACTCACTGCTGGGGAAACTCCTACAGTAATCGTAATTTGTGACGATACTAGGGAATTGTTACTCAACATTGCCGTTATCGTAGCTGACCCGTTAGCTAAACATTCCAAAGCACCTGAAGACGAATTTACTGTGCAAATTGAAACATCACTACTAGTCCATAAAACCGCACTTGTTGTCGTTTCACCATTTAACTTAACTGTTGCTGTTAAATTTGAAGAAAACCCAATAACTTGGGTGATATCATTTTGGTCAATTGAAACAGAATATAGATTATTATATGCGTCTGCAACACCGTTTGAGACATCATCTGTTTGGGTATTTACAAAATCACTATCAAGTGTAATTTCTAAAACGGAAGCCGAACTATTATTTGATGTATATCTGTTTAAATAATTTAATATCCCATCACCACAAATCTTATATGCTCGCATATTATTAGTAGTCCCAAATAAGAATCTATCATTTGGAGTTATTTCATCAGAATAAACATTCCTTTGACATTGCATCATTATTTGCCCCTGAGCCAATTTATAGTCTTTAGATGTAAAATTACCAGGTCTGAAAATGTTATAACCAATAGAGCAAGGTTCTTCTTTAACAACACCATTTGAGTTAACCCATTTTAGAACATTGTTGCATCTTTTTACAATGCAAGCGTTTGTTATGCTTCCAGCACTGTTTGTGTTTATAGCAATCCAATAGTTGTCGTTCCATTTAAACATTTCTCCAACGTATACTTGTGCAGCACTTGGGTAAAATATGAAGTTTTTATAATCATCTCCAACATTTTTGCCAGTAGTAGGGTCTACTACAGAATCTATTCTTGCGGATATGGTTTCAAAATCTTTTTCACCATAAGTTATTTCATGCTCTAAACCTTCTTTAAAGTAATTTGGTGCATTATCATACAGTTGTTCGGACATAGCATCAAAATCGTTTATATAAGATTGTTTAGGTGTAATTTTAGGTCTTGATTCATAATATTTTAAACTCACCACTGAATCAACCCCCTTCTTTTATTTTTTCACATAGGTCTGCACAGTGTTTTACAATATTTTTTACTTTTTCATGTTCATCAATTTTTACAGACTCTAACCCTTGCAACAAACACAATAACTGAACAAATTGCGTGTTTTGGAATAAAATATCATTTGCCCCATAAACTTCAATTGTTACTTTTTGTAAATTTTTCTTAAAATTTTTATAAGCAGCCATTTCGGAAATGGTTATCCTGCCAGACATGTCTTTGCCTTCATAAATTGGAAGCAATTTCCAAATTCTATTACGAAGGGACGTTAACACTTCACTAAGTGTTTTATTATTTATTTCAACATTATATTCCATAATCCCCACCTGCCCAGCTAGTCCAGTTGATGTGCTTAATTCCATAATCTGTTTTCTTTTGGTTTAAATCTTCTATTGTAGTTGCTTTTAAAAGAATTTTTTTATCTAGTAGATTAGCTTCTGAAAATCTGTGAGCTTCTTTCCCGTTTTGCATCATGCCAGTTATTTGTCTAACATCATATATCTCTGTTTTAAGCCATTCGAGAATCGTATAATCCGATAAAATACCAATTTCATCGTAATCAAGTGTTTCGTCAAATTCCTTTGCTATCTCATTTCGCAAGAACAAATTCTTTAAACAATTTGTAAAATAAGGTATTCCTTTTTTCATAAACCCTTGCATGTATATTTCAAAGTCCGTGGGTGACTTGTCGTAAAGTTGGTCTAATTTATAATCTCTAATAGTAACCAATGCTAAATCAATAACATCATTATAAGGGGTTGCCATAAGTCACCGCCCTTCTTTATTTTTCTTGTTTATAAACCTGTCGAGTATTCTCTGCTTCAGAAGACAAATCCCTTTCAAGTATCTTATTTACTTCGCCTACAATGTTCATATCAACACTTTCATTTTTAATCATTTTTAAAAGTAAAATGTTTGCTATTATATTTTGTTGTAATTGAGTCATCGCTTCAAAATTCTTTTGAAAAATTTTAACATCTTGAAAAAATAGTTCTTCCATATTTTCTTTGTCAAGTATTTTTTTATAAGCAGTTTGTAACCCACTTGACCTAACAAGTTCTTCACTTTGAATAAAAAACATTCCATTTTGGGCAAATTTTTTATTTACTCTAATAATAAGTTTTGCATCTGATAAAGGTATTTTTTGTTCTTCACCAAACTGTTCAAAAGAATAAATATTTCCATTTCCGTGTTTTTCTGTACAAAGATTTAGTTTTCCGTCGTATAAAGAAATAAACAATACTTCTTCTTCAAAAGACGAAGGTTGTGAATTTGCTCTTACGGAATTATTTGATACCATAGCTTCAATGGATTTTTTAAGCATTTCTATTTCTGCTTGCATTTTTTTATATTCGGGATTTTTTTGTTTTGTAGTTGCTTTCTTTTTTGTGGTAGTTTTTTCCATTTCTTCATTCTCCTTTTATTCATTGTATTCCCTTGGGGGAGAGAATCCCCTTCCCCCAAAGAAATATATTTAACTTATGATAATGTGATAACACCAGCAAGAGCACTCGTATACACACCAACGCCCCAAGACTTAGATAAATCAGCACCAACTTGCAAATTTGCATTTGCAAAGTTGCCATTAACATTAGACAAAGTTGAGCCTTCAACAAAGCATTTAACTATTTTATCACTTAAAGGTGATATAACGTAAATTTCTTCATCGTTAAGTTTTAGTTTAAATTCTGTCGTGTAATCAGCAATTTGCTCAAGTTCAAGGACATCAAACCCGAAAAACTCTCTAACATGTCCAACTCTTGCATATTCACTACCAAGGTCAAACCTATAATTACTGGATGCAGGTAACATCTTGCTAATAGCAAGTTTTGTTCCTAAGAAAATAGCTCTAGCTCCACCATTCCAAGCAGTAACTTTTTGTGCGAGTTTAATAGCATCATCTTGAGTATATCCAGCAAACTGCAACTGAGTGTCTCCTGAAGTAGCTAAGGTTTTTACAGCAGTAGAAAATGCATCATAGATATCATATCTAAACTGAACTTCTAACGATCTAACAGCTTTCATAATAAATTCTGCAAGGCTATATGCACCTGTTAAAATATCATAAAGAGAAACACCAACACTTATAACGTGGCGTTCAGGAACTATTGTAGCAGTTCCCATAAACTGTCTCTTCAAATCAAAGCTTCTTTTGTTTCTTCCACCTTTAGACACTACAAACAAATCTCTAGGCTTCATATCAATTTTTAGAGTTTCACCAAAAGCACCAAACTTAAGTTCGCTGATATGCCCGAGGTCGTTCGACAAAGTATCAGGAAGTATAAGGTCTGTCGCAATTCCAAGAATTGCAAATCCGACCTGTTGTACATCACCTAAATTGGCAAACACTTCTAAGTTTCCACTAAAGTTTTCTAATTTCTTTCCAGACATAAATTCGATTTCATTAAGAAACCAATCGGACATTATCTTGTCAGCTTCTGCAAAGGTTTTCTCTCCAAGAGAAGTTTTCCCTGCACTAAAAGCCGCACAATATTCAGCCATCTTCAGATAGCCTTCTTTTCTTTCGTCAGTTGTTGCAAAATTTGCAACTGCAATAGGTAGTCTATTCATTTTAATTGTACCTCCTTCTTTAATTAATTAACGCAATCTAGTAAATAAGCAGTAGCTCTCTGAGAACCGAATCCACCAATTGAAATGTAACTTGTGGAAAACAGTTTATAAGAAAGTCCAGCACCAGCTGTCGCTCCCCATACGAGTTTGTCTTCACCATCTGTCGCAACTGCGAAAGTGTTTGAGCCAATTGCCCCAGTGAATCCGTCTGCTGTCATAAGAATTCTATCACCCCTCATAGGCTGATACGCACTAAACACTGTGTCTGCTACATTTATAAAGTTTCTAGGGTCTTTGTCACCTATTTTATATTTGTTACTACCTATTGTAGTAATTATATCTTCTGTATCCCAAGCCATATAAAGGCTTCCTAAATTTGCCGTTGCAGGTGCTACAGTAAGATAAACTTCTGTTGAATCTGTTAAATTAGCAATCGCTCCTTTAGAAAACAATTGCCCGTTTTCCACATTGGAACTAGAAACTGCATTGATATTGTAAGAATCAACATTCTTTGCCGCAACTGAAAGCGGGATTAAAACTGCATATGCCATTTTGTTTATTCCTCCTTAAATTTTATTACCAAAAATTCTTCTTTTTTGGCTCTGTTGTTGGTTTTTGAATTGCAAATTTATTTTCAGCGTCTTTTGCTTTTAATTCAACAAAATCAACTACTCTTGATTTTATTTCATTGCAAAACCCATCAACGCCCAAAAAATCTATAGAATCAATTCTATTCCTATAGTCTAGTATAACTTCCTTCGGAAGAATGTCTGAAACTATTGAGAATGCTTCTTCTATTTTTAAAAGCTTTTCAGCTTCTAATTTCGCAAACTTAAATTCCTTTAGTTCTGTAACATCAGACAGATATGTTTCATTCTCAATTTTCAACTTCTGATTGTCGGATTTAAGTTCGCCAATTTCCGTTGACATTTGTGTACACTTAGCTGCATAATCAACTTCTTCTTCTTTTTGTGTGTCTTCTACAGCAACACTTTCTGTTTGGAACTCTTCTGCTTTAGTTGAGTCAACTACTTCTTCAGTAGTGGGTTCATCTATTACTTCTTCAGTTTCAAGAACAACATCTTCAGATTTGTCTTTCATTTTTTCGTCCTCCTTTTCTGCAAAATTCTCCATAGGTAAGCCCATTTCTCCATAATATTTTAATAAAAGAGAATGACTATCTTTTGTTTTTATTTTATCAGAATTAACTGTAAAATACTTTTCAGTCTCGGTTTTTTTTATGGAAGCAAAGCTAACCATTTTTGCAAAAGCACCAGGACTTGCGGGGGTATATTTGTCCCCAATGATAGTAACACCTTTAAAAGAAAATTTCAAAAGCTCCGTTTTGTCTTTATCTTGGCACCATCCTTTTTTTACTGATTGTAAAAAAATTTCCATACTTGCTGATTTTTTTGGACTTTCACCCATTTTTGCTTTCTTTACGAATACTTCATATTGTTTGGGAGCATAATCTTTCCAAAGCACACCATATGCGAACAAAGAACAAGTACCATCTTCGTTATCTACATAATTAAATTCTTGATGTTCAACAAAGTAACCTAAGGGAATTTGCAATGTAGGATGATGTGTTCCGAAATCATCTTCCCAAGCATCATATTTTGCAACAATAGGTTTCCCCCTCAATGAAGACTCAGCTGCTTCAATTAAAGCTTCTTTACTAAAAGGCAATTCGTGTTTGTTATCTCCTGAAGTGCAAATCTTAAATAAAACAAGTGCGGTGGAATGGTCTAATAATTTTTGGAATTTAATTTCGCTAATGTCGAAATTTGCCGATTTGTACAAGTTTATCCACCACCCTTCTTTTTATTTTTTAAAACTATAGGCATTTTTTTTAATATCTTTTCTAGTTCTTTTGTTTTTCGAAATATAAATTTCCCATTCTCTATTGCCAATAAAGGTAACCCGTGTGTAGCTAAATATTCAGCTACTGGTTCATCAAAAGAGCAAATTTTGTCTATATTGAAAATTTTGTCTATAAACATACCTTCACCCCCTTTACGCTACAACAAAGTCACGCCACATACTATCAACATCTATCCAAGTGTTGCCCATATTGATAGCTGACTCACAACGGTCATGTAATAAAACAAATTGATATTTGTATTTTAAAATAACACTAATTTGGCTTTTAAAAAATCCACAAGCTTCAATATTTCCTTCGGTTTCTGCAAGGCTTATACCTTCTTTAATTGCTCGTAAGATTTTCATACTATAAGAAAAAGCATATACAAAAAACTCAAACGGCGAATCATATTCTGCATTATTCCCTTCGATGGGCAAACCATAGTTAGTCCTGGACATATTCTTTGCGTTAAAATCCCTAAAATGGTCTGCGTCTAATGGTGCAACGTGTGCAAGGGTTTCATGAATAAAATTAGCCATTTGTTTCATACCAAATTCAATTTCAAGGTAGTCCATGCCAGCATCCAAGACCCGATTGTAATTAAAAAACAAATTCCCAATTTCTGAAACTTTATCCGACAAGGAAGCAGACAATAACATTTCTTTATCTATCATTTTTAGCTACCTCACTTCTTTATAAAATTCGTTATGCATTAGTTAAAATATACACCGAAGAACCATTAAGTGCAGAAGTAAGCGTTACTGTACTATTAGGTACGTCAGCACCAGTTCCTACAGCGGAGATTGCTTCATTTACTAGAGCGAGCATTCCAATAGTGTTTGTAGTAGAAGCTACGATAGTTTCAGGCAAGCCCAATCCCGCACCAGTACCAATCGTAATAGTATCTTCAACTGTATCAATAACCCAACCAACACCCGTTGCAGAAGTTACTGTCTTAAATGCTTTTAACCCAGTTGCGATAGCACCGCTTACGGGGGTAATGGTTTCAGTCAGAGCTTCATCAGCCGAATCAGTACCAACGAAATCAATCGTGCCAAGAGTATCAGTTACGCCACCAACTTGGGTATGTGTTACAGTAAGAACTCTAGGAACGTCGGGAGAAGCAGCTATTGTATACTCTCCAACCTTCATGTCTGCACTTACAACAACCTGATCTACGTCACCAAGCTCGGGAATCCCGAGATAAATAAGTCTTGAACCATAATCTTCCACCACTACTAGTCTTGTTTCTATATCTTTGACTTTTGTTCCAAGTGAATTTCTGTTTGAGCCTTCGCACATGCCATTTATCATAGTTGCTTGTGCAGTCGTTAAAATTGCCATTTGTTATATCCTCCTTTATTTGTTAAACCGAGCCACCCTTTGTTAGGTTGGCTCCACTTCCTCTTGTTTCCGCACCACTTTCTGAAAGCTCGGTTTCTGCGGATTGGGGTCTTCCGTTCTTATCTGTTGTTTCAGTATACATATTAAGCATTGGCATAAATTTATCTACAAGCCCTAATCCTTTTGTCATTTCCAGTTCATCAATAAATTCAAACATATTCATATCTAAAGAATTTGCTAATTTGTTTATTGAAACAACGCCTTTCGAACCACTATCAAATGCATTCTCAAATTTGGTTTTTTTGTTTAGATAAGTGTTTGTACCACTAAATTTAAACTTAAATTTAAAATTTTTCGTAAGCGAATTAATTTGGTACTCTAAGAAATCTTGAAATTGAGAATAAATAGAAGTTGCAAGTACTTCGTCAATATTTAACGCCAGCCTTGTTTCTTCAACATTGTTTTTAACAGTATTAAATAAAACATTTCCACCACCCATTAGTGACGAAGTAATTTTGATAAAATCAGAATAAGAATCTTTGTCTGTGTTTTTGAATTCAAAAGCTTGTATTTCTTCTGAAGGCAAACTAATTAGTTTAAAAGAATCTTCTAAATTTTTCGCTATCGTCCCCAAGAACATCCCCATCGTTTCTGGTTTAACTGCCAACATATCACTAACGTTGGCATTTCTTTGTTCTTTTAACAACGGGTATTGGGAAGCAATTATTTTTCTTGCAGCCGCCATTGATTGGCTAACTTGCAAGTTCCTAAAAACGGGAATCAATGCAAGTTCATTAAGCATAGGAGAAAAATAAGGTATGTTTGCAATAATATCATTTTTAAATTTAAACGCCCAAAAGTCATTTTCAAAACTTGTTTGAACCCACATCGCAAAACTTCCGTCTCTTTTTGTGCTTGGATTAGAAGGCATATATTTTATTTGTGAGTTTTTTGTAAATAATTCATTAAACCTTTCTTTTATCCACGGTGGATATAAATCAATATCTATTGATGGTTTAGTAAAATATGTCATATCAATATCATAACATAATCCCCAAGTGCTTCTTCCTGTAAGCTTTGCGTATTCATATGGAAAATCTTGTAAAACATATTTTTCAGGTATAATATCTTTCCTAAGAACACAGTAATATGTTTCTGCATTTAACATGTTGAAAAAAGCCTTGCTAAATTGTGCTCTATAATCGAATTTTTTTAAAAAATCTCTAGCAATCACAGAGTCTTTTTTGAAAGCTGGTGTTTTGCAAGTTTCTGCTGTTATACCAGGACATGCAATAGCTAAATCCCAAATAGGCAAGTCGGAAATATAATCAAAATTCCTTTTGTAAAGCATATTTTTCAAATACATGTCTTGACCATATGCTATCAATAAACCTTCATTATTTTTAGCATCATTTAATGCAGCTTCTATTTTTTCAACTGTTGCTGTAAGGGGATTGATATTTATGGATTTCATTGAGTTGTTAATCATATCTGGGGTATAGGTTCCATAACCTTTGCCAAACCCAGAGCTGAATGATTTTAAATCAAAAGTCGCACCACTATCTATTTCTTTTTTTACTTCAGTAAAAAGTTTTACTGATTCCGTAACTTCTTCTGGTGTCATTAATTTGTCCAAGTCTTACCACCTCCCCTTTTACATTATAATACAAGCTAATAAAGCGTCTATATTATCTTCTTTTTGGACAACATTTTCTTCAAATGTTTTTACGTACCATAAAACATATTGCAATGCTGAAAACTTATCTTTATCGTACTTGCTACTTAGTTTTTTTATTGCAAGCTTGCCACCAGACAATACTTCCAACTTTAAATTCGTAATTTCTTCTATCAGTGAATCGGTTAACAAAAAAGGCAATACGTTCCCCCTTTTATTTTCCATATCTTCAATACTATATTCAGACTTTGCTTTTTGTATTAGTAGTTGCAACTTCCCACTGTCTACACAATCAATAAATGAAGTTATAACTTGTGTGTTCGCAGACTGTGGTTTAAGATCGTAGATACAACGCTCAGCACCTTCTTTTTCGGGTTGAACATCCGTATTCAAAGTATTCCAACTTGGATATTCTTCGCCAGTATTTATGTCTGTGTTTATCTTCAACAACTCATCATGTAGTCCAATGCCAAGTCCATTTGTGTCAACACAAACAACTTTAGCATTATATTTAATCTTTGCTTTTTTAACTTCAACCGATTGTGCCGTAAAATTTAAATTACCAGAAACTTCAATTATATTTGTCAACTGAAACTTCTTTATTTTTCCAGCACTTGTCCTTAAAATTCTTATTGGAGCAATTGCAGTAATATTATTACCGCTTCTCACAGAACGAGCAACGTCAACCCCAAGATAATATTCTTCATCCCAGTCACCTTCGGACTCTGGTGTTTCTAAAGAGCGAGTATTTAAAAGCTTGTTGATATTTACAAGAGCGTCATTACTGTTTCCAACCCATCTACTTTCGTAGTTTTGGGCAAAAAATATAGGACTACAATCTTCTTTTTCTTTTAAAATATCTGACTTAGACAATCCTCTGCCAAACCAACTAGCAAGATGCCAGTCAGCACCTAAAACTATAACTCCTTCGCATCTTTTCATTGATTTATACATATTTAAAGAGCGAAGATATTCTTCACTTCCCCTAAATCCAGATGTAGTAAAGAAATTAATTTGGTTATTCATTTCTTGTGGGTCTATCATTGCAGTTTTCCCGACGGTTGTCCGAGATATGTTTACAATAGGTTTTAACGCATCTTCGAAAACTTCATTATTTAATAAAGCAGATTCTTCAACGTTTATTCTCCTTCTCCTTTGTCCTTTTGCATTTGCACTATTGGGTAAAACATCAATTATAGAATTATTAACAAAAGGAATCTCAGCGGCATTTTTACCAAAATTAGTTTTTAGCACTTCGTTTTGGAGTATTGGATAAAATTTCATTAACTCTCTATGTTTGCTTTCCAATAATGCAGCGGCACTTTCTTTAGTCTGTGCAGTTAAGGCGAGGTCTATCCCAGGAAAAAAAATTGCACATAATTCAAGCCCAAACACTTCTAACATTGTTTTTGACCATCCTCTAGGGAATACCCCATAAACTGACTGATATCTGAAAATAATACGCATAAAAACTCTTTGGTCTGGGTTTAAATTTAACCTGCCTTCTTTTGGTGCTACTAAATCTAAAAACAAATCTGGAAACCATCTTGCCCAAGCAACAAAGTAAACATATTTGTCCATGTTTTTTTCAAAAGAAGTTTGTTGCGTCGAACCTTTACTTTTTAGGGTAGGATTAAAAGCAGGATTGTAATTATCCCTATTTCTCATACCATATTTTTTATTATCACTCTGAAATTTACCGTAACTAGTCATCTATGCCACCTTCTTCTATGGGTTTAACGAAGGTGCCATCTCTGTTTTCAATATCTGAAATATGTTTATAAATATTTTCACGATTCTCAACAGAAAAATCTTGTTCGAAAATCTTGTGTGGGTCTCCTGTTTTGTCGATATATTCTGCAACCCTCGCATCATAATATTTATAAGTATCGCCATAAGTACACCTTGGTAACCCTTCAAGTTCTCTTGCGTAGTTTATATATGACCACAATAAAAAATCTATAGAATCATTGGGATTTGCTTTAAACTGTGGCAAAATAGGAACAACGTCTTTTGCTTGTTCTACTGCCTTAAAAATATCGGAAAATGTATTAAGTCCACCTTGCAAGTCGGACTGACTAAATTGTGAAGGATTAAGTTTAGCTGCCGTTGCGGCAGAAGAAGCTAATGCAGCCCATTTTTTTGCTTCGTCCACTATTCCAAGTGCAATGCACCCTTCTTCTTTGCATTTGTATTTCACGTATGTAACTAATGCTTCAACATGCATTGCAGTAGGTGCGCTATAGTTATTCATTAAAGAATGATATTTGCGTTCCATTGCATCATATTCTGTTCCTTCAAACCCAATCCCAAACAAATCAATTAACCATTCGTCTCTTGGAATCTCTTCTTCAATTTCTTTTTCTTCTTCAAAAATTTCTCCATCTAAAAATTTAATTGTATTTTTTTCGATTTCAAATATGTCGCTGTCAAAAAAAGTTGCATCTTTCTTCGTTTTACTTAAATTGTAACTTTTAAAATATGCATTAATAAGTTCTATACCATTTTTTTTCAATTGTTCTTGCGCACTCAAAAATATTGGTTTAATAAAGCAACAATTTGTCTTTTTGCAAACTTCAATCATTGCTAATTCATTGTCTTGGAATCTTCGATATGCTTCTACAAACATATTCTGCAAACATTCCTTACAAACAGGAACGGTGCCAAACTTTGCGTAAACAAGGTTCTTTGACTTGTAAAACTTATTTGCTTTACCACAAGTAAGGCAAAGCTGAATATCTCGTTTCTTAGGCTGTTTCTGCCTACTAACTGCTGGCATCAAACCCCCTCCGTTTCTTCATCAAAATAAGAAAGCCCCACTATCAGTGAAGCTTTACTTACTATAAGTTGATTCTTATATCTATTGTATTTTTATCATCAAAAACTAAAAGTGTCTGTGTTGCGTCTCCAAACAACCTGTGATTCAGAGCAAACGCATCTACTCCTTTTAACGAACCATTCACATAAACTTTTTTACCTTGAAAGCTTTTCATTTTATCGTTATGATAATGACCCATTAGTAAAATGTCGCATATAATATTAGAACCAAATGTAAGATTCTGTATACTGGTGTTTATTTGGTCAAGATGTCCATGTACAAAAAAAGTGTTTTTGCCATTTTTAAGTGTAAACATCCCAATATTAGGGTCAAGGTTATCGTGTATTATTTTAACCCTGCTATCTTCTAACTTAGCATCAAGCCACCAATCAGTAAAATATGCAAAACTTTCTTTTTCTATATGTTCTTTGTAATCTTTATTCATACGACTATGATTGTCAAGGCAACTTCTATAGGTAACATTCGGTATATGTTCTGACAAATAATTAAGTAACTGATAAACAAGCACGGCGGATTTTTTGATTTGTTCAACCATGTCTAATTCCGCTGCTACACGAATACTTCCATGAATATTACCCGCTATCATATCACCAACGTTAACTACGTTCAATGTGCTGACATTCATAGTTTTGCAATATGCAATAGTTTTGTTTTGCAACTCTTGTACTCTTTGCTCTAGTATTTCTTCATTGTAACAATTCCTAAAGTTATCGAAACAATCACCAACATGCCAATCACCAATTATTAATATAGCTTCATTGCCATCTTTCATTGCAAGCAATTCTTCCGAATATACAGGGTTTATTGTAGGATAAGATTCTGCATGTTCTTTAATTGCGTCAACTACAGTTTCAATCCTAGCTTCATCTCTTAAAGTTTTTCTCTTTTCCCTTGATTGGTCACGAGTTTTAACCTGCTGCTTATACAGCAAATCCATTTTATCATCAAGTTCTTTTAAATATGTACCATCAAAAATTTGGTCTTTAATCTCTTCAAAAATTATAGAAAAATATTGGTAAGGCTTTCTATAAGCACTTTCATCAAAATCTTCGCCTAATTCTTTTCTGCAAAGGTTCCCAAGAAACTCATTGTTACCTATTAGGTCTTGGTTCGAATAAATCCTGTAGATGTAAGACCATTTGCTTTCATCTGCTTTTTTGTTCCAATTCAAAATCATTTACCTCTTTTCATTCATGCTATATTCTGAAAGATAGTTTAATTTGTCTTCGTTTTGTCTCTCATAAAGGCAACATAATCTTTACCTAATATAATCAACACAATTCTATCGTTCGTTTAATGCTTTGTTCTGTGAGCGAAATATTCTTTTCTATAATCAGAATAACATTCGTTGCACATTGTTTTGTGGTTTGATTTCGCACTTACAAAAAGTGGTTGAGAACAAACTTCACAATTGATTAATTTAGACCCTATTTTTCTTGTTACAGAACATTCTTTACAAAACTTTTGGTTGTTAGCTTTGACATTTGCTTTTTTGTAAATCTTTTTACACTTTTCACAAATATAAAGACGTTTTACGCCATTGTAAAAGTCGAACCAGCTCCCTATGTTGTTGAAGTCCGTTATTTTGTGCATGTCCATACCGTCGGGAATGTTTTTTAGAAAGTCAAGCTGTATTGCACCCGTATAATACCCCGTTACATACCCCAAGTTCGAAAGTTCATGTACTAATTCAAGTACAGAACCTTTTGTATTTATATTTGCTGAGTTTTTCAAATCTCTGTATTTATTATAGCTATATGCAAACTTTTCAGAATATTCTAATTCTAAGTTTAACTTACCCCAAACCCCGAGAGTAAACAACAACTTCTTCATGTCATTCTCTAAAGGAAGATGTATAAAGTATTGCACAAACTCTTCAGATATAAAAACACCTTCAATGTTTATATGTTTACACTTATCTGTAGTTAAATACGCTATTGTCGAGTTTATAATAGAATAATGAACTTCATATCTAAATCCATGCAGCCAAGTTTCGCAAAAAGACTTCAAAAGTTCTTTCATCTGATTATTTGGGATATCATATTCGCATTTACAATATTTGGCTATAATTTTTAGTTCAAATCTTATGTCTGTAGACAGAAACCCTTGTTCTATCATGTTTTCAGCATATTTTTTCTCATTAAATACAGATATCAATTTATAACCACCTCTTCAATGCTATACCTTTCGTTTAGAAACACAAAATCACCACTCTCGTCCTTTGTGGGTATAGTAACCTTGCAACCAGAATTAAGTCTTATGTGTTCTACCATATATTTCCCACAAAGTTGATACAATATACTTTTGTTATAGCTTTGTTTATCTAAATAAAAAATTTCAACCAAATAATTTGTAAGCTCATATTTGTTCGAGGAAATATTATTTAAGTTTAACTTTGCTTTACGAATTATATTGTCTTTTAATTCTCTCATTCCAGAGTTCTTCGCACCAAAAATGATTACCTTAGATTTTACCGAAAGCTCTTTCTTTAAATTTTCCACTAATTTCTTCGTTTTTTCATAAGATTCTTCATTTTTTTTAATATTTTTATCAACAAACAGATAAAACAGGTCTTTTTTATCAAGTTTTTTCAATTTCTTCTTAATGTTGAAATTTATAGACTCCATATGATGACAAATCCGATTCATTTCACAGTCAGAATCAATTATAGGCAAATATTTTTTAAAGTTGCTGAGAAACTCTCTTTCATCTTTATCTTTTCTATTTAATTTTTTTATTTCTTCAAAACTTAGTCCAAACTGAATTTTAGCAAGTGTATCATATCCGTTATAATAGTTCTTATATTTTTTATATGTGTCTCTATAAAGATAAATGAAAAAGTAAGGGTGTTTATCGCACAACAACGAATTATTGAGTTCAAACCCCAATGTGTGGTCATTTTTGTCGGTTTCTCTTGAATACTGTACCCACCCTTTTGGTATTCCTTTGACCTTCCTACCAATTTTGGCTTTATCTATCTGTGCAGACTGTAACTTACACCCCATCTTCAATCGACGCATCAATATTTTATATTGTTTGCTATCTTCTTTAAAAAGCGGCAACAAAGCATACATGTTCGTTGTTTTATTAGTTATCGCACCAATAATACTGCCAAAGGTGAATGTGTCGGCATCATATAAGTTTTGTGGTGTTATATTCTTTTTATTCGCTTTAGGCGGTTCATAGACTATTGGGAGTTCGTCTTTATAGGTTGCACTGACAATTGTTTTGTTAGAAGTAGTTGCTATAATATCATAATCATAATCAGAGCCAGAAAACCTTAAAGTGTGGTCATCTTTACAATTTGCTACCATTCCAGTATAATAATATTTAAACCATTTATTCATTTCATCGTTGTCAACAATGTTTATAATATTGTGCTCGGACGTGTGCGTCAGGGGAGACCTCATTGCGTCTACAGCTGTAATCCCTTTCTTATTCCAATATTGTGAATAAAACTCGTGCTCTTTTAGTAGCCCAGTTACCTTAAGTCCACAAGCGTGTTGCATAAAAGCGTAGCTGTCGGGAACGATAACTTGAAAATTCCCTTCAACCATTATTCTCCCTATGCAAGAGTCTTTTATCCTTGATGCTACGGTTTCATATATTTTTTCCCTTATATAAGAATCATTTATCAAATCATGATTATACATAAGTGCGTTTACCCAATAATTATCACCTATTTTAAGGCGTTCAATTATATTTTCACTGTCTAAGTTTTTCCCCAACAAAAATAAGATTGTATAATAAATATCGTCGGAAGTTACACCGTCAAAATATTCTACTGTCTGTTTGCATAAATCAACTACATCTTCATCGTTTAATTTAAGTGTCTGTATAAATTGATAATTCAATTCTAATACATTTTTATCAAACTTCGGAGTATGTAAAGCAACTCCCCACGTCAACCCATTGTCAACACACTTTTGTTCATATTCTAAATAACTAGAATAAGAACTCCACATCTTGAATTGGCTTTCGGTCAATATTACATCAACATCTCTTAAATCTACAATTTCACCATACAATGTTTTTACATTATAATTTTCTGCGTTTTTCTCTTTACAAAACTCAACGAAATCAAATACACTAAGCATACCTTTGGTAAAAGAAGCACGTATACACCATTGTGCAGGAAGGTGTTTTATATCTAACTCGTCAGCCCATTCTTGAGCTTTTGTTGGGGATATAAGACCATTCCCATCAAATAAGTTAAATCCAAGCTCAATTTTTTTCTCGGTTATTACATCATCTTCCCATGCGTCTTCAACTTCGTCAACCCAATTAACCATAACTTTACGGTTTTCAATGCAATCAGCAATTATACAAACTCTGGGTGTGGATACAACTTTTGTTGCTGAGCCTGAAGTTCCTAAATAAGCATTATATTTAGAAGGAACAATCTTCGTATCAGGATTTCTTCCGTTGTCTAACCTTTTTAAAACATTTTTAGAAACTTCTTCTTCAACAAAAACTACAGTAGAAACTCTACCTTGCGAAGCCGAACACGAAGTACGTCTATATGTTTTTCCATTAAGCAATAAACCATTCTTGAACAACTTTGCATAGTCTGCTCGTGTTTCCATCACAATAGTTATATATTCTGGAATATACATAGCACCATAAATATTATTTTGCAGCTCTCTTATTCTGCTTCGATTATAAAAACTGTTGTTTAACTTCTTTAAATAATCTCTTTCGGCATACCATTCTTCTATGGTCTGTAAATCTACTTCTCTATTTGTTTCAGAGCGTATTAATCTTAATATTTGATTGTCAGCCAAAGCAATCATCTTATTTGTAGCCATAGCGTCATCGAATGTAATATCTAACTTATATTTCATTTCACGCAAAAACGAAGAAGTAAACTTTAAAGTGAAATATTGTCTATTAACCAAATTATCATTCTCCCCTATCTTCTATGTATTCAAACCATTCCTTTATAAACTCTTCTTTACGTTTGCTTTCGTCAAACTCCATATCTAAATAATAATATCCTTCACACAAATTTTCGTCACATTCTTCACAATCCCAAATGCAGTCCGTGTTCTCGTTTTCTTGATGTTTGTCCAATTGTTTTGTCCTCCTTTCTTTATCTATATGCATTATACCATAAGAAACGTATATTATCAACCTTTTTTTGTGCAGGTTGATGATTTTATTTTTATGTGGTATAATGTAAATAAATATATAAAATCAACATCAAGGAGAAGAAAATGAAAGAAAGAATAAAAGTAGTAGATAGTAGACCAGGTTCGGGAAAAACAACCAAAGCAATTCAATACATAAATTCTTTAACCGATGATATTAAGGTAATATACATAACCCCTTTCCTTAAAGAGTGTGACAGGATAAAAGAATCATGCCCTAATCAAAATTTCTATATGCCAGACTCAAAATTGGGCAAAGGCAGCAAAATGACGAACATGATAAACCTTATTGCTAAAGGCAGGAATGTGGTATCAACCCACGCACTTTTTAGTAATATCGACGACAGATTAATTGAAGCAATACGAAGCCACAACTATATTCTCATACTTGATGAAGTTATGAATGTCATAGAAAAGTTTGATCTTTATAAGGAAGATACAAGAAAAACAATAGAACAAAAAGAAGGGCTAACCAGAGAAGATATTAAAGTCCTGCTGCAAAAGAATATACTTAAAGTTGATGAAGAAACTTGTGCGGTAAGTTGGATTGACGAAGATAGCGTACTGAATAAGTATATACAACTCAAAACTCTAGCAGATAGAGAAATGTTATATCTAATTCAAGGTGACTTGTTAATTTGGTCTTTCCCTATTGAAGTGTTTAGGGAAGGTATTTTTGACGAAATCTTCATACTTACCTATCAGTTTGATTATCAGATTCAAGCTTACTACTACAAATTTTTTAACTTAAAATACACCACGTACTTTGTAAAAGAAATAAAAAAAGGAATATATGAGATATTCCCTTTGTCAGAAGATTTAAACCACGAATCAGAGTGGAGAAATTCAATAAGAGACCTTATACACATTTGCGACAATGATAAGATGAACAAGATAGGGAACACCTACTATGATGCAACCAACCATGCAATAGCAACTTCGTTATCTAAAACGTGGTTTGACAATGCAGGAAGAGAATCAATTAAAGTCTTGGTGAGAAACACAACCAACTTCTTTCAAAATTTTCATAAGGCTAAAGCACCACAAAAAATGTGGACTTGCTTTAAAGCACATAAGAAATTATTTAAGAGCGATTTTATTCCAAAGAAAGGTTGGGTTGAATTAAATGCAAGGGCAACCAACGACCACAGTGAAAAAACGGTACTAGCCTACACGCTAAACCGATATCTCAATCCGTTCTTCGTAACCTTCTTCAGCAAAAAAGATATTTTCTTAGACCAAGACAAATATGCTCTATCTGAATTAATCCAATGGATGTTTAGGTCAGCAATAAGAAATGGTAAAGAAATATGGGTGTACATCCCTAGTCAAAGAATGAGAACTTTACTAACTAATTGGCTTAATCAAGAAGATTAAAATTTATAAGGAAAATGACTCAAAATCCTTATAAAATGAAAATCTTGTTTATCCCTTAATTAATCAACAAAAAACAAAGTATTATTTATCACTAGTGTAAAGTAAAAAAATACCCTTTTCTTATAAAATCGTCTTTTGACCTTAGAAATCATTTGAATAATCAATGGGTCAGATAGTCTGGCCCGTTAAGAAGAGATTTATATTCCTTATAAAATTAGTTTTAGACAATTCGTTAAGAGTTGTCTTTTTTTTGTTATTCCTTATTTTTCAATGGTTTTCTGTAAAAAGCCTGTCTCTCATAAAACCTTTCCCTCNTTTTCATCGTTTTTCGTTAATTTCGTTATGAGATTTTCGGTATTCACCACTTTTTGAAAATTGAATGTCAGGTGTGAGTTGGTGGGGGTGCTAGTACGTCTATCTGCCCATTTTGGCCGCTAAAATCTGTAAAATAGGGGGGGGCTACAAATATTATCACTTAAATAATCAATGGATATCATATAATAGTTATTATGTGATGGAGTGTAACTAATATTGTAATAATAATGATTATATATGTAATTAAATATGCAATATTGTAATCAATCAATTATAATGATAGTTTAGTATAACAGGATTTTTTAATGCTGTGTATCCAAAAAAGCTAAAATAAAATTTTCAAAAAAAATAAAATCNGATAAAAATATGCATAACGGAATTTCAGGATTAACTAACTCTTTAGTCATATAAAAGAAAAGATAATAAAAGTAGTATCATAGTTAATTAGTATGTTAGTCACTAACTTATAGTAGCAGTTAACTAATTACATTATTAATTGTTTGATGAGATAAGTTACTGACTTATTACGTGGGTAGTTAATGAGTTTGCTCGTTTCTAAAACCAGATTATATAGTTATTGATATTTTAAAACGCTGTTGACATACCGCACAGATAAAGCAACATATATATATATATATGTGTACATGTTGCATAAAAACCTTGATGGTGACGTTTTCTTGCATTAGGTGGTATAGTTTTACATTTATATAACGAAATCGCTTTAAAGTGCTTTTATGAGCGCTACAATACTATCAAGGAATAATTTTAACTACTATGATATTGACTATATGGGTAGTATGTATATATTTTGTTGATTACTTGTACAGCGTGCACAAAATAACCATTTTAAATATTGAATACCATGATATCTAGTTATTAATACCAGCTTGTAGGGTGTAATTAATGATTAATTATAGTTATTTACATACGATTACATCTATATAAATGTGTAATGAAAATGTAATATATAACCGTGGGAATTTATGATACTATATGCTCATCAAATAAATAAGCGAAAGAAAGGACGGCATAAAATGAAGTCATTAGCGAGTACAAGAGTAGTAGAAGCAGGGCAACAAGTCAAATTAATTAGAAAGGTACTTGAAATTAAAAGGCTAACAGATGTGGATAAAATTTATCTAATACAATCGTTTTTATTAAATCATACATCAGTTGGAGAAATTCAAAAAATTATAGAAATTAGTAATAATCTAGGAAAGGACGGTTCGAAATGATGCTAGTAACTAAAGAGGATTTTATGAAAATTGTAGAAATAGCTAAAAGGAGCGAGAAATTAGGAATTAATGATAAAAGAGATAGGCAATCAACGATCATGGATTTAAAACAAATTGACCTCGATTATAGTCAATTACTGAANTTTGATGATTANAATTTTAGTCACGATTTAGTAGGGATATACAATAATTTTAATAGGCGCACATTTAAATTAGATAATTGTTTTTTACCTAGAAGCGCAAGAAAGGACGGTTGAAAATGAAAACAGAAAAACACGTAATAGGAGTCTTGAGTCTTTGCAATTTTGGCGGGCTGGTAGTATATGGTTTTG
>JGI1221J13441_10000287_pt1 | contig 23856 bp, 27 predicted proteins | sample LakVidmifraction_4_FD_13441 | JGI IMG/M metagenome (IMG submission 13441) | reverse complement strand
CATCCCCAAAAACGTTGTGTGCCAACCCTGCATCGTGAACCTCAAAAGTGGGAGGCCACCATACCCGTTTACAAAGCGAACAGGAAAGTCAATGAAATCAACGGTCTACCCAGACCACCCCCGCGCCAGTGCTAGCTTTGCGTACCGTCACTTATTGCACTGAAAACGAGGAGACCCCTATTTTGGCGTGTTGGCACCCAACTCGCCGCTCAGGGCTGCGGTGACGGCGCTGGCGACACCGGCGCAAGCCGCTCCCGTGCTGGGCGCGTCGATCAGCACGGGGGAGTGCGCGCCTGGTGTGGTACCGATGAGCAGCGCGCTGCCATCCCAGAGCGAGCCGGTGCTGCCCAAGCGTGCAGCGCACTACCTGTGGGCGGTGCTGATCGCCCGCATCTACGAGGTGTTCCCCCTCTTGTGTCCGCTGTGTGGCGGGCATATGCGCATCATCGCGTTCATTACGCACAGCGCTGACATCCGGCACATCCTGGACCACATCGGGGCAGATTCAGAGCCACCCCGCATCTCCCCGGCGCGCGGGCCACCGCTGTGGGATGACTGTAGTGATGCGCAGATGGATGACGGGGCGCAAACCGAGCCAGCAGACTGGGACCTAGCGGCGCAACCGGCACCGGACTTTGAGGTCGATCAGCGCATCAGTTGGTGAATGAACAAAGCGGCGATTTTGACTTGCCGCGAACTGGCTCTGCGCCCGGTACACGCCGAGCGCCGCAAATCACTCTCCTGAACGCCAAACCCTGGTGGTGAACCTGACACCTGGGCGGGAAAATCGAGTGTCTCAGCCGGCTTGATGGCGCTTCCGCGGTGCGATACTTGGCCTCATGCGGTTAAAACGCCTATCCGTTGCTCAATAGGTAGCTAACTTATTAATTTAACAAAAGTGACGTGTGTCGTTCTGCAGGGCATGCTGTTCCCCAACCCTGGAAAACCTATCCTCTTTAACACGTCAAAGTCGATTGATAGGCTTGCTGCAACAGCTATCTGCCCGGTTGAAGTCGAAGATCGATGTATCTGTAGGGTTTGGAAATAAATGCGGGCGCCCACCGCACTCACGGCTCAGTTACCATTCTTTGTGCATCGCGGCCGCGCGGCTAGTTGGTAGCTGTTCTAAGCCTAGTCAGTGCCGCCCTTCGCCCCAAGCCCCATAGTCAGATTTGAGAAATGACAGTAGGCGATGCCGCAACGCGCTTCATCGACCTATGTAAAACGACTCCTTTATCGAAATAGTGCACTCATCGCTCTCCACGGCGATCCCTTCATCGCGAATTGCACCGCCCAAGACGATCTGCACTGAAATCAATACTTTCTGATGCCTCTTGATTAGAGATGCCAGCCATAATCATCTCATCGCCAACGCATACGGCGTTCGGCAGCCAACACACTCTCACTCACTACTGGAAGCTCAGACATGAAAACCATAGGCATTGAAAACTCGAAGTCCAGCGTACAGGCCCACTTAACGCTTGGAACCAAAACTATGGGGCTAGGTATCTATGGCGCGTACTTGGCTCTCGCTATTATTTACTTCTGGTTCGGCGGCATGAAATTTACCCACTACGAGGCCGAGGGCCTGGTTCCACTGGTGAGCAACAGCCCGCTTTTGGGATGGGTGTATAGCATTTTTTCGGTCGACATGTTCTCCAGCCTGCTCGGCATACTAGAGATTTCGATCGGCACTCTGATCGCAGGCCGCATGCTGTCACCCAAACTATCCGTGGTAGGAGGCGCTCTGTCTGCAGGCCTGTTCTTCACAACCCTTAGCTTTATGTTTTCCACTCCGGGCGTCATTGAGCCTAGTTTAGGGTTTCCGGCGATTTCCGTTGCGCCAGGTCAGTTTCTGCTTAAAGACTTAGGGTTGCTTGCTGTTTCGATATTTGTGGCAGGCCATTCGCTGGTTGAACTGGAAAAACGTAAAATTAATGCATAATTTTTTCAATGGCTTAAGGCAGTAATGCCTTAGGCCTTTTTGCCGTCATTTTCCCCCGCCAGATCTTTCAACCAGTCACGAGGGCTCAACCCCGTCTTGCGTCTAAATGCGCGAGACAGCGCCGAAGGACTTTCGTAGCCGACTTGAGCTGCAATCAGCGTAATCGAGCGCCCTTCTCGCATCAGCTTCTGAGCCAGGCTAACTCGCCAACTCAACAAATAATCAGCAGGCGTCTGTCCGATGACACTCTTGAAATGCACGGCATACGCAGCGCGTGACATATTTGACTCACTGGCCAGCTCTGCTATTGACCAGGCATGTTCCGGGGAGTTGTGCATCTGTAAAAGCGATCGGGCAAGCCGCATGTCGGCCAGTCCAGCCATCATTCCGGTGCGCAACTGGTGATGATCGAGCAGGTAACGGAGCAACAGAATGATTAGGAGCTCAAATAAGCGCTCAAGCGCGGCTTCCCTTCCACAATGCACATTTGCCGCCTCGGCGAACATCCACTCCAACGTGTCTGCCAGCATGGGCAGATCATCGAGTGCGAGCACCAAACAGTCCGGTAATGAAGCCGACAAAGGATTATCAATTCCGCCCTCAAACTCCATGGAAGCACACAACAACTTTGCGCCATCGGACTCACCCGCAAACAATTGATGCTTGGCGGGGCGTGGCATAAAAATCAAGCTAGGGCGAGTGAGCTGCAAATCCTTGCGATCGGGACCAAGCAACGTCACGCTGCCGGCCTGAAGCAGATGGATATAACCTCGCCGCTCGGCGCCATCGTAAGATGCAGAGCCGCATAGGTCGCCGTCATAGAACAGATTGGCCCGCACGCCGAACCGCGAGAGCAAATTAGACAAACGATCCATTGGCCGATCCTTGACGAGTCAGAACGCACAGACCATACCATCTGCGTTGTCGTTCAGTGCCTGTAGCGAACATGCCGGCGTAAATCAGCCAACGGATAAAGTGATCACTGAGCAGCTCAGCCTCCCTTTCCAGTTCGGCTGGGCTTTGTTGCACAAAGCCAGTCCGCTGAGCTGGTAGCCTCGAGACATGAGTGAACCGAAGGGGTCCAAGGCCCGCTACAAGACCACCAACTGGGCAGAGTACAACGCCGCGCTCAAAGCCCGAGGGTCGCTGACAATCTGGCTGGACAAAGGCATGCAGTGGTACGCCCCATCCAGCGGCAAACGCGGGCGCCAGCACATCTTCTCCAACGCAGCCATCCAGTTCTGTCTGGGCATCAAGTGCCTGTTCGGTCTGGCCCTGCGTCAAAGCCTGGGCATGGTTGAAAGCCTGCTGCGTCTGGCAGGCCTGGACTGGCGGGNGCCCGACTACAGCACCGTGTGCCGACGCCAGAAGACTTTGCAGGTACAACTGCCCTACCGAGCCAGTACCACCGCACTGGAACTGCTGGTGGACAGCACCGGCATTCAGTTCCTTGGCGAAGGCGAATGGAAACGCAAGAAGCACGGTGCCGAGTACCGGCGCCAGTGGCGCAAGGTGCACCTGGGTATTGATGCCCACACGTTGGAGATCCGGGCCATCGAGGTGACCGACAACAGCGTGGGCGATGCGCCCATGCTGCTCGAGTTGCTGGAGCAGATACCACCCGATGAGCCGATTGCCAGCGTCAGTGGGGACGGTGCCTACGACACCAAGGCGTGCCATGCGGCGATTGCCCAGCGAAATGCGCAGGCGGTGATCCCCCCGCGCAAGAACGCCCAGACGTGGAAGGCGACCCTGGTGGGAGCGCATGCGCGCAACGAAGCGCTGCGAGCCTGTGACAGATTGGGGCGCAGCATCTGGAAAAAGTGGAGCGGCTATCACCGCAGAAGTCTGGTGGAGACCAAGATGCACTGCTTCAAACGCCTGGGCCAACGGGTGATGGCGCGCACGTTTGAGCGGCAGGTGGTGGAGTTGCATGTGCGTGTGGCTCTGCTCAACCGTTTCACGCAACTCGGGCGCCCGAGCACGGTGCCCGTGGGTGCCATGGCATAGCTGCGTCTGGGGCTGGGGTAATCTCGTCTGCCTTCCGACTTGTGCAACAAAGCCAACAAAGGTGAAAGTCGGTCCATGGCGGCGCTTGATACTTTGGGTATGCTTTCTTGTACTTTCAGTGATTATACGTATCGCACAATTCACTGGTGCATGTCGCACAGCCATTCAAAACGAGAGTTTCACCATGACACGTATCGCACCTGTATCACTTGCCCAAGCCGACGCCACCACCCAAGCCACCCTCAACGGCGTCAAGGCCAAGCTCGGCATGGTACCCAACCTGTTTGCCACCTTCGCCCAGGCTCCAGCCGCCCTGAACGGCTACCTGGCTTTCTCCGACGCACTGAGCAAAGGCCGCTTGAGCGCCGCCCAGCGCGAGTTGATCGCATTGGCCGTGGGCCAAACCAACGCTTGCCAGTACTGCTTGTCTGCACACACCCTGATCGGTAAAGGTGCTGGTTTGTCGGAAGCAGCCATCCGCGCAGCCCGAAGCGGCACCGCCGAAGGCGAACAAGACAAGGCCTTGGTTGAGCTGGCCATCAAAATCGTCCGTCAGCGTGGCGTGTTGGCCGACAGCGATCTGGCCGATGCCGCAGCAGCGGGTGTGGACCATGGCCTGGTCATCGAAGTCACCGCCAACGTGGCCCTCAACGTGTTGACCAACTACACCAACCACATTGCCGACACCGACGTCGACTTCCCAGCCGTGCCAGTCGCCCTGTAAAGCCCAGCCTCGCTGACAAGCGGGGAACGCCAACGGCCACCTCCTGGTGGTCGTTGGCGCAGGTGGCCGTGTTGCTCCTGTTGGCACACAGATGGCCTTCACTCCTGCGGCCAAGCTCGCCCTCATTGACGGCAACAACTTCTACGTCTCCTGCGAACGCGTCTTCCAGCCCTGGCTGCAAGGCCCTGGGCATCAAGTTGTGCGCGCCTTATTCCAGCTGCGCGAGTCATCCATCTCCTCGCTCATCCCCACCATGCCCCAAGGCAAACCAGCGGGCGTGCCCTGCGTGCAACTTGACGAACAAATGCGCTGCAAAGTTTTTGGGCAACCCGAACGGCCCGCGATGTGTGGGCAACTGCAAGCGTCGGTGGAGATGTGTGGGGATGTGGCCGATGGCGGGGTGCACGCCCGGGCTTGGCTGATGCGGCTGGAGGAATTGACGCGGCCGGGGTGAGTGCGGCCTCATCGTTGGCAGCCCTTTACGCCCAGTCACCAACAAGTCATCCCCCCGCCCCGCTTGCCGCTAAGCTGAATCCCTTTTGCTGACCTGCGGAGCACAGCCATGGCGTTTGAGATTCCTTCCTTAAAAGATAGCGTTCACCCCGATGAATGGCAGCTGCGGCTGGGCTTGGCCGCGTGTTACCGGCTGGTGGCGCTGTATGGCTGGAGCGATCTGGTGTTCACCCACATCAGTGGCGTTACCCCATAACGGTAGACAATTTCTATAGTATGAGTTGGAGTGAGTAGCACTTTGTACAGATCGATTTATGCAGCTTGCTTTTGGTCATCGACCGTGTAATAAAACGTGCAATGACTGAGAAAAATTGGTCTAAATAATGAGCTAAGTTTTAACCAGAGAACCTCTGATTAACAGAAAGCCAGGCTCGTCAAAAATCCATATAAATCAATAATTTATAGGCAAAAACGATAAACGTGTAATAAACCGTGTAATAAGCCAAAAGTTACATAATGTAACTTTTCTGAGGTTTAAAGCACTTTTGATGTGTCCTATAGCATTTTACTCGGCAAATGATGAGCCAATCAAAAGGCAATCAAACTAGGAGCCAAGGGAAATCAAGGTTTGGTGCAGTAGTGAGACGAAAGTAGGGTGCATTGATCGAGTTCAATTTCGGGAGTCGAACTCAACGAAATGAGAAGCATACGAAGTGAAAACCGTGGAATTGACTGTGCGATTGCTCGCACTTCATATGCTGCTCATTAATTTCTTGTCTGATCAACTTACTTTGCTTGCCGTAAATCTGCCGAACCGATGTATTCTTTGAACTGCTTGCACCAAATTAGCACACTCGTTACGTCTTCTGGGTTTTGCGTTGGCAGGAGATAGAAAGCGGCACCATTAGGCTTTTTAAGCCGGCTAACTTCAATTTGTTGAACGCTAAATTCATCGTTGTCCTTGATGGCAGATTTGCTACTGATGTAGACATGGTAGTCAGGGCCTGGGCTGGATCTAAAGTTCTCGCTTGATTGCAAAAATAATTGATTTCCTACCTTTATGACAGACCACTCGCCAGAGGAGTTGTGGATTAAATCCTGCCCCTTTGCTGTTTTGTCAATCTGTCCTCGTTTGATGAGTTCGCCTTCGATTTTTTGGTGATCGTCAAATCGCACTCTTAGGTCTTGAGCATGACCACGAATTGCATCTAGCAGCTGTGCATTTGCATTTGGCACTGTGCAAAGAAGTATGAAACTTAAAAGTAGATGAAATTTCATAGCAATGATTACTCCGCTAGCTCCAACGAGTGAAGGACTGACTTGAGATCTGGCCCGGAATAATGCGGGCGAGGTGTCAAAGCCTCAAACGGCAAACCTTGTCGATTGACCCAGTGCGTTGTAAAGCCAAACCAAGTAGCACCTAGTGCATCCCATGCATTGCTTGATACGAACAGAATTTCATCTTTGTTTACGGGAATCGTCTGTTGCACAAGTCCATAGCTTTCGGGCGATGTCTTGAAAAGGCGTATTGAATCTACTGATATGACTTGATCTAAGACATCTTCCATGCCCGCGCTCTTGACAGCTGATGCCAGCATGTCCACGCTGCCATTAGAGAGGATGGCAGTCGTAACACCACTAGCTTTGATTTTCTGAAGGACTGCCAAATTTTCAGTAAACGGGGTCAGGTGAGCGTATTGCTGCATCAGTTTTTCTACCTGATCCGATTCACGATTTAGTTTCAGTCTGTCTAGGGTGTACTCCAATGACAGGCGTGTCAGCTCCCAAAATGGACGGAAGTATTGACTGCCAGATGCGTTGTGCGGATCAGACTGCGTAATCAACCTTGTGTACTCAATTTGCTTGTCGCGCCACTTCACCGCAATGTCAGCCCCATGGCTTGGGTAGAGCTCTTCAGCTAATACTTGGATGGAGTAAACATCAAACAATGTGCCGTAAGCATCAAAAACAACTGCTTTTATAGTCATGAAAATTTCCTAGTTGGGAATCAAACTACTGTCTTTGCATCTTGACCAAACAAAATGGATTTGGCGTTCTGGTCCACAGTAGGCGCGGTATTGATCGACTTTGCGATGTCATAGGCCTTTTGTGTTGCCGGACGACTTCCAATCCGTTCAAACCATGAAGATAGGTAGGGGAACTGGCTCATGTCTTGTCGTTGGCGTTCGTGTGGGACAACCCATGGATAGGAGGCCATGTCGGCAATAGAGTACTCACCGCAAATGTATTCGCGACCATCTGATAGATGCTTATTCAGCACGCCATACAAGCGTGATGTTTCTTTGACATAACGATCAATGGCATACGGCAGTTGCTCTGGTGCGTACTGGACAAAGTGATGGTTCTGACCAGCCATTGGGCCTAGACCACCCATTTGCCAGAAAAGCCATTGCAGGCATTCATTTCTTCCACGTAAGTCCTGAGGGATAAATTGTTTCGTCTTGTCTGCCAAGTACAAAAGAATGGCACCCGATTCAAAAATGGCAATGGGTTCGCTTCCACCAACAGGTGTGTGATCTACGATGGCCGGTATGCGATTGTTGGGCGCAATTTTCAAAAAATCAGGAACGAATTGTTCGCCTTTGCTGATATTGATTGGTTTGATGTTGTAGTCAAGACCTGACTCTTCCAAGAACATCGTGACCTTGTGGCCGTTAGGTGTGGTCCAGTAATAAAAATCAACCATGCCTCACACTCCAGAGGCTTTCAGGCGCTCGTTAGATGGGAACAGCTTTTTGCGTGCGTCTTCATCCATTTCGGTTTTGAAAGCAAACTTGGTCTTCAAGGCTTCTGCTCGTTGCGCCGCAGGACGTGCGTTGATTTCATCAAGCAAGCGTTTAACGTGCGGCAGTTTTTCCCAAGCATCAGCACCCAATACAAAGGGGACGACGCGAGCCCAGCCCCATACCGACATGTCCACTATTGAGTAATCATTGCCCATCATGTACGGCTGATGTGCCAAGTGGTCGTTGATGAGGTTCCAATGACGCCATGCTTCAAAGTCATAGCGGTTCACTGCGTATTCTTTGGGCTCTGGAGCGAAGTGCTTGAAGTGGACAGCCTGACCACAGTAAGGGCCAATACCTGTGGCTACAAACATCAGCCATGAATACATCTCAGCTTTGTTCTTTGGCGTCCCTACAGGCACAAACTTGCCAATCTTTTCGCCCAAATAAAGCAACATCGCATTGCTATCAAAAACTCGAATGTCGTCGTCAAGCATGGCTGGCGTCTTCGCGTTCGGGTTGATGACCTTAAAGCTATCTGAGTGCTGTTCGCCTTTACGTGTGTCGACAGGAATGAGCTCATAGGGCTCTCCTGTCTCTTCAAGGTACAGGGCAATCTTTAAAGGGTTGGGCGAAGGATGGAAATAAAACTTGATCAAGATGAACTCCTTTTTGCTTATGAATGAAAAACTTAAATGAATGCCAGCCAAATCCCGAGTGGCAGAAAAGCCAGACTCAGTAAATGTCCAACGATGACTGTGGAAGCCACCTTGTTAGGCTCCACCTGAAATTTGTCTGCAAGCATGAAATTGAAGACTGCCGATGGCAAGCATGCAAAAAGGATCAATGCCCCACGCTCTAGTCCTTCCAATGGAATGAACCAAAGGGCCAAAAGTACAGCAGCAAGCCTGATGATCAAAATAAGCACGCCTGAGCGAACACCTACCCATGCGTCCGCCACTTGACTGCTGGCAAGTCTTGCTCCGAGTGACATCAACATCATCGGGACCAGTACACTGCCAATCATGGTGCAGGATGTTTGAACCCACTCCGGAAGTGTTATCTGCAATTGAGAACTAGCAACACCCAATACGGTTGACCAAACAAGTGGGTTGGCATAAACCATCCGCCAGTCAACTTTGCCGCTCATCACGCCAGCACCAAGCGTGAAATGCAGGATATTAGAAATCACCAACAAAACGACCGCGGGAGCCATGCCCTCGGGTCCATAGGCAAGTGCAATCAAGGGAATGCCAATTGGACCAACATTAGTGAACATGGCACACGGCAAAAATGCTTGCACTGATGCGCCTGAGAATTTTGCGAATGGCCAAGCGATCAGGCCAGTCAGAAGAATCAACACGATCGATGCCCCAGTGAAAGACATGGCAGAAATGGGATCGAATGATTTAGCGGACAACGAGATAAAAATCAAAATAGGCAGTGCGATGTCCACCACCAGTTTGTTGGCTCCCCCTAGGTCCGGTTTGACGCGTCGGCTGTAGAGAAAACCAACCAGCACAAGGGTAAAAATTGGCAGCGTGATGGATGCGATTTTTGAAAACATGTGCCCTCACTTGTTACGTGAAAAACTAGAACAGATTGCAGTATCCTGCACTTGGTGCAACAATTCGTACATATAAATTTGCAATTCGTACAAATGGACGCTCCGCGCTTAGATCGACTCACCGCCTTGCTTGAGGGACTTAGTCCGAAAGTAACCTTGGCAACTAAGCCAGACGGGTTTTCGCTGCACATCATCAAGACGGGGACATCTGATCATCCAACCGACAGTTTCTCGGGTATTCAGCAGGACGCCTTGTCATTGTTGGTTTGCCCTGCGGCGAGCTATTTTGAGAATCTTCTGCAAGCAGATCAGCAGTGCTGCATGAGCTTTGATGTTGTCTTTGATGGGCCAATGGGGCCTAGCTTCTTAGCGGAGCAATCTAAGCCAATCTCAATCGTCATGAAGGATGCTGATCCATCGTTGGTGCAAGTCATGATGCTGATTGCAAACGAAATGCAGGCCAGTCGTTGTGGACAACCCTTCTTCATGAATCGGGCAGGCGATATTTTGTTGGTTAGCTTGATGCGACACCTGACTTCTCGACCACAACAATCCACAGGGTTGTTTCAGGCTTTGTCAGATCCGCGGATTGCTAAAAGTTTGGTAGCGATGCATTCCAAGCCAGCCCATCCTTGGACCTTGGAAAGTTTGGCTAACTTGGCTGGAATGTCGCGAACATCATTTGCCAATTACTTCAAGGAAGTGATGCAGGTATCACCAGGAAAGTATTTAGAAAACTTGAGGTTAGCTATTGCGCGGCAATTGGTTGACACCGGTATCGGGTTGAAGCAAATTGCAACGCGAACTGGTTATTCCAGCCCATCAACATTATCTAGGGCGCTGGGTCGCGTTGCTTAGATGACAAATTGGCGTTACCCCCAAACAGCATAAGCCACAAGGGCTTTGTTGCACAAACCAGCCCCATTGCACTGGTAACCTCGGCGCATGAATGAACCCCAAGGGCCTAAGACCCGCTACAAGACCACCAACTGGGCTGCGTACAACGCCGCACTCAAGGTCAGAGGGGCGCTGACGATCTGGCTGGACAAAGACATGCAGTGGTACGCACCTGCCAGTGGCAAACGGGGTCGCCAGCAGACGTTCACGGATGCGGCCATCCAGTTTTGCCTGAGCATCAAGTGCCTGTTTGGCTTGGCACTGCGCCAGAGCCTGGGACTGATTCAGAGCCTGCTGCGTCTGGCGGGGCTGAATTGGCGGGTTCCCGATTTCAGCACCATCAGTCGCCGTCAGAGGACGCTGCAGGTGCAGCTTCCTTACCAGCGCAGCGCCACAGCGCTGGATTTGCTGGTGGACAGTACGGGCATCAAGTTCCTGGGTGAAGGGGAATGGAAACGCAAGAAGCACGGAGCCGAATATCGGCGGCAATGGCGCAAGGTGCACCTGGGCATTGATGCCCACACGCTGGAGATTCGGGCCATTGAAGTCACAGACAACAGCGTGGGCGATGCTCCCATGCTGCCCGAACTGTTGGCCCAGATACCGCTCGATGAGCCGGTGGCAAGTGTCGGTGGGGATGGAGCCTACGACACAAAGGGGTGCCACGCGGCGATAGCGCAAAGAGGTGCGCAGGCGGTGATTCCCCCGCGCAAGAATGCAAGGCCTTGGAGACAAACGCTGGAGGGAGCGGGCGGGCGCAACGAAGCCCTGCGAGCTTGCCAAAGGCTGGGGCGCCGTATCTGGAAGAAGTGGAGCGGTTATCACCGAAGAAGCCTGGTGGAAACCAAGATGCATTGCTTCAAGCGCTTGGGCGAGCGGGTGATGGCGCGAACGTTTGAGCGCCAGGTCACAGAACTGCATGTGCGGGTGGCTTTGCTCAACCGCTTCACACAACTTGGGCGCCCGGCAACGGTGCCTGTGCCTGCTGTGGCGTAGCTGCGTCTGGGGCTGGGGTTATCTCGGCTCGCTTCTGGTTTGTGCAACAAAGCCACCTTTGTTTGCCCGCTCGGTGCCCAGCGCACGCGTGTTCTATTCGGGCAACCTGTGCCAGATCTCCGCCTTTGAGGCCGAAGCTCATGTGGGCCATGTGCATTTGATGCGCAGGGGCACCATGAGCGTGATCGACCGGCATGGGCGCGCCAGCAGGGTTGAAGAGCCCAGTTTGTTGTTTTTCCCGCAGAGTTCTGCCCACCGGCTGGTGCCCGATAGCGCCGACGGTGTTGACCTGGTGTGTGCGTCTGTCGATCTGGGCGACGAGGCCCGAGGCGCGCTGATCTCTGCCATGCCCGAGGTGCTGGTGATTCCGCTGAACCAGTCGTCCAGTCTTTCACCCGCGTTGGACCTGTTGTTCCAGGAAGCCTTTGACGAAAAGTGTGGTCGGCAAGCTGCGCTGGACCTGTTGATGGAATACCTGCTCATCTTGTTGCTGCGCCACCTGCTTGACATTTCATCGGTCACCACCGGCATCCTGGCGGCGCTGGGCGACCCACGTTTGTCCAAAGCGGTCACGTCCATGCACGACCGGCCCGGCCATGCATGGACGCTGGAATCGTTGGCCGAAACCGCAGGCATGTCGCGCGCACGCTTTGCCAATCACTTTCGAGAGGTGTCGGGCCTGACCGCGCTCGACTACCTCACGGCCTGGCGCATCACAGTAGTCAAGGGTTTGCTCAAACGAGGCAAGCCGCTCAAGTCCATTGCGCCCATGGTGGGTTACGCCAGCGCTGTAGCGCTTACCCGCGCTTTCACCCACCGCGTCGGCATGCCGCCACTTGCCTGGCTGCAAACGCACACCGATCAGGACTGAGGCTGCCCCATGCCAGTTGCCATGCGGGTTTGATGCATGCCTGCGGCCACGACGGACACACCGCAATGCTGCTGGCTGCGGCCGAACATATTGCAAAGTCCACCACGTTTGATGGCACGCTGAATTTGATCTTTCAGCCCGCTGAAGAAAGCTTGGGGGGGCGCGCAAGATGATTGAAGACGGCCTGTTTGACCGCTTCCCCTGCGACGCAATCTTTGCCATGCACAACCTGCCGGGCTTTCGGCCAGGTCAGTTGTTATTGCGCGAAGGCGCAACCATGGCGTCCAGCGAAAACATTCTGGTGCACATTGAAGGTAAAGGCGGCCATGGTGCCATGCCGCACCAGAGTGCTGACCCGGTCGTTGCGGGTTCGGCAATTGTCATGGCGCTACAAACCATCGTTTCACGCAACGTACCCCCACTGCACATGGCCGTGATCACGGTCGGCTCTTTTCAGTCGGGTGTGGTCAACAACGTCATCCCCCAAAACGCCACGTTAAAGCTTAGCGTACGGGCGCTGGATCGGGATGTGCGAGAGTTGTTGCGCAATCGCATTGTGGAGCTCGTTGAGTTACAGGCGAAAAGTTTTGGCGTGACCGCAAAAGTCGAGTTTTTGCCCGGTTACCCGGTGCTGGTCAATACCCCTATTGAGACGGGAATAGCCCGCGAAGTGGCGGTGGCGTTGGTAGGCGCAGATAACGTGGTGCTCCAAACTGAACCGCTCACCGCCAGTGAAGACTTCGCCTACATGCTCGACAAAGTGCCAGGCAGCTATCTATTCATCGGGAATGGCGATGCAACTAACGGAGGTCACGGGGCCTGCATGGTGCACAACCCCAATTACGATTTTGAAGACCGCAACATACCTGTGGGTGCTGCGTTCTGGGTCGCGTTGACTGAGCGCTTTCTGGCGTAGTTTTTTTATGAAATTCAGATCGGGAGAGATCGCGTTAAATCGCGACGCCGAAGGAGCAACCACCCCGGAAACTCTCAGGCAAAAGGACCGGTTTGAATCGTTGATATCTCTGAAGAGTTGCTGGTCTTAGTCACCCGGCACACCGCAGGAGCAAGTGGTTGCATTGAACACGATGGACCACGAATCTCTCAGGTTCTAAACAGAGGGGGTGCACCAGCCATGCACAGGGCTTGTTGGTGCTCAACACTTTGACGTTTTTGAAAGCTCATTCACTATGAAAACAATCGCAGTTATTGGCGGCGGCATCACGGGCGTCACAACAGCTTATGCCTTGGCAAAACGCGGCTTTTCCGTTACCTTGTTTGAACGCCATCGCTATGCTGCGATGGAAACATCATTCGCAAACGGAGGGCAACTCTCTGCATCTAATGCAGAAGTTTGGACGCATTGGTCCACCATCCTCAAAGGGCTAAAGTGGATGCTCAAAAGTGATGCGCCGCTGCTGGTCAACCCAGCACCTACGTGGCACAAACTCTCCTGGTTTGCAGAGTTCATTGCTGCGATGCCCCATTACGAGCGCAACACGGTTGAGACAGCTCGCTTAGCAGTCGCAGCCCGCAAACACTTGTTTACTTGGGCGCAGGAAGAAGGCATTGATTTCGACCTGAAGAAGGAAGGCATCCTGCACATTTACCGTGACAAAAAAGGGTTCGACCATGCAGGCAAAGTGTCAGTCATGCTGGCCAAGGGGGGCCTACCTCGCTATGCCGTGACCCCAGCTGAAATGAAAGCCATCGAGCCGACATTGGCAGGCACCTACTACGGTGGCTACTTCACTGAGAGCGATTCCACGGGAGACATTCACAAATTCACCAATGGACTAGCAAATGCGGCATCACGACTCGGCGTGCACACGCTGTATGGTCAAGATGTGACGTCGATTCAAAGCGATGGCCAACAAGCTGTCATCACCGTGACACAACAAGACGCCACCCCAAGCCTGCATACCTTTGATAGCGTGGTGGTGTGTGCAGGAGTGGGCAGCCGTGACTTTGCAGCTCAGCTAGGCGATCGCGTGAACATCTACCCCGTCAAAGGCTACTCCATCACCGTCAACTTGAACGATGAAGAAAGTCAATTGGGTGCCCCCACCGTGAGCTTACTGGATGACGAAACCAAGTTGGTCACCAGCCGCTTAGGCCTCAACCGTTTCCGCGTTGCAGGCACTGCCGAATTCAATGGCGTGAACCGTGACATTCGCGCAGACCGCATCCGCCCATTGATTGAATGGGTGGAACAATGTTTTCCCCGCGTTAACACACGCTCTGTAGTGCCTTGGGCAGGCTTGCGCCCTATGATGCCCAACATGATGCCTCGGGTGGGTCAAGGTAGAACTCCCAATGTTTTTTACAACACCGGGCATGGGCACTTGGGTTGGACGTTATCAGCCGTGACAGCTGAGCTGGTGTCAGACACCATCGTCAAAGCTGCAGCAAAGAAATCAGGATATTCAATGAACTTGCATGCAGTTGCTGCTGGCAACATTTAGAGTTCAAAATAATAAGCAGTAGGGGTCTTGCGGCTCTCTACTGCTTTTTTTCTTAACTTAGTTGGTGATTTTCTAAAAAATTAAACAACCTCATCATTGGTTATAGTTTTTTAACATTCAAGCCCGCCAAGCCGGCAGTTGCCAGTTGCGCCACAGTGCCAGTGCGCGAAGGCACACAGTAACAAATAAGCACCCCAGTAAGGCCATCCAGTCTGGAGCATCTAATGTCCAAAGGACCACGTAAGTCCAGCCACCAGCAAAAGAACACACCGCGTAGGGGCGGTGGTCTTTGAAAGCCGTGGGAATTTCATTGCAAACCATGTCACGCAGCACACCACCAAAAACACCCGTGATCAGGCCCATTAAGACGGCGACTACTGGCGGCATGAGTGACTGCAAGGCGAGGTGAACTCCCGTCGCAGTAAATAGTCCCAAGCCCAGCGCGTCGGGCCAGAGTATTGTTCTTTCAGTTACTTCAAAATGCCGCTGTCGCATGAAGACCATAGCAAATACGCACAAGGCCAATACGCCCCAAAGCATTTCGGTATGTTGCACCCAAAAAAACGGGCGTTGATCAAGCAGCAAGTCGCGCAAGGTGCCACCTCCAAAAGCTGCCAGAAAAGCCACAACACAAATGCCCACCGCATCGAGCTTTTTACCCGCAGCTTTCATCAGTCCAGACAACGCAAATGCAGCGGTCGCTAACAACTCGACTATCAAATGTAGGGTGTCCCCCCATGAGGGGTCTCCTCGTTTTCAGTGCAATAAGTGACGGTACGAAAAGCTAGCACTGGCGCGGAGGTGGTGTTGGTAGATCGTTGATTTCATTGACTTTCCTGTTCACTTTCAAATCTGCGATTCGTGGCGTCAAACCGTGGTCGGTTTCATCCATTGGTGCCAGTTATCGATGCATTTGGCCGCGAAGGCAGGATTTGGTCAGCATAGCGGTCAACCGGGAAGCGAAACACACCCCGCAAGTTGATGCTCTCCAGCTTGGTGGGCGCAATCTTCCCGATCAGTTCCGGTGGAATGACCTGGCGGCGGTTCGACCAGCGATCCAGGACCGCCTGCATCTGTGAGGTATTCCACGCCATCACGATGTTGGCCATCAGGCTCAACGCATCGGCCACAGCCTGCATTTCATCGACACGTTTGGCCTGCGCCGGGCTGATCCGGCCGGTATAAATGGCGCGCTTGAGGGCGTTAACAGCCTCGCCCCGATTGAGCACCCGGCGCAACTCGTTCCTGAAAGCGTCCTTGACAAAGTAGTCAGCCAAAAACGCCGTACGCAGCAACCGCCCCAATTGCACGCCAGCCTCATAGATTGGATCGCCCTGGGCGGCAGAACCGAACCGCGCAAGAGCTGCCACCGCACTGGCATGTCCGCTCATGACCGAGGCTGCCAGGTGCACCAGACTATCCCAATGCTTTTCGATCAAAGCGACGTCGACATTGGCTTCGCACACCGCAGCGATTTCTGCGGGCACTTTGGTGCCGCGTGGCACAAAGAGGTGGCGCTGTTTGAGTTCCTTCAACCGCGGGCAAAGATCAAAACCAAGCAAACGGGCATGTGACATGGCAAAGTCGGTGTAGCCATGGGTATCCACAGCAAGCTGGCTGGTCTCCAGCTTTTCTTGGCGGATGACACCTTCAATGGCCACGCCCGCCTGGCGCTCATTGAGCACAAAGGGCTGCGCATGGAAGATGCCCCACCGGTCTTTTACATGGGAGTAGATTCCAATGGAAGGTGTGTTGCGCCGAGGATCAAGCCGGGCTTGCCACACCCGTTTGGTGGTCTCCATGCTCATCATGTCAGAAGATGCCAAATCGGACCGCCCCCAGGTGGCGGCAATCGGGTGTCGCTGCATGAATTCCAGCACAGCCTGGCAGGCCTGGCTCAGACGCCGTTCGTCCCGCGCCCAGCGCATGGCCTGGCGAATGCTGGTGGCAGACAATTGCGGAATCATGCGCGCGCATTCGACCGCAGTCAGACTGGTGCCGTGGGCCATGATGCCGGCATAGACCATCAGCAGCTCGTCGGTAGAGCGCGGCTCACGTCCGAGCATGATCCAGCTAAAGCGCACCTGGGCGTCAACGGCCAGAATCACTTCCGGCAATTGAACCTCACCGATGCGGTGATCCAAAGCCGCGCGCAGCTTGGTCACTTCTGGGTCTTCGTCCTCTGCGGGCAATGGCGACAAATGGAGTTCATCATCCACGCGCAGTACGCCACTGCGGGCTGCAGCGGCCACCGCATCGACACCGGCAGTTACTCTGGCCAGCAAAGGCTTCAAGAAAGTGGCAGCCTTGCTGGGTAACGATAGACGGGCATAGTGTTTCTTGGACTCTGCCTGCCAACGCTCGTCCGTGAAGAACAAGCGCGCACGACCCCGAAAGCTCAGGCTGTGCTCAATCCAGACCGAGCCATTGCGCACCGCGCGGCGCAGGGCAAACAGGGTGGCCACCTCCAACGCCTGAAACGCCCGTTCCCGGTCTGGGCTGGAGATCGAAACCTGCCAGATCATTCCCAGACTTGGTGCCACCACTTCAACTGGCAGCTTTCTGGATCCTTTGAGATATAAAGCTTGCAGCTTGGCAAGGTACTCGATGGCAGGATGCTCGCCGGTGGCCTGCCAGGGCAGCTTTGCAATGGCGACGAGCAACGACCGCACGGGGCGAATTCCATCAATCAATCCCTCGCGGACCAGGGAGGCCCTGCTCGGTGGTTTGCGTTTCTGGGTTTCGGTGATCAAGGCTTCAAGACGGGCACGCAACTCGGGGTCTCTTTGATTCCTGTGCATTTTGCGACGGTACGTGTGTCCAGCACTGGCGCGGCTTTCCGGGCGACGCGAACAAAACTCTTCTTTTAAATCAGGCACTTGCTGACTACCCGGCTTCCTTCGCCGCGTTGCTATGTGAATGAGGCTTCCAGTCGCGCGGCCGAGAGTATCAAGCAGCTTGCGTTTATGCTCCCACGGCATAAAGAAGGCAACCTTAAGCACTTTCAGGATTGTGTGTCATTTCCGGCCTTATCCCGGCATGCCCCCTAGTCCCGTGGTTTCGACCGACTCCGGCCTTCGGTAACCTAGCGAAGTCCCCAAAGATAATTCTTTGGGGACATTTTTACGTACCGGCTTAGCGTAAAGACTGAGGCCAACTGAAAGTATTTACCGATGCTGTTCATCTCGTAGGTTATTAACCTGCCATCGGCAAAAACTTAAAGGAAAGCGATATGGTCATCAGCGAAAACATCCCTATGACTCTCGAAGTTCGTCTGAACGGAGAAACCTTGGTTAAGGGCGATGAGCGCTCAGTCCGCGTCATTTTCAACAATCTGACCGGCCGCAACTTTCTCAACACGCCACCCTGGCGGACTGGAAATTATGGAGATTATCTGGCAATGATGCAAAAGGAGTGGGGTGTCTCGTTCTCCGGTGCAAAGATTGAGCTTGCTGAGGTTGGCAAGGGCTGCGTCGAATCTCATCAGTTTCAATAACGGGAGATAAGATCATGACGAATTCAAACAAAGTGGCAAAACTCCCCAACAACCAGATCGTCCGAATAGACGAGTCTGGACGAGCATCGTTCACGATGACTTTCGACCTCGCGGGCCTCGTCAATTATGCGGCCGAGTGCGCTTTTGTTGGGCCTGGTGACTTTTTGCGTGAGGTGCTGAGCAGACGCGCTACTGGCTCCAGTACATTGCTTCAGAACATCATGTACGACGTGATAGGCAACAATGGCAATGCCGTGATCCTCCGCGTGAGCGGAAGGCTTGAAAAGGGTGCCGCCGGAGTTACCATTCTGGAGGAAGTTGACCTTCCTCTGCGCGAGTTTGACGTAGTGGTCACGCGCGTCGCGGTTGGCTCGCGTTCCCTGCGCTTATCCGCAAGGACACAGGAGGAAGCGGAACGGCTTGCGCATGACGACGCTGGTAACCACATCTACGATACCCAAAACGCAGACTACCAGGTAGAGATCCACCCTCTTCAGTGAAGATTCACCGAAATTTGTTTAAGCGGGATTCCACCCTCATAACCCCATGACCGCCATGGTCAACAAGCCGACGTTCTTTGAACGTCGGCTTGTTTCACTTCGGACCCTTACCAGCAGATAAGTTACCTCGCCATTGCGGGCGACACGGGTGTCTTCCAGATAGTCAGGGCTGCCTCTTTCGCAAAAGCTGTCCAGCTGCGTTGTCGTCAAAGAGAGAGGCATCTTCAATGTACACCTGGACGGTTTCGTCCCGTCGCCATCCGCCCTGACGCTTGATATCTCGAAGCGTGGCACCAGACCTGTGAGCGCTAGTTGCCAATCCGCGTCGCAGACTGTGGCTAGAAAATTCCGGGATGTGATCAAGGCCAGCCATCTCAGCGGAAGCCTCAAGGATAGCGTTGACACCCGCCGGCTGGATCGCCCTTTCACCGATCATGCCCCCTTTATTGATGGAGCGGAACACTGCGCCGCTGTGAATATTCGCCGCGGTAAGCCATGCTTTTAGCGCCGTGGCTGGACAGCACAGGCCGTCTCCGAACGGGATCGCCTTTTTCACCCCTTCGCCGAATTGATCTGTCTTGGATTTCTGGAGAGTCACCAGCAGGCCTTCCCGCTCCCACTGAAGATTTGTAACATCAAGTCCTACAAGCTCACTCCGGCGAAATGCTCCGAAATACCCCAGCTGCAGCAGCGCCGTGTCCCTTTTTGCCTTGAGGGTAGTTTGGCCAGCCAGCACGGCTACGATTGTTTCCAGTTGGTCAATATCAAGGGCTCGCGCCTGCTTCTTGGGCTTCCCATGGGTCCGACCAATCCCCTTTAGGCTATTTATACCCATCCCCTCGAAAAGGTAAAAGTTTCTTCAACACCATTCCCTGAGCCCCTCCACCAGGCCTTAAATTTGTCAAAGTGACTAATTTCGACAATACCCGATCCGATCTTCAGCGCCATTGTGTTCTGCGAAATTGCTTCCAGCTACGGAAACGCCGAGAGTAAATTTTCAGATCATCCCAGGCATCTGGCAAAAGGTTCACTGAGCGAGCAGCTCGGGGAGCGCTCTCACCTTCGTCGGCAAGGTACTGCGCGGCGCGTTTCGCATTGATATAACGAATGTTTCGGAAGTAGTGAGAGACCCTACTTCTTCCAGTGCCGGGCACCGGCCCAAGGCCATTCCAATGCAGGAATAGACGGCTGCGATACTGATCTGCCGATTTGCAACGTAAGGCGAAAAACGACTCGGCGGTAATAATCTCGCCGACATCGTTGCGGAGGGTGTATTGATAGTCTACGTAGGCCGCGCCGGTGAAGACACGAAAGTGTGGACCGACGTTAGAGGTGATCCATGAATAGCCCAATTTCTTGAGCGCTTCTTTCATGGAACGAAAAACGACGACGTTTCCATTTCGCTCAAAAAGCGTGATGGAAGTCTGGTGTTGATGAATGATATGCATGACTGCTCCTAGGTAATAAAAACCTAGAAGTGGTCAAGCGTCGCCTTTGTCGTGAAGTTAAAGTGCATAGTTTCTGTAATGCTTAAATATGAAGTCCGGCACGAGTTATGCGCATGACCTTCGATTTCTATCGATGTTAGATTTTCCGCTTAACGGTAATGTGATCATTCCTGACTGACACATCAAGCGTGTCTTCTTCGTCCCATCCTAGTTGCATGAGCAATTCATCCGGCAGCACTAACACCGCATCTCCGGAACCGTCGCCAGCATCGACCAGTTTTGCCTGCCAAGTGAGAGGATTCGCTTGCAGCATTTTCGTACTAGGCAGGTGTTGTAGCAAGATATTCAGCAACTCTGTGTCGTCGCTCGGCAACTGCAGCCACATTGCGCAATGGCTCTCAGAATAATCGAGCCACATACTTACCGCCTGCAAAGGTGTCACTGTAGTTGCACTGACCAACAGGCAGTGCTGTATGCGTGCTATGTCGCTGCCGTGTCGGCGCAGTATTTCCAGACGTTCTTTCCTGGAGGTCGCCATCATGTGTTCCTGTTGTTGAGGTTTTTGTCCGGTTCAGAACTTTCCTGCACCAACGGCGTCAGCATGCGTTCAATACGTTTTTTACTAAATGGATCTGCGCCGTCAACGTACCGCATTGCCGATTGTATATTTTTCCAGCCCACATACTCCATGAGCGTTTTGAGATCCCAGCCATTCGAGGTCGCCCAATTGGCAAATCCACGACGAAGGGAGTGTGCGCTGTAGTCATCGGCATCGAGAATGCCGGCCTTGCCGAATAGCGAGCGCAGCAACGGGAGGATGCTAGAGGGATTTAAACCATCCTCGTTGAGCTTACCCCATCGGTTAATCGATCGGAAGACGGCGCCGCTTTCCAAGCCGCTTAAATCGATCCACGCCTGATAGGCCGCGACCGGGCAGAGGCGAGACAAGGCCGGCGCTTTAAACGTGCTGCCTTTGAACTGACGATCACCTTTAGTCTGTGGGAAATAGCATGTCATGCCTTCGCCGGGGATTGCCTCGACATATTGCACTTCGAGCCGCGCCAGCTCATCACCCCGAAATCCCCGCCAGAAACCTAGTAACACGAGCGCCTTATCGCGGGTGTGACGCAATTGCGCAATCTGATCATTCGTTGCGCCTGCGCTGGTGATCGCGCTATCGAGCCAGGTCATCAGTTGTTCGAGCTGGTCCAATTGCAAGGGCTTGGCGCGCTTTTCCTGTGCTGGATGTAATCGCTGGATGCCCCGAAAAACCTGGCGAACGACCGGCGCTTTCGTTGGATCCGGAAAACCTTGGTCGATATGCCATTGAGCCAGTGCCGCTAAGCGCTGTCGCAGGGTATTGATGGCAAGCGTATCCGCATAGTGCACGAGGTATTTGGCGATGCTGTCGGCTGTGGCCGGCAAGAAGCCGCCCCATTCGACCTCAAAATGCTGAACTGCTGCACGATAGCTGCGACGCGTGTTATCGCGTGTAGCGGCTTGGATGTATTGTTCGATTGTGCTCATGGCATCTGGTCACGGCGGAAAAGGGATGCTTTCTGGACATTACACTTAAGACAGGGGCAATTTTAGTGATTTTTGCTTTTGACAAGTGATAATGCTACATTATATTTTGTTTTATTCAACGAAATTGGTATTGATTCTGCACATAAATTGGTATGTAATTACGTGGTATGTAATACATAATCAAATTCACTGGAGTAGGAATGGCCCGCACTGGACTCTACAAATCAGAAGTCAAAAGCGCCCGCGACACGCTTATAGGTCAAGGCAAACACCCATCGGTCGATGCCGTGCGTGTTGAACTCGGCAATACCGGCTCGAAAACGACGATCCACAAGTATCTGAAGGAGCTGGAAGAGGATGATGGTGGCCAGAGTCCCAAAGCACCCTTGAGCGATGCGCTGCAAGATCTCGTTGCGCGGCTAGCGGCGCAATTACAGGAAGAAGCGGACAGCAAGATTAGCGCGATCCGCAGTGAATCCGCCGAGATAGAACGCCGGCATACGGCCACAATTCTTGAGCTGCGCAAAGAAAATACAACGCTCGAAAGCGACCTACAGCAAGTGCAGACTGCCTTAGCGGCCGAAAAAAAGACCCACGAGCACACCTCGGCCTTGCTGCAGGATGCAACGGTTGCGCGTCAAGGCCTGGACTTGCAAGTGTCCGCACTCAAGGACCGTCTGGAAGAAAACGAACGGCATCGCCAATCTTTAGAGGAAAAGCATCAGCATGCCCGCGAATCCTTGGAACATTACCGCGCGTCGACCAAGGATCAACGTGACCAGGATATCCGGCGTCATGAACAACAAGTTCAAGGCCTGCAGGCCGAGATGCGCCAGCTGCAGCAAAGCCTGATCGTGAAGCAGGATGAAGTCACCCGTCTCAACCAAGAAGGTGTACGCCTAGTATCGGAGCTATCTCATGCGCAACAGGCGCTCTATGAACAACAAACGCGTGTGCGCCAGGTCGAACAGAAACTGGAACAGTTACATGCCGTAGAGCAGCGCAATACGCTTCTGGCAGCGCAAATTGATGAGAAAGACGCCCGTATTCAAGAAATGCAAGCGCAGGTTGGCGATTTGACGCAGCAAGTCTCCGTGTCCACGGGGCAGTTGCATCAGCGTCAAATGGAGTTGGCCACGTTGCAGGCGAAGCTTGACACGCACACTGCGCTCTCGACAGAGCTACGATCGTATCTTGACCGGGACGCGACAACGAGATAACGAAACGATGTCGCCCGTAAATTCCGTATCGATGAATATTTTCAGCGCCATCTCTTCATTCTCTATTTTGAGTAATCGCTATTACGTTTAGCACAATTGATACTATCGAATTTCTATCTGATCGACATTGAGTGTCGCACGCAGCTCGGCCTCTCGATTTCCCAGCCAAGTTTTTGCATGGTCCTTCCCCCCGTCAAGGCCGCTCTGACGCATGGCGACTCTTGCGCACTTATAACGTTCAGCGCGATCATCGACCAAGTAGCATAGGAGTTCCATACTATTGCCCATGAATTGGCTTTCTCCATCACGTAGTAAGCGTCCCTGGCTGATTACTCTATCGAAATCATCCAACTGTCCCGCAAGAGCATCCACTTCACCTTTTTTGGGGTGATCTTGCAATTTAGAAGCGGCGTCAAAAGCCGCTAGTAAATTATTAATGGCGATATAAATCGGAGTGTAAGACTCCTTAGACACCACAGCTAAACCTTTCAATATACCCAATCGATGCTGAAAGGCGCTGCGCTCTTTTTTCTGATGTCCATTTTCGACGTATTCACGATATCTCACGCCAGTCACAAACACTTCGCCTGAACGAGACCGTTGCATATTTTGTAAGCGGTGAGTGATTGCAGGCCCTAAGTCCCCAAGAAATTCAGTCATCCGTGCATACATCGCCTCCAGGGGTCCTTTTGATTGTCGTGCAATATACGACGGTAGCCATCTCTAGCAGTCACGCGGCTTTCAACGGCGTCGCCTTCAAAATGCCCATATAAATCAAGCACTTGCTGTCTGGTCGCTGTCCATCTATTTTCCTGCCTTTCCGTAGCTCATTCTGGCACTCTCCCTCTTGCGAACGATTAAACGGCCCGTTTTACCGCGATAATATTAGTTATCCTGGATGACTGTTTTTTAAACTGACGTTTTAGCCTTACATGCCGTTAGGAATGGATGTAATGAAACGACGCCAGTCGGCTTGGAAGCGTTGAATAC
>JGI1221J13441_10000286_pt1 | contig 23869 bp, 17 predicted proteins | sample LakVidmifraction_4_FD_13441 | JGI IMG/M metagenome (IMG submission 13441) | reverse complement strand
TGGCATTTTATTATTCTATCTCGTTTGGAGTATCGCCGTCTTGGGAGTAATTCTTAAGCTTTTTTTTACTGGTAGATTTGAAAAAATTTCTCTCCTACTCTATCTGGTGATGGGTTGGCTCATCGCTTTAGATGGCTTTGCTCTTTTTGAAAAATTTTCAAGTGTAGAGCTTGCAATGCTTATCGCTGGAGGCCTATTTTATTCTGTAGGCATCTATTTTTATGTCAAGCAATCTATGTTTTACAGCCATGTGATTTGGCATATTTTTGTTCTTTTAGGAAGTTTCTTTCACTATCTGATGATTTACCTCTCCATCGCTTAATACAGAATAATGACTATTAAATTAAAGCTTAGCATTTCCCACCTTTAACTATCTGCGTAAGATTCAGAATGAATAATAATCAATGAGTTTGACCTAGCCTTTGGATATAAATAAACCCAGGTTAAAATTGTCTTAGAGTTTCTATAATTGAGGCATTGTGGGCAACAAACAAATGCTTAGCTACTCTTTATTTATTACATTTGTATAAAATTGCAAAATATGGACACTGCAGTACTAGAGAAAGAAAACTTAGCTATAGAAAATAAAACCAAAACAAGAAGTGGCAAGCCTAAATGGTTGCGAGTAAAATTACCAACTGGTGAGAAATACCGAAACCTTAGAAAGCTTGTAGATAAATATGATTTGCACACGATTTGCACCTCTGGGAGTTGCCCAAATATGGGTGAATGTTGGGGAGAAGGTACAGCGACGTTTATGATTTTGGGTAATGTCTGTACTCGCTCATGTGGTTTTTGTGGTGTAAAAACAGGAAGACCTGAAGATATCGAGTGGGACGAGCCAGAAAAAGTGGCACGTTCTATAAAAATTATGGGCGTAAAACACGCTGTAGTCACTTCTGTAGATAGAGACGACTTAAAAGATATGGGTTCCATTATCTGGGCTGAAACTGTTAATGCTATCAGAAGGATGAATCCTACTACAACTCTGGAGACCTTAATTCCCGATTTTCAAGGAAATAAAAGAAATATAGACAGAATTATACAGGTAGCACCTGAGGTTGTTTCTCACAATATGGAAACGGTAAGACGTTTGACAAGAGAAGTGAGAATACAAGCTAAATATGATACAAGTCTTGAGGTTTTAAGATACTTAAAAGCACAAGGCATTAAAAGAACTAAATCTGGTATTATGCTAGGTCTTGGTGAAAAAGAAGAAGAAGTCATCCAAACTTTGAAGGATTTAAGAAGTGTAGACGTAGACGTTGTCACAATCGGTCAATATTTACAACCAAGTAAGCAACATTTACCTGTACAAGAATTTATTATACCTGAGCAATTTGAAACTTATAAGCGAATTGGTAAAGAACTAGGATTTAGACATGTTGAAAGTTCTGCACTGGTAAGATCTTCTTATAAAGCTCACAAACATTTAGAATAAGAATGCAAAACAATATTAGAGTAGGAATTAATGGCTTTGGTCGTATCGGCCGAAGCCTTTTTCGTTTACTGTACCAACATCCTAATATTGAAGTAACAGCTATCAACGATTTATCAGATGCTAGAACGCTTTCTCATCTGCTTAAATACGATAGCGTTCATGGTCAATTTCCTTTTGAGGTGTCTTATAATGAAGAAGGTATTCTGGTAGAGGGTAAATTATTCCCTTTAACTAGTAGTCATAAACTTGAAGACCTAAAATGGTCGGACTTTGGAGTGGATACATTAGTAGAGTGTACGGGTCAATTCAAAACTGAAGAAAAGCTAAAACACCATCTTTACGCGGGAGCTAAAAAAGTGATTTTAAGTGTTCCACCAAGTGATGACTCCGTAAAAATGATAGTGCTAGGCGTAAATGACCATGTTCTGGAAGAGGATGATATCATGATTTCTAATGCATCTTGCACAACCAATAATGCTGCTCCAATGCTAAAAGTAATCCATGATGCTTTTCAGGTAGAGCAAGCTTATATTACCACTGTACATTCTTACACATCGGACCAGAGCTTACACGACAAACCCCACCGAGACTTGCGACGAGCTAGAGCTGCCACACAATCTATCATCCCTACTACCACAGGAGCAGCTAAAGCATTGACCAAAATTTTTCCAGATTTAAGCAATGTTATTGGGGGTTGTGGCATACGAGTTCCTGTCCCAAACGGTTCGTTAACCGATATGACTTTGAATGTAAAAAAATCTACAAGCATAGAAGAGGTTAATGAATTATTTAAAAAAGCTTCGGAAAATGAACTCAAAGGAATTTTACAGTATACAGAGATTCCTCTAGTGAGCATCGATATTGTTGGCAATCCTTATTCCTGTGTTTTTGATGCAGAAATGACCTCAGTGATTGGTGGAAACCTCATTAAACTGATTGGTTGGTATGATAATGAACGAGGATATAGTAGTCGCCTGGTAGATCTTATTTTGAAGATGAATTAATTTGATTTATTTTTTGCTTAGCCAAGTAAAGTATTTTATCAAACTGCTCCTGCTGTGATAAATTGCTATTATCAATTTTGATAGCATCTTCTGATTGTATTAAAGGCGAGTTTTTACGGTTAGAATCAATCTGATCTCTATGTTCCACGTTTTCTAACACCTCCTCAAACGAGATGTCTTCCCCTTTATCTTTTAATTCTGAATAGCGGCGTTTAGCTCTTATTTCTGCGCTTGCCGTCATAAATATTTTTAGTTCCGCTTCAGGAAATACAACACTCCCAATATCACGGCCGTCCATCACGATACCCTTTTCGTCTCCAAGTTCTTTTTGAATTTGAACTAACTTTTTTCTGACCTCACCAATTTTTGCTATACTGCTCACGTGTTCAGAAACTTTCATTGCTCTTATTTCGTGCTCTTCATTTTCTCCATTTAAAATCACATCATTGGTTCCTTCTTCTGGATTGTATTCAAAATTGATGTCAATAGAAGGCAAACTATTTATAATATGAGCCATGTCCACATACCCCTCTTCAATCCAGTTATGCCTCATACTATAAAGCGTAACCGCTCTGTACATGGCACCTGTATCCACATATTTATACGATAAGGCTTTAGCTAATTGTTTAGCAACTGTACTTTTCCCTGTTGAAGAATGGCCGTCTATGGCAATAACGATGGGTTTCATATTAATCTGGGTATTCAATTCTTAAATGGTAGATGTTATTCAATTTTGCCTTTAAAATCTTCTTAATAGATTGGATTTCTTTAAAGGTAATATTGGCGTTGATGAACTGATCTTCTTCAATCTGTTTGTTGATAATTTTTTCAACAAAATCATCAATCAATTGTGTGTTGGGTTCTTTTAAGGATTTACTAGCAGCTTCTACTGCATCACACATCATTAAAATAGCAGTTTCCTTGCTAAATGGAATTGGACCAGGATATCTAAAGTCATCTATAGCAACCTCTCCATCTTCTTCCTCTTTTTGTTTAGCGTAGAAGTAATAAACAGTGGAGGTCCCGTGATGAGTTCTTATAAAATCAATAATTCGATCTGGGAGATTTCTACGCTTGGCGATTTCTATACCTTCCAATCTGTGACCAATAATAACTTCTGCACTTTCCGTAGGCGATAATTCGTCATGAGGCGAAACAGAAGTGGTTTGGTTTTCTGTAAAATAAATTGGATTTTTCATTTTACCTATATCATGATATAAGGCTCCAACTCTTATTAAAAGTGAATTGGCACCAATTTCGTTGGCTGCCGCTTCAGCCAGATTGGCTACGTTTAAGGAGTGGTGGAAAGTCCCCGGAGCAACATTGGATAATTCCTTCAATAATTTTGAATTCGTATCTGATAGTTCTAAAAGAGATAGGTCTGATACCAAACCAAATATTTTTTCATAAGCGTAAATAAGGGGTTGAACGAATAATAAGCCAACGCCGCTCAATAAGAAATAAATAAAGTTATTGTAATTAATCTCTGCAATACTTGCTTCTTTGATCATATTGAAAGCGAAATATGCAAAAATATATACTAAAGTGATCTGAACTACAGATATAAATAAGTTTGCCCGTTTGTACAATTCTGAAACCGTCAAAATGGTTACAATTCCAGCAATGATTTGAAGAAACATATATTCAAAACTATTAGGAACTACAAGCCCTAGAATAAGTACTGTGATCACATATGTAAAAAGCCCTAACCTCGCATCAAAAAAAGCTTTTAAAGTAAGGGGTAAAATACAGAGAGGAACTACATAGATATAATCTGTATCCAATCTCATCACCAATAAGGTGAGGAATACTAAAAACAGAATATTGAAAAATATAAAAGTAATCTTGTTGTTATTATCATAGATATCAGGTCTATACTGTCGTATAAAGAGCAACAACATCAACAAAGACAAAAGTACCAAAAAGGTATAGCCAGTGACAACCACCACAAAAGCTGAAGATTCTAGACTTTGAGACTCATATTCATTTTTAAGAGACCTCAACATTCTTAATTTCTCACCTTCAATAGTTTCCCCTTTTGCAATAATTTTACTGCCTTTACTCACCCTACCTCTAGTGTAAGAAATCTGGTCGAATTTGGTTTGGATTTGATTTTGATTGAGTGCTTTGTCATACTCTACATTGACTTTGAAAACTTCAAAGAAAACTTCCAATAAATCATTTCTACTCGATAAGAGATCTGACCCGTTAATTTTTAAATTCAAAAAGGTTTTAAATCTTCTTGTGTGAGTATATCTTTATATAAAACTTCGTTGACGACTTTGTCTTTAATTAAAAAGACGATAGTATAGTTGTTAACACTTTCATCTTTAATACGTATCCCATTTTCATAGACCTCGTCTATAGTTCCAGAAATAAATTCTGAAATGGCTAGGTTGTTTTGAAGTAAAGAATCCTGAGAGGGATTTAATTGGTTTTGCCAGCTGCTTTTTACCTCCTTTGCCGTATTAACATCATAGTTAAAATAAGGGATGTGAGTTTTTATGATTTTAGATTTTTCTGCAGAAATTTCTTCGCTAGACTTTAAAATCGCAAAATCGAATGGCGCATATAAGTTTTCATATTGCCATGGTTTACTTTTTATGATTTCATATTTGAATTGACCACCAGTTGGAAAAAAGTAAACAATCAGGAATACACTAAGCGCTAGAAGAAAAGACTTATAGATTATAGATTGATTTTTATAAAGATTGTCTAAAAGGTTCTTCATAACTTAAAGTTGCTCAAATTTAAAAAATAATATGGTGTAAGGCTCTATCTAACTTTAATAGTTTTCTGAAGTGCCTATTTTGAAAGAAAAAGAATAAGACTGATAATTATAACTTAAGGTCTCCTTTAACCTAATTGAATTAGCATAAAATTCTTAAATTTGCTAAAATAAATAAAACTCTTATGTCCAAAGATATCGTTATAGTAAGTGCAGTAAGAACTCCTATTGGAAGCTTTTTAGGAAGCTTAGCCAATATTCCTGCAACTAAATTAGGAGAAATTGCCATAAAAGGAGCTCTTTCCAAAATCAACTTAAAACCAGAATTGGTAGATGAAGTCCTCATGGGGAATGTTGTACAGGCCAATAATGGCCAAGCACCAGCAAGACAAGCAGCCATGGGTGCTGGTATTCCAGATACTGTCCCTTGTACAACCGTTAATAAAGTTTGTGCTAGTGGTATGAAAGCTGTAATGCAAGCCGCTCAAGCTATTGCCTTAGGTGATGCTGAAATCGTCGTTGCTGGTGGAATGGAAAATATGAGTATGATTCCTCATTACTTGCATTTGAGAAAAGGTCAAAAATTTGGACCAGCTCAAATGGTTGACGGCCTACAACGGGATGGTCTAGTGGATGCTTATGACAATAATGCCATGGGAACTTGTGCAGACTTGTGCGCTACAGAACACCAAATTTCTAGAGAAGAACAAGATGAATTCGCTAAAGAATCTTACCGAAGAAGCGCTGAAGCGTGGAAAGCTGGAAAATTTGATGATGAAGTTGTTCCTGTAGAAATTCCACAGAGACGAGGCGAACCTATCATTATGAAAGAAGATGAAGAGTTTAAAAATATCAATCTTGATAAAATTTCTAGCTTAAGACCTGCATTTAGTAAAGATGGCACTGCAACAGCTGCAAATTCCTCTGGTATAAATGACGGTGCTGGTGCTGTGATTTTGATGACTAAAGAAAAAGCTGAAGAATTGGGGCTTGAAATTTTAGCGACTATAAAAGGCTATGCTGATGCGGCTCAAGAGCCTGAGCGTTTCACTACTTCGCCTGCAAAAGCCTTGCCTCTCGCACTTAAAAAAGCAAAAGTATCCAAAGAAAATATTGATTTTTTTGAATTTAACGAAGCCTTTTCTGTTGTTGGTATTGCCAATACTAAATTGCTAGGCCTAGACAGTAGTAAGGTTAACGTAAATGGTGGTGCGGTTTCTTTAGGACATCCATTAGGCTGCTCTGGAGTAAGAATACTGGTTACGCTTATAAATATTATGAAACAAAATAATGCTAAGCTTGGAGCTGCTGCTATTTGCAATGGCGGCGGAGGTGCTTCTGCTATGATTTTAGAACGATAAATCTTAATACTTCAAAATGCTATACGGAATTTGTCCTCTAAGTGTTGTGCCTGTAAGAGCAGAAGCTAACGACACTTCAGAAATGGTTACCCAGTTGCTTTATGGGGATCATTTCGAAATTACTGAAATAAGACCCAAGTGGATTAAAATTCGCATAGCTTTTGATAGTTATGATGGCTGGATAGATGAGAAACAAGCTTTCAAAATCGATGAATTGACATTTCAAAACCTTCAAGAGAAATCNACTTATTCTACAGATTTAATTGGTTTAATGACCACCTCTTCCAGTCAATTGATGCCTGTTTGCATTGGTTCTGCAGCTCACGCTTCAGAACTCCTTAGTCATCACTTCGATGGCTCTACCAATGCGAATTATAACAAAACACAACTAGTCGATACAGCTATGCTTTATCTCAACTCTCCCTATTTATGGGGAGGTAAATCTCCATTTGGAATAGATTGTAGTGGATTTACCCAAATGGTTTATAAAATAAGTCTCATACATCTTCATAGAGATGCTTATCAACAAGCTAAACAAGGTCAAGCTCTTTCTTTTATCGAAGAAAGCGAACCTGGCGATCTAGCTTTCTTTGATAATGAAGAAGGACACATTATTCACGTTGGGATTATGATGAAAGATAATTATATTATTCACGCCCATGGCCAAGTGAGGATAGATAGGATTGATCATTCAGGAATCTTTAATGAAGATACCAATCGCTATTCACACAATCTAAGAGTTATCAAAAAAATAGTTTAAAAGCTTGTGCCAAAACCAAAAGAGAACCAAAATCCATCTTCACTATGGAAAAAATTGAAGGTTCCCGAGAATAAATCAGCGCCATTCACCCAAAATCCAAGTCCATAATTATTTCTCCACTGGTTAGATTCTGGAACATCGGACCAAACCCTACCTACATCTAAGCCACCAAACACTCCAAACTGAAGAGGCATCACACTGGTTCTTATAGTATTGAAACTATGTCTCAAATCGACATTACCTACTAAGCTTTGCTGACCTATAAATCGATCTCTTCGAAAACCTCTTAACCCATTGTTTGCTCCCAATATAGCTGCTTGATAAAATTCATAATTATCATCGAAAAGAAGCTGAGAAGCTGCTTTGGTTCTTAACACCCATTTCTTATCTCGAGAAATAGGATTATAAAATTCTAGATATGGATTCAAAAAGAAAAAATGCTGATCTGTATTTTCTACATTCATAGTCGCTCCAGCTTCAATTTTGAAATCCATCCCACGCTTAGGGTTTAAGTTATCATCCAAGCTTTTATATTGATAGGAAGATCGGTAAGACACGAAATTTTGAGTATCAAAAAAATCAGGATTATTCGATAGTAATTCTGCACTAGCTTCGTCAATAAATCGACCTTCAGTTCTTTGGACTCTATAATTTTGATAGCTCAATTTATGTTCAAAAATACTACCATAGTCAGATGCTTTTCTAAGACCAATTTCAGCTTCAATGCGTCTTATTTTAACCCTGTTATAGTCTTTACCCAACTCTTCATCACGGTTTTCTGAATCATTTCCAATTCCAAAAAAATTCCTAGCAAAATTTGGGCTTGCATAGTCTATACTAGTAATAAAATTATAATTCCCTATCACGTTAGCGAACTCCCCTTCATAACCAAGATCGAAACCACCCGTAGAAGTGTATAATCCTGCTCTTAATTTGTGACGGTATGTAAACGGATTGAGTTGAAATCCTTTAAATGCATGTGTGGTTTGTAGACCAAAAAGTAATCCATCATCTGGGTTAAAACCTAGCCTTGGCAAAAACGTATTGAAAGAGGATATTTTTTTGTTTTTGTTGAAGAGATTCTGTTTATAATCATCAGACTCAACAACTCTAGCCTTCGACTTCTTTTTTACTGTATTATCAAAAGATTTATAATCGTAAATCACAGTTTGTTGACCAGAATTTATAGTGTACTCATCCTCGTCATGCCCTCCTATTAATCTTACTTTTATTTTGCTTTTGAAATCGCCATTAACGTAAAACTCATCTGTTTCATCTAAACCATAAATCCATATTTCTTTGGTCTGCTCGGAGTCAAAAGTTTTATCAATCATCAAACTTTCACGATCTCCGCCTTTGTTTCTATATACCTGAACTCGAGTCTTTCCATTTTCAAACCTGTCAACATCAATAATATCGTCTTTATCCGTAGCACTTAAAATAGCATATTCATTCAGGATATTGCTATAGCGTTTTGCTATAGACTCTAGATTTGCGAGTCTCTCTTTAAAGGTTTTGATTAAAACTTCAGTGTTCCTTTTATTGATTTCTTTTGGGAAATGACTAAAGGCTTTTTGGATCACTTCATCAGACAAGTGGTTTTGAATATAAATAGCTTCTTTTATCCAATCTTCTTCAGTTGCATTACGTATGATAGTTCTATCGAGTCCTAAGCCAGAATTATTAAACCATCTTAAGTATTTAATATCACTAGTATAAGGATGATAAATTTTAGGAAAGCTACTGATGGTCCGAATCGCATCAAAAAAACCACCGTCGAAATTGGCAAAAACTTGATCTCTATCTCTTGGAATAGGTTTGAAAGTATGATTTCCATCTTCGTCTTNAAACTCAGACCAACGCCATTGATCTGAGTGCCTGTCCCAATCCCCTAATAGCATATCAAACAAACGAGCTCTTAAATAATTAGATTCATCGACACTGTATTTTTCATCACGACGAAGGCGTTCTATCAAATCTGCTGTACTGACTATATCGTGATTGGGATTTCCAAAAACACCTTCTGTTCCTATCCAGTTATCTTCTGGACGCTCCACAATCATATATATTGCATCTCCATGTTTAGCATTAAACTTCCCTAGAGCTTTTTGTTTTGGGATGTAAACTAATTTTGGATTGGTGTGGTATATATCTATAGCTTTTGCTAGATCTGGCACTGCCATAAATGAAAATGGATGTGCCGAAGTTAGAAAATCTAGCAATAATTCTTCTACCACGGTATCATCAAATTCACCAGTTAAGTTCTTATCTGGGTAGACGAATTGCTGCAACAAACGAATAGGATTTTTCTTGATTTGCCTGATATTGTATTGACGGCCTAGACTATCTTCTAACCTTAAAGAATTGGTTTGCATGCCACCCCCTAATCGCATTGGACGAAGACCTCCGTATGCAGAATCCAAATCAAGGACTGGCATCTCAACAGATCTTCCATACATATCTCTGTAACGCTCTCCCCATATACTTTCAAAAAAATCTGTTCGCTCTAGTTTAAACTCTTCATAAATAGAAGCTTTTACTGTTTTTGGAAACTTCTCTGAAAGTTGATTTAAATCAAAAATCTCATCTGGACTATAGACCTCCTTCTGAAATATCAGTTCTGATTCATCTTCGTTGGCTGAGTAAAATTGCACCCAAGAGGAACCATCCTTGAAAACATCAAAAATAGCGAAACCATAACCAGAGTAGGCGAACTCACCATCACTTCCTAGTTTGGCATAAGACACTTTAGACCCAGAACCTGAGACAATCTGCTTTACCAAATCATGCTCTATATATTGTAAGCTATGCTCATGGCCAGAAGCGAAAATGACTTTATTCCAACGACTTGCAATAGCAGAAATTCGATCTACCATCTCTCGATATTGATTATTTTGAGTGTCTTGTACAGAAACCCCCCCTGTAGCTCTTATCATATTAGCTAAAGATCCCAAAACAGGTAAAGGGACTTTACGTTGAGAAGGAAACAAATGTTTTACAAATTCAAAAGTTCCCCCGTGAATTCCATTGGTATACAAGGGATGATGAAGCGCTACTAATGTAGTTTTATTCTGATTTTTTTTCAGCTCAGTTTCAAATTCATCGTAAAATTGATCCCGCGTTTTAATTTCTTCACAGCCTCTATTGATTTGTGGTGTATTGTCCCAATTTTGTAAAACCCATTGAGAATCTAAAATAATAAGATGAACATCGTCTGAAATGTCTACGAAAGACATCCCACAGCCTGGCTTAGGCAGCCAAGGTAAATCTTGGTTTGGCAAAGCTTCTTCAATTCGCTCCTTCTGATTTTCTAAAGACTGAATACCTTCTGAATACCAATCGTGATTCCCTGGAATAAAGTGAACATCACCTTCAAAAAAATGAAGACTTGACGTTTGCCTGTCGATAATTTGTTCTGCTTGCACNCTATCGTCTCTCACCTTCACTTGGCAAACCTGCAGGATAAATATTATCCCCCAAAATAATGAGCTTATCCTTTTGGGTATCTATTCCCTTTGCAAATTTTCGAAAAGCTTGAAGGCCTGGTGGAACAGAGTCTAACTTTTCATATCCTGTATCTCCAATAAGATAAAAACGCTGTAACCTAGTTTTATCCTCAGGATAAAAAGTCGATTCGAATTTTTCTAAATTTTTATATTTAACTTCGTAAGTTGCACAGGAAACAAATACTAGGCAAAGCACAATCAATTGTATTTTTTTTCTCATTCTTAAATAAAGTTTGAATTATAGTCTCTTAAATATAGAAAAATGACAGATTTACTTTCTAAGGTTGAAACTTTTGTTTTGCATTTATTCAAAGATAAGTTATCTAATATATATGTATACCATAATTTCAATCATACTAAAAGAGTTGTTGAAAATGCTAAGTTTCTAGCAGAGAAAAAAAACCTAGGTCCTCAAGATAAAAACATGCTCCTTCTTGCCGCATGGTTCCACGATACAGGGTATACGCGTTCTAATGAAAATCATGAAAAAGAAAGCAAACTGATAGCAAGGAGCTTCCTAAAAGAGCATAACCTGCCTGAAGATGATCTTTCGATTATTGAAAAAGCTATTGGTGTCACAAAACTGGGTGCTCAGCCCACATCTGATATTGAGAAAGTCCTAAAAGATGCCGACTGTTCTCATTTTGCTAGAGAAGACTTTAAAGAGATAAGTGAATTATTGAGACATGAATTTTATTTACAAGGAGATTCATACAGTCCAAAAGAGTGGCTTGATCTTAATATCGATATGCTTTCAAGTCAGCATCAATTTTATACAGATTATGCCGTAAAGAATTGGAGCGCTTTAAAGCAAAAGAATTTAATCGATCTTATTGAAGATATAGACAAGAAGAAAAGAAAAGAGGAAAAAGAAAAATTAAAAGCTCAATACAAAAACAACAATCCAGAAAGGAGTATACAAACCTTATTTAGGGTCACCTTAAGAAATCACATTAAACTAAGTGATATTGCCGATACAAAAGCAAATATTCTCTTATCGGTAAATGCGATTATCATCTCTTTAGCTTTGGCTAATATCATCCCAAAACTAGATAACCCAAGTAACCAACATTTAATGATTCCTACCCTTATCTTGATCTGTTTTAGTGTAGCGTCAATTATTCTATCNATTTTATCTACAAGACCCAACGTGACTTCGGGAGAATTCACCAAAAAACAAGTAGAAGATAGGGATGTGAATATTTTATTTTTTGGGAATTTCCATAAAATGAGCTTTAAAGATTATTTATGGGGGGTAAAAGAAATTATGAAAGACAAAGACTATGTCTATGAAGCTTTGGTAAAAGACCTTTACTTGCTAGGAAAAGTATTAGAAAGAAAATATCGCCTCCTAAGGTTGACTTACACAACATTTATGGTAGGTATTATTGTCTCTGTAATTAGTTTTTTTGTTGCTTTCAATGTTTTTTGAACTCGAACATAGAAACGAATTAACTTCAGGTAATCTTTGATGTCTTAAATTGAAGAATTTATTTTTTTAATTAATTTGAATTTTAACTCTTCAAAGATTCTATCAGATCTTCGTAAGTTAAACCAGAAGCTTCGCTTTTGTCGGTATGGTATAAAATCCCCACCCTTAGGGCTTTTAAGCCTGAAACACCTGGTAAATCTTCAACATTAAGCACCTCAACATCCTCATCTAGATACTTCTTCCTCTGCAAGTAATGAATATATTTGAGGTATTCTTTTTCAGATTCTTTTTGAGAGTAAACGATAGCTAGTTTTCCTTTGGAGGTAATACGCTCTTCGGTATGCTTTATAAAGGCTTTATCTATTCTTTTTTTGATGATTTCATAACGGGCATTATAGGATCCGTCAACATCAAAGTGCTTTTCATCCATTCTATAATTAATACTTAAGGTGTTATTGAACGCTAAAATCAAAGATCTAGAACTTAACTTTAAGTCATTGGAATCTTGCAATTTATAAAATTTGTTTTCCATCTCGCACATCACATTGAGTTGCCATAGTCTCAAATTTTGAAGCATCACTTCACTAAATTTTTGTTCACGAGTAATGGATTGCCCTATGTATATATTATGTTCAACGCCATCGGTTTTATAACGATCAAAATAATGCGGGAATATTTTCTGTGCTTCCACTTGCTTCAAATCAATATAGTTGGCCATGCAAGAGTTTATGGTAGAGACGGTCTCATCAAACTCGTCTCTTTGTTCATGAAAAGCTTTGGCACCTGCCTCTATTTTTTTTAAGTAAATATTGACCATAAGTTTGCAGTCTGGAACATTATTTTTGATGTGCTCCAAAATGGGAAGAATATCATATTTTAAAAGGTTATCGGTTTTCTGCTCGGTGGAAGCTGTGATTCCCTCCATTAAACCCGAAAGACTATCTGTAATTCTATATCCCATTTGCTCGTATACCGGAATAGGTTGAGCTTCGAAGGCTGAATTAATGATATTTAGAACTTGATTGAGTTGGTAAATTAAATCATTTTGAATCGCAGAATTTCTTTGGGTTGATGATCCTGCAATGTCTATTTGGCCAAAAAGTGGATATACCTTTTTAAATGTAATTTCATCTAAATTAGCCTCTTCCTTATTTGCAAAACCTTCTAAAAACTTTTCTGCTTCTTCTTGGAATTTCCATTCTACACTTGGGTGTATAGAGGTGTATTCACTTTGAATGACCGCCTTTATGCGGTTTTGCTTTTCTTGTCTGTAATTTTCTACCGTTTCAGCGATATAAGGAACAATATCATCGAGTTTTGTAGCATTGATATTATTTAAATCATTTTTGGAATAGCTCACCAATTCGAGAATGGCTAGAAGCTTTTCGTTTTTAATCACCGGTGCTAGTATAGCTGATTTTATAGATTGTTGATGAAGATGCTTCGCGAATTTATTTCTAGGATTTTTCTCAGCATAACTTTCCACATCTGGAATACTAAAATAAGTATGCCGAGTTACAATAGATTTATAAGCTCCTTCACAAAAAGCTTCTCTACATCCATTTTCTGAAATTGAATCTAAAATAAAACTTTCTATATATTGTGAATTTATATGTTGAAATTTCTCTTCGACATCATCAAAAAGTGCGAAGCCAAATTCTAATTTGGGTAGGCTAAAAATAGAGCTTAAAACATCTCTCATTTTCGTAGAAATAATCTTTGAGTCTGAAAGTATATTGTTATTTAATAAGAGGGTTTTAATTTCAGAAATGCTATTGTCTGCAGTAACATCAGTAAGGTTTAAAATTGCAAATCCTTTAAAAATCCATGAATTTGGAGGAAATTTTTCCTTCCAAAAATCAATATCATCATAATGATTTAAAAGCTCATCTACGTCTTTATCTGTGATATCTAGAGCATCTTTTGTGGGAATGAGTTCAATAAAATCCGCATTTACAAAAAGTCGATAATTCCTTAGGTTACTATTTGCATCTGGAACATCGTAATATTCTGGACGGAAAAAATCGATATTATAGTTGTAATAAGTATTTAAAATTATAATACATGCTAAAATATAATCCTTTTCGATGTTAAAATTTCTAGGTAGAAATTCAAAGTCTTTATCTTTTACTGAATTCAGTATGGATTCAAATCGCTTAGTTTTTCTAAACATTTTAGAGCGAAAAGGAACTGTAGCGACTTTTATCTCATTGTAGGTCAACACATCTGGAAACAGATCATCAAGAAGAATTTTTATTTGATCTTGGTAGACTTCTAAGTTTTCAAAATCTTCGATACCTTCAAATAACTCTGGGTAAGATTTAGAATACTCTAAAATACCTTTAATATATGTTTTGGAAATAGGATTAGTTTCAGTTTCCAAGCGCTGACTAAAGTTATCCAATATTTTTTGGAAACTCAATTTTATTCTAAAAGGATAAATATCTTTATAGCGATCCATAGTTAAATATACAGAATACAATACTATTTATAAAGGGAAGATTTGATCGTTCACTTAAGATACTTTTATAAGTTTTGGCTATTTTATTCTTAAGTAATTCTTCTACTCTTTTGGAGTTGTCTATTTTTGTGCAAAATCAAAATCAAACTAAATGAAAATTTTATATGCCTTTTCGATCTTAGTCCTTCTTTTAGGATGTAACTCATCCTCTCCTAAACTCGAAGCCTCTATTGATGAAGTTCCTAATGGAACCAATGTTTACTTAGCTAACTTAGGTCCACAAAATGTTCCTGTCCCACTAGACACAACTCAGGTGAATAACAATTCTTTTGAATTTGATTTAACTACCTCCAAAAATCAAGACATCAATCTTATTCAAATCGAAGGTGTGAACGGTAACATCATTTTTATTAATGATGCTGAAACAATAAAAATTGATGCTTCAAATGAAAATTTGAGAAATTCTAAGATAAAGGCAGGTGAACACAACAAGTTATTAAAGGACTATATCAATATCATCACCAATTTTGCAGAAGAGAAAAATTTCATCAAAAATCAACATACACAGGCTACGCAAAATCAAGATGAAACTGCCATGCTAGATGCTAGATTAGATATGGATGCCTTGGCAGAAGAATCGAAAAAAGCTACTTTGGATTTCATTCAGTCCCACACCAACTCTATAGTGGGAATGATGGCTTTGTCTGATGTGATGAATTCTAAATCTGTTCCCTTAAATAAAATGAAATCCCTTTACGATGGGTTTAGTGATACTGTAAAGGATACACCCCTAGGTAGGATGTTAGGCCAAAATATTGCAAAGATAGGCGCTACTGATATTGGAGCAGAAGCTCCAAAATTTTCAGGACCAACACCAAGTGGAGAAGAGCTATCTCTTGATGAAGCTATGGGTAAAGTAACTCTTATTGATTTTTGGGCTTCCTGGTGTAGACCATGTCGTGTCGAAAATCCTAACATTGTAAGTATCTATAACGACTATAAAGATAAAGGGTTTTCTGTAATAGGTGTTTCTTTAGACAAGCCCAATAGCAAAAATTCTTGGTTAAAAGCTATTGAGGATGATCAATTGGAATGGAATCATGTTTCAAACCTAATGTATTGGCAAGANCCAATAGCCCAAAAATATGGAGTAAAAGCTATCCCAGCAGCATTTTTAATTGATGAAAATGGTGTCATTGTTGGCAAAGACCTTCGAGGTCAGGCTTTACGAGATAAGGTTAAAGAAGTTTTAGAGAACTAAGTCTTATTAAACTTCCTATTAAAAAGGGACTTTTTAATTGTTCATAACAACTAGTCGGGGGATTTTATTTTTTCTGCTTTAAAAGGCCTTACAATTAAGCGAGCCGCTCTATCGTAATTGATATAGCTGTAAGTCCAGTTAAAAAAAGTGACTATTCTATTCCTGAATCCAACTAGAAACCATAAATGAACAAACATCCACACAAACCAAGCAAAGGCACCACCGAATTGGATTTTGCCTAAGTCAACCACAGCTTTATTTCTTCCTACCGTTGCCATGGTGCCTTTATCGAAATATTCAAAAGGATTAAGAGATTGCTTATTTATAGTTCTCAACAAATTTTTTGCTAAATGCGCACCTTGTTGAATAGCAGGTTGGGCAACCATAGGGTGACCTTTTGGATACTCTGCGCTTACCATTAAAGCAATGTCGCCTATTGCAAAAACAGTTTCATAACCCTCTACTTGGTTAAATACATTTACATTATATCGGTTTGATTTCTCCATCAAAGCTCCGTTCTTAAGCCCTTCAATAGGTGCTCCAGTGACACCAGCGCTCCAGATAAAGGTCTCTGTGGGAAAAGAGAGATCTTCGTTATTTGTCTTTACGATATGGTCTTCATAAGATTCAACAAAGGTATTGAGGTGAATTTCGACACCAAGTTCTTCTAGGTATTTCTGCGCATTTTTAGAGGATTTTTCACTCATTGGAGGTAAGACTTTATCCATCCCTTCTATTAAATGAATATGAATATCCTTAGGATCGATATCTTGATAATCTTTAGGGATTACATTTTTACGAAGTTCTGCAATGGCACCACTCAGTTCCACGCCTGTAGGTCCTGCACCTGCAATAACAAAATTTAACAAAGCTTTTTTTCGTTCAGGATCTTCGGTTATGGTAGCTTCTTCAAAATTTTCCAAAATTAAACTTCTCAAGTTTAAAGCTTGAGGTACTGTTTTCATCCAAATAGCATTGTCCTCTACACTTTTATTTCCGAAGAAATTAGTTTTTGATCCTGTTGCAATCACCAAATAATCGTAAGTAACCTCACCTATGTTGGTATGGATTAATTGTTTATCAGAGTCGATATGCTCGACATCTGCCATTCTGAAATAAGCATTCTTATTCTTTTTAAGAATCTTTCGTATGGGATATGCAATGGAGTCAGGCTCTAGACCAGAGGTTGATACTTGATATAATAAAGGCTGAAAAGTGTGATAATTCCTCTTATCTAGCATGACCACCTGAAATGGTTTTTTCTCTAGGTCATTAACTAAACTTACTCCACCAAAACCAGCTCCTATGATAACCACTCTTGGTAAATCTGTAATTGGAATGTTCATAACTTTTTTCTCTAAATTACTATCTTTTCCTGTTTAGCATGTAACTTTTGGTAAATTTAACGACATATAAACGTATTGTATAGTTTTGAGGACATCATTAGAAAAAAAATTTATCGACCTACTAGAAAAGCATCAGAATATTGCTCATAAAATCTGTAGGATGTATACCTATGATGCTGATTCACATAAAGATTTGTTTCAGGAGATCACCGTTCAACTTTGGAAAGCTTACCCTAAGTTTAGGGAAGAATCCAAGTTTAGCACATGGATGTATCGTGTCGCTTTTAATACAGCGATAACTCTTTACAGAAAGAAAAAAAGAAGGGTGCAAACTTCGCCTTGGGAAGACTATGATTTTAAAATTTCTTCTGAAGGCTATGATTCAACTTTAGATGATAACTTAAAATTAATGTATGCAGCCATCAAAGAATTAAATGATATTGACAAAGCTCTGGTCCTGCTTTACCTGGAAGACAAACCTTATACTGAAATATCTGAAGCTTTAGGAATTTCTGAAGTTAATGCTAGAGTGAAAATGAATAGAGTGAAAACAAAATTAAAAAAAATATTGAATCCTTAATTATGGATGAATTAGATCTTATAAAAAAGGACTGGCAGAATAGAACAAAAAATCTGCCTAGCTACTCAAAAGAGGAGCTATTCCCTATGATTCATAAGAAGTCTTCTTCTAGTGTGAAGTGGATTTTGATTATCAGTATTTTAGAATTTTCATTTTGGATTATTGTAGAGTTACTAAGCCTTTCTCAAGATTATAATTCTGTTATTGAGAGCATTGGATTTACTTGGTTTTTAAGAATAACTTCGATCCTTAATTATGCAGTCCTTGTTGGATTTATTATTGTTTTTTTCAGAAATTACAAACGTATTCAAGTCAATGATTCTGCTAGACAACTTATGAAGCAGATCATCAAAACACGCTCAACTGTAAAATTCTATGTGCGTTATAACATCATATTTCTAGCTATTATTTTTATAATAACGTCCGCAAAAATCATTTTGAGTCAAACTGAGTTAGATCCTGCCGAATTATGGATTATGACAGGGATCATGCTTTTTATCTTGTTGATTATCCTGGCCTTCTTCTTGCTTTTCTATAGATTACTCTATGGGATATTAACCAAGCGTCTTTACAAAAACTATAAAATATTAAGTAAAATAGAAGTTTAGCAATTAAGCTCTTGGATGGTAATTTTCTAAAACTGACTTAAGGTGAGTTTTATCCAAATGCATGTAAATTTCTGTTGTTGTAATGCTTTCATGACCTAGCATTTGTTGAATAACTCTTAAGTTAGCTCCATTCTCTAACAGATGAGTCGCAAAAGAATGCCTAAAAGTATGAGGGCTAATGTTTTTTTGAAGATTTGTTTTTTTAGCCAACTGCTTTACAATNGTAAAAATCATAGCACGAGTCAACTGAGCCCCTCGCCTATTCAGAAATAAAATATCCTTAAACTCTGACTTCTGATTGATATGAATTCTNNNCTCCTNTTTATAAATACTGATGAATTTCTGTGCATACCTATTGATGGGAACTAGTCTTTCTTTATTTCCTTTTCCAATTACTTTTATAAAACCTTCTTCAAAAAAAAGATCTGAAATTTTAAGTTCTACAAGTTCGCTTACACGCAGTCCACAACCATACAATGTCTCTATAATAGCTTTATTGCGGTGACCTTGCGGATGTGAAAGGTCTATAGCTTCAACAAGTTGATCTATTTCATCTGTAGACAGCGTATCTGGCAACCTCCTCCCTAATCGAGGGGATTCAATAAGCTCTAAAGGGTTGGTTTTTCTGTAATCTTCGAAAATGAGATAATCAAAAAAACTTTTTAAACCTGAAATTAATCGGGCCTGAGATCGTTCATTAATAACTTTTGAAATAGAGTAAATGAAACCTTGAAGGGTTTCTTCATCGACAAGCTCTGGAGTAAGAGTCGCATTATATTCTGAAAGATAGTTGGCAAGCTTTAAGATATCTAGCCGATAATTTTGAATAGTATTATCGGCTAGTCCTCTTTCTATTTTAAGGTAATATGTAAAATCTTGAATTGCTTCTTGCCATTTCATGCAGGCAAGTTAAGATGATTATTTTAAAATTACAGAATTTGTTCAGCGTGAGCTTTGGTTTTCACCTTTGTGATCACGTCTTCTAAAACTCCGTTTTCATCTATAATAAAAGTGGTTCTGTGGATACCGTCATATTCTTTACCCATAAACTTTTTGGGTCCCCAAACCCCAAAGGCTTCAATAACCGATTTGTCTTCATCTGCTAGAAGTGGAAATGGGAGCTCATATTTATTTTTAAAATTTTGCTGGCGCTTTTGAGAATCTGNACTTGCCCCTAATATATGATAACCTTGAGCTTGTAAAGCTTTCCAGTTGTCTCTCAAGTTACAAGCTTCTGCAGTACAACCTGGAGTACTCGCCTTGGGATAGAAAAAAACAACGAGTTTTTTTCCTTCATAATCCTTTAAGCTATGTATGTTTCCATCTTGATCTTTAGCTTCAAAACTTGGAGCTTTATCTCCTGCTTTTAATGTTGTCATAATTCCTATTTTTGTTTAAAAATAAAGTAAATGAAAAAATCTGAAAAAGTAGATTTCGTTATAAATACGTTAAAGGAACTTTATCCAGAAATTCCAATACCTCTAGACCATAAAGATCCGTATACATTGTTAATTGCTGTGTTGCTTTCTGCACAAAGCACAGATGTAAAGGTAAACCAAATCACTCCACTTCTTTTTGAAAGGGCAGATAATCCTTGGGACATGATAAAAATGAGTGCTGATCAAATACGAGAAATAATTAAGCCCGTTGGATTATCGCCTATGAAATCTAAAGGTATTTATGGTCTTTCTCAAATTATAATCGAAAAATACAATGGGAAAGTACCTCAAAGCTTTGAGGGTTTGGAAGAATTACCAGCTGTTGGTCATAAAACTGCTAGTGTTGTTCTAGCACAAGCTTTTGGTGTTTCCACTTTTCCTGTGGATACACACATCCACAGGTTGATGTACCGCTGGGGGCTTACCACTGGTAAAAATGTTCAAAAAACAGAAAAAGATGCTAAGCGATTGTTTCCTCAAGAGGTTTGGAACGATCTCCATCTACAGATCATTTGGTATGGACGAGAATATTCTCCTGCCAGAGCATGGGACCTAGAAAAGGATATTATCACAAAAACTATTGGACGAAAATCTGTAATCGATGAATACAACAAGAAAAAGGTTTCTAAATCTAAATAAAAAAGTCTTTTCAATTTAAAAAATAGACCATTAATTTTGAAAGCTATCGAACTGAAGATCTTTGTAGGTCACAACAGTAAATGCTTTAGAAAATTCTAAAATAGATTTAATTGTTTTTGCTGAAGGTTTCATCGTCTTTGAAGGAGTTTGAGATGCTTCGTTTAAGTAAATTCTTGCCATATCTATAAATTTGAGATATTACAAAAACGCAATTTTTTACGAATTATTGTAGACTAATTGGTCAAGACGACTTGGTGCTTTTCTATAATTTTTCTCAAATTGATAAGAGCATAACGCATGCGGCCTAAGGCTGTATTGATACTAACATCTGTTTTAAAAGCAATTTCCTTAAAACTCATCTCTTTAAAAATTCGCATTTCCAAAACTTCTAGCTGGTCTTGTGGAAGTTCTTCAATTAATTCATGCAAATCGGCTTCAATTTGAGATTTTATGATTTGCCGCTCAGCGTTAAGATCACCGTCAGTCATGAAATCTAAAATTTCAAAATCTCCTTTCCCTTCAAACTTTGGCATCCTGTTACTTTTCCTGAAGTGATCTATAACCAAATTATGAGCAATTCTCATTACCCAAGGAAGGAATTTACCTTCTTCATTATACTTACCGCGCTTTAAAGTTCTAATCACTTTAATAAAAGTATCTTGAAAAATATCTTCAGCTAAATCTTTATCATAAACTTTAGAAAAAATAAAACTAAAAATTTTTTGTTGATGCCTATTGATTAAAGTAGAAAGAGATTTTTCATCACCATCTATGTATTGCTTTACTAATACGGCTTCCGAAGAGATTGAAGTTCTATTCATGTCTTTTACTTAAATGAACACCTATTTTGAAGTGGTGGCGTTAATTATTAAAAATATTTTTAAGTAAAAGTGTTATATCGGCTTATAATTATTTGGCTAATATATAAATATAAGTTTACCCACTACACTCCGTTAATAAATTTAACATATTATATGGTTGTATTCAACTCCAATTTGGAGTGACATATCTTTATATTTGCAAATTCCGTTAGTCTATGAAACAAACAAATTTAGATAAGTTCGATCCCAAAGAGTACATTATTATTAAAGGAGCGAAACTTCACAATCTTAAAAATATTGATGTTGTTATACCCAGAAATAAACTAGTCGTTATGACAGGACTATCTGGCTCTGGAAAATCTAGTTTAGCATTTGACACTCTATATGCAGAAGGTCAAAGACGCTATGTAGAAAGCCTTTCTGCCTATGCCAGGCAATTTCTTGGCAGATTAGATAAGCCTAAAGTAGATTATATTAAAGGTATTGCACCCGCAATAGCTATTGAACAGAAGGTGAATTCAACAAACCCAAGATCCACAGTAGGAACTTCTACTGAAATCTATGACTATCTAAAGTTACTATATGCCAGAGTAGGAAAAACGCTCTCTCCCATTTCTGGTAATGAAGTCAAAAAACATAGAGTTACCGATGTGATTGACTTTGTAAAGTCACTCGAAGAAAAACAAAAATTACTACTNCTTGCTCCTNTNANTCTAGANAANAACAGAACTATAGAGGAGAAAATAAAAATTCTTCAGCAACAAGGCTTTAGCCGAATTAAGGTCGATGATANGGTTTTAAAAATAAATGATGCCTTAGAGCAGAAAATATCGAAAAAGAGCGAGCTTTCCATAGTTGTAGATCGGATTGTTGTTANGCATGANGAAGATTTTTATAACCGATTAGCAGATTCAATTCAAAATGCNTTTTACGAAGGCAAAGGAGANTTNAATATTGAGGACGTTGCTTCTGGTCAACTCACCAACTTCAATAATAAATTTGAGCTCGATGGCATGCANTTCACAGAACCCANTGTGCACCTCTTTANCTTCAATAANCCNGTTGGGGCTTGTCCCAAGTGTGAAGGNTATGGNGATATTGTAGATATTGATGAAGCNTTAGTTNTNCCNAATACTGGCTTAAGTGTTTACGANGGNGCTATTGCTCCATGGAATGGAGAGACNTTAGGTTGGTATAAAAAGGAGTTGATAAAAAATGCTCATAAATTCGATTTTCCAGTTCACACGCCTTATTTTGAATTGACAGACGAACAAAAAAATATAATCTGGAACGGAAACCAATACATAACAGGTGTCAACGAGTTTTTTGAACTGGTAAAATCTAAAGCCTATAAAATTCAAAATAGGGTTTTATTATCCAGATACCGAGGACGAACCAAATGTCCAGATTGTAAAGGAAGACGGCTTAAAAAGGAAACCACCTACGTCAAAATTAACGACGTTAATATCACAGACCTGGTCGATTTACCTATTGATAAAGTCAGTGAGTTTTTTAAAAATCTAAAGCTCAATGAGCACGATACAAATGTTGCCAAGCGCTTATTGAGAGAAATCAACAATAGGCTCAAATTTTTAATGGATGTAGGTTTAACCTACTTATCGCTTAACCGAAAGTCCAACACCCTTTCTGGTGGAGAATCCCAACGTATTAACCTGGCTACCTCTTTAGGAAGTAGTCTGGTAGGTTCTATGTATATTCTCGACGAACCTTCCATTGGTCTTCATTCTAAAGACAATGAACGCTTAATTGAAGTTTTAAAAAACTTAAGAGATCTGGGCAATACAGTTATTGTGGTGGAGCATGATGAAGATATAATGAAAGCTGCAGATTATATTATAGACATTGGCCCAGAAGCAGGAACTCATGGAGGGGATCTCGTCGGCAAGGGAAGTTATAAAGAGATTCTAAAAGGATCCTCCCTAACGTCTTCTTACCTCAATGGAAAAAAAGAAATCGAAATCCCTAAAACTAGGCGTAAGACAAAAGCTTTTGTAGAACTAAAAGGAGCAAGAGAAAACAATTTAAAAAATATCAATGTTAAGGTTCCTTTGGATTGTTTTGTAGCTATCACAGGAGTTTCTGGAAGTGGTAAAAGTACACTTGTTAAAAGAATTCTATACCCTGCCATGATTAAACATAATGGAGGCTACGGAACCAAAGCTGGCCAATTTGACGGCATTGATGGAAATTTCAAGCACATCAAACATATCGAATATGTAGACCAAAATCCGATAGGGAGATCCTCTAGGTCCAACCCTGTGACCTATATCAAAGCTTATGATGATATTCGGAATTTATTTGCTAAGCAAAAGCTTTCTAAAATTAGGAATTTCAAACCAAAACATTTCAGTTTTAATGTAGAAGGAGGTCGCTGTGACACTTGTGAAGGTGAAGGTGAAGTGACTATCGAAATGCAATTTATGGCAGATGTTCACTTAGAATGTGAAGCTTGTTACGGAAA
>JGI1221J13441_10000284_pt1 | contig 23962 bp, 22 predicted proteins | sample LakVidmifraction_4_FD_13441 | JGI IMG/M metagenome (IMG submission 13441) | reverse complement strand
ATGGTTGACGCTGGCTTGTTAGTGCTTACTGCGTTTATATCGCCTTTTAGAGCAGAGCGCGACATGGTACGCAGCTTAGTAGATGACAAGGAGTTTATTGAAGTATTTATCGACACCCCACTCGATGTATGCGAAAGCCGCGATCCTAAAGGCTTATACAAAAAAGCCCGCGCTGGCGAAATTAAACACTTTACCGGCATTGATTCCAGTTACGAAATACCCATCAATCCAGAAATAATTTTAGATACCAGTAAAAACACGCTAGACCAATCGGTTGTTCAGCTGATAACGTATCTAAAACAACAGCACATAATATAGGTTAACCCCAATGAACCAAACCGAACTGCTAGAAGAAACCCTGATCCTTGCCCGCAAAGCGGGTAGCGCCATAATGGGAATTTATCAAAAGGACTTTAACGTTGAATACAAAGCCGATGAAAGCCCTGTAACCGACGCCGACTTAGCAGCTCATAAAATTATTGTCGCAGGGCTACAGCAGCTCACTCCCGACATTCCTATATTAAGTGAAGAAAACGCCGATATAAGCTGGGAAGTTCGCAAAGCATGGAAAAGTTACTGGCTAGTAGATCCTATCGATGGCACCAAAGAGTTTATTAAAAAAAATGGTGAATTCACCGTAAATATCGCACTTATCGAAAATGGCATTCCGGTTTTAGCCGTAGTAGACGCCCCAGCCCTTGGCGTATCTTACTTAGCAAGCGAAGCCATAGGCGCATTTAAAGACAAAGGCGATGAGCGCATAGAGCTAAAAGTAACTACCAAGCCAAACACAGGGTTAATACGCGTAGTTGGCAGCCGCTCACACCCCTCACCCGATTTAGCCGAATTTGTAAAACGCTTTGACGAGGTAGAAATGGTTTCAAAAGGCAGCTCACTAAAACTATGTTTAGTGGCCGAAGGCAGCGCCGATATTTACCCGCGCTTAGGCCCAACCTGTGAGTGGGATACCGGTGCAGGCCATGCCATTGCCGCAATAGCCGGCGCTAAAGTGACTAAACTTGATGGCAGCCCGCTAATTTATAACACCAAAGATGAATACTTAAATCCGTATTTTATTGTGAGTGCGATAGAAGAGTAAGAGCAGTTTTGAGTGGTTAGCTATCAGATGTCAGCAAGACAAGTGATAGCCTAACTAATGAAGGGTTATATATTAACTATTGAATTTGAAGCTTTCTAGCATTTCTATCCTCTGCTTTAAACTCTCTAAATCAATCGAATTTCGAAACCCGTCAAAACTTTTTGTAATTTGTACTACATCATGTGAATAGTTTTGTTCATCTGTACTAGCACTTTCATCAGAACTCATATCTTCATGATACTTTAGCGCGCCTCCAATATTACCTTGGTATTCATCATTTTTTGCTCCAATTAAAGAGCTTTCAATTACTGCGCACGCTCTAGAATCTATTGATTTCAAACTGGGGGTTATTGAATGAAGAACTTGAATCAGCTTTTCAGGTGTATCTCCTCCATTAATATACCCACTATAACTTTCGTAATAGTACTCTTTAGCAACAATCAAGAATGCTAATAAATCAGGGTATAAATACACATTCTCCGCTGTAGATTTAACTACTAAGTTTACTTTCGCAAATAACTGTTCAACTTCCCTTAAAGACAGTTTTTTAGCTTTTGCCAATAGTTTAAAGGTATTCTTTAAGTAATCTTTTTCGTATCTGAATGCTTGGTATTGAGTTCTTTTCTGAAAGAAAATATCAAACTCAAATACTTTATAAAGCTGTTCAATAAATGCGTCTAAATCACTCTCAGGTAAAATATACTCAATATCAATAAACCGCCTAAGATAACCCATTGCTTCAAACCCTGCACCATAGACCCCTTTAACGCTATGAGACAGTTGAAGTTTGTCCATTGCAATTACGAATACAAGACCTTCAATATCTAAAAGATGTTTTATTCTCTCTAGTAACTCAATTGCGTAAGTAGGTCTGCACCGATCCAATTCATCAATAATAATAAATAATTGGCTTGCACCTCCATCTTCATTTTTTAAGGCTTTTGATACATTCTCTTTAAAAGAAGTAATAGCCTCTTTACTCTTTGTATAATCATCCAAAAAATCTTTAGATAATCCTTCCGTAAATTTGGCTGCTTCAGCTTCAGTTATTTTTCCAGCGTCAATTATTCCAGCAGTAGCAAGCTTTACTAACACGGGTAAACCTTTTTTTAAAATTTGTGCACCAGCACTTTTGGCTTTAACCCATGCTTTACTTTTCTCTTTATCTCCTTCAACAAGGGACTCTATTTTTTTATTAACCTCACCCAGAAATGCTTGTAATGGATCATTGACGAAATCAGTTTCCCACGCACTAAAATAAATTGCCGAACAATTATTTATTTGTAGGTTACCTTCTAACATCTCCAAAAATGTAGTTTTACCTTGTCCCCAAGGAGCATTCACGGATAAAACTATCGGTGAGCTAATGTTTTTGAGGAGTGTAGTAAAGTTTTCGACATGAGGTTTTCGTCCAAGCTTATCATTTTTAAAAGGGTCGTTTGGATCAATAATTATTTTATTTGATTTAAATTCCATTTATGTATTCTTCTCCGATTCCAATATTAAAAGGCCAACTCTACAAAACTAATCTTATATTTGCATCAGAAAGCTCTAATGTAAACATTGCTTCTCAATTGGGATGTGTAGGAAAGCTATGCATTTTATTACCCTCTCTACTACTATGAACCCCACACAGAATAAGCATCTTATTTTTGGCTCACTTTTACATAGCGATTTCGTATTCATGACACTTTTGCATCAATACGACCTAACCAAGCTACACTTTAATATAAAAGTGAAACTATAAATTCAATAAAACCTAATTTATGAAAATAGTGTTCAATAGAACGGGACCTCTAAACTCTTCGCAAAGTAACTAAAAGGGAGCCCTCCATGTCTATTGTGCCTTACATAAATGTGCTTGACACTCTAAGTATTGTGGATGACTTAAGTAAAGTCGCACTTGATTATGAGTTAGGTAGAAAGCTGCAAGACATTGAGCTTTTAAATAAAAAACGATAGAGGTTACAAATAAAAATTATTGTCTATGCCGATTGGCTTATTACTGAAAAACCTTTATTTTTAGGAACCCTAAAATCGTCGGCTATTCGTGGTAAAGAGCATTTTAGCTTTAGTTATGGCAAAGATTCGCTTAGCTCTAAATTTGCACCCCAGCTTGCGTACGCCTTTTGTACAAAGCCCACTTTGCTTAAAAATATAGTTATTGTGGCTGCGGTTATTGCGCACAATAAAAGAGAAAGCCAGCGCATAGCTGGAATTAGAAGAGTTTTAGGCTGTGACAATTCAATATCCTTATCAATAAGTTACTTTGCCAGTGTACACCAGGTAATCAAAAGCCCAAATGCTGATAAATTAAAGTGCCGTAATATAATATGCGAAACGCAAAACGCAACCCAAACTAGGGGATCGTATTCGCTCACCTAAAATAAAACTATAAATTAAGTAAATTTGAGCTTATGAAAACATAACAACATTTGTTTAAAAAAGATTAAATCGGCGCGCGTAAAAAGTGTGTAACGCCTAATGTGTGTCCGTTTATTGTCATGTAGTTGTCTTTATGTGATTGGGCTTTAAAACCACACTTTAATAGTACGGCTTTTGAGGCGGGGTTATTATCTAGAACTAAGGCTTCTAACTTGTTAACTGCATAATGCTGAGCGGCTATGCTAATTAATTCGTTAAGGCAAAAACTGGCGTAGCCTTTACCTATGCTATTTTTAGCAACTCGATAACCCACTGCGGCAGTGTTTGTTTGCCCTGTTATATCTTTTAAATTTGCGCGCGCAACAATTTGCTCATTAACAATAAGCACACCCGAATAATGCGTACCTAATTGCATGTTTATAATGGCATCATAAATATGCATTTTAATGCCTAAATCGCGATAAAAGTAATCCTCTCTCGGCGGCAGCATTGATTCAAACCAAGCTTTATTTTCTGATTCAAATTGCAATAACATAGCTAAATGCTTAACTGACAAGGTTTCAAATATCACAAAAACTCCTGTTTTTAATCACTTTACAACCTAGGTGGAAAGTAGGGTTTACAATAATTATACTCTAGATTGCAGTGTGTAAACTTTAAACTTTATGGGGAAAAGCTATTAACCCCCTTTTTAAGTGCACCTTTCCTGCTTATTATTTTTAACGTTGAGCTAAAGCCACTGCCATTCTCTGCTCACTTTTATAACGCTGTTGCAAATTAATTACAGGCGTAACTGGTACGCTACAAATAAGCGAATATTAAGCTAGTTTATCGAATGAAATCATTAAGTAAAAACTATATGCTTTGCCGTCATTATTATTCTAAAAAAAACCTGGTGAGCTTATGCCCCCATCTCAAGATGCTACGCATTTTAATGCATCTACAGCAAAACAGTCTTCTTGGACTTTACACGACACACAGTGGACGTTAAGCCTATTTGGTACCGCCGTTGGTGCCGGTATTTTATTTTTACCTATTAATATTGGTATTGGCGGTTTTTGGCCGTTAATTATTATGGCGTGCTTGGCCTTTCCAATGACCTTTTTAGCGCACCGCGGTTTAGCGCGGTTTGTGCTGTCGTCAAAAAATAAAGATGCTGACTTTACCGATGTAGTAGAGGAGCATTTTGGGGTGACCGCGGGTCGGCTAATCTCTTTGCTGTACTTTTTATCTATTTTTCCGATTTTACTTATTTATGGTGTCGGTTTAACCAATACCGTAGACAGCTTTATGGTGAACCAGCTTGGTATGGAGTCGCCTTCGCGGGTGTTGCTTTCTGGTGTATTGGTTGCAGGTATGATTGGCTTAATGATGGGCGGCGAAAAGCTGATGCTTCGTGCTTTTGCTATTTTAGTTTATCCGCTTGTGGGCATATTGTTTTTTTTATCCTTGTATTTAATCCCTAGTTGGCAAATGCCGAATATGGCGCTGCCAGAAGTGGGCAGCTTTGGTAAAACACTGTGGTTGTCGATTCCTATTATTGTATTTTCGTTTAGCCACGCAGCGGCTATTTCTAGCTTTGTAAACGTACAACGCGGTCATTATGGTAATAAAGCGGTTGCTAAGTCTGAGGCGATATTAAAGCGTACTAGCTTACTGTTAATTACCTTTGTATTGCTGTTTGTGTTTTCGTGTGTGTTGTCCTTAACTGGCGAGCAAATGGCGGCGGCGAAAGCGGCAAATGTGTCGGTTTTATCGTACCTTGCCAACATTACTGACAATTCGTTTATTGCTACGCTTGGCCCATTGGTGGCATTTATTGCTATTATGTCGTCATTTTTAGGGCACTTTTTGGGTGCACGCGAAAGCTTTACTGGCTTGGTAACTAAGCAGTCGAACATAAGCGCTAAAGTTGCCGATAAGGTAGGTGCTGTACTAATGTTTTTTGCTATTTGGTTTTGCGCGGTTAAAAACCCGAGCATACTCGATATGATGGATCAGTTGTCTGGCCCTATTATTGCGATGATTTTATTTATTATGCCCATGATTGCTGTTTATAAAGTACCGGCATTACACAAGCATCGTAATCGTTTAAGCACCTTATTTATATTAGCGGTTGGCTCAATGGCGGTAATGGCTTTGCTTTACAGCATGCTTAAATAATACTAAATATACTGGCTATAAGCTTTTTAACACAAAAAAATGGCGCTCATTGAGCGCCATTTTTATTGACTATATTTTGCTATTTAATCTAGGTCTGGCAAGTTACGGCCATAGAATATTTCTTGCATTTCACGGGTCAGTTTAGAGCGAATTTCTTCCTCTTCTTCATCTGACAAATCATCCGTAGAAAGGCCGAATAAATAGGTATTTAAATCAGTCTCTTTTAACATCATTTTAGTGTGAAACAGGTTTTCTTGATACACGTTTACGTCCATCATTTGGTACGCTTCTTTGGTATCTTCTGTCATGAAGTTTTGAATTGAGCTAATTGCATGATCGATGTAGTGCTTAACGCCGTTTATGTCGCGGGTAAAACCACGTACGCGGTAGTCAATTGTTACTACGTCTGACTCTAGGCTATGAATAAGGAAGTTTAACGCTTTAAGTGGCGATATTATGCCACACGTTGACACTTCAATATCGGCGCGAAAAGTACAAATACCGTCATCAGGGTGAGCTTCTGGGTACGTGTGTACACAAATATGGCTTTTATCTAAATGGGCAACCACTGAATCGGGTAATGGGCCTGGAGCTTCGTCAGCATCGTAATTTTGCTGCTCTTCTACCGGCTCTTCTGAAACCAAAATAGTTACGCTTGCACCTTGCGGTTCGTAGTCTTGGCGCGCTACATTTAAAATGTTAGCACCTATAATATCAACAACTTCACCTAAAATGTCGGTTAGTCTATCTGCACTGTACTGCTCATCGATATATTCAATATATTCTTTACGTTGTTGCTCGGTCTTTGCATAGCAAATGTCGTAAATACTAAAGCTTAAACTTTTAGTTAAATTATTAAAACCATGAAGTTTAAGTTTATCGAAGGGTTTGTTCATAATAAACCAACCTATAAATTAGTGAAATCTGCTCTAGCAGAATAAAAGTTCGCGGATTTTATACGAATTTTACTCATGGAAAAAGCGTTATTTTACTTGATCTTGCACAACTTCGTGGCTATGCGTAATTTTTACTGTTTTATCAAGCATTAATGCGACCGAGCAATACTTTTCAGCAGAGAGTGAAACAGCGCGTGCAAGGTGCTTTTCAGACACATTATTGCCCGTTGCTACAAAGTGTAAATTAACTTTGGTAAATACTCGTGGGGCAGTTTCGGCGCGCTCTGCCGTTAACTGTACTTCTACGTTGCTAAAATCTTGCTTGGCTTTTTTTAAAATGCTCACTACATCAACCGATGAACAACAACCGATTGACATTAATACCATTTCCATAGGGCTTGGTGCAGCACTGTCGCTACCACCGTCAAATACAACATTATGATTTGAATTAGAGCGACCAATAAAGGTATTACCTTCAACCCATTTTACATTTGCTTGCATTGTTATACCTCAAAAATTATTTTCTTGATTGTATACCAATCAGCTTTAATAAGTGAGCGCCCAGCAATAATATAAATTAGCTTGATCAAGGCACTTAAATTTATGCAAGGGTGGTAAAACCGTCAGCGCATTTAAAGCGTGCTACCGGAAAATATAGAAGGGTTGCGGGCTAAGAAACGGCGTTATCAAATAGGTTTTTAACCAAACCACCAAACTCATCAATAAACATGTGTTGCTCTACCGTAACAGGCCGCGAGGTGATGCTACTGAGGACTTCTTGTAAATCGTAAACTATGCCATCAACTTCACGCACAATTTGGCTACGCTGCTCTGTAGTGAGCTCTGTGTGCTGCTGACATATGAGCATTACGTTTTGTGCAATCACGTCTTCGATTAATTCCATAACCGTAGGTGCACCTGGTTTTATTTCACCCGGCTTTTCAAATAAAGCTAAGTTTTGAGTTAGGTACATAATTAAGTCGTCGTACCCTTGCCTATTTAAAACCATTACACGTATACCTTAAAAATAATTAATTCAGTAATTTAAGCAGAAAGCACTAATAATTACTAGCTTAGCGACATAGCTAATACAAAAAAAGCAGCCGAAGCTGCTTTTATAATTATTTAGTAGTAATTTTAGTCTATTTTTAAGCCTGGGCTTAATGTAGCTGGCATAGCAACTTTTTCAAGCTCTACTGATGCTACTGGGTATGCACAGTAATCGGCAGCGTAATACGCGCTGGCTCTGTGATTACCCGATGCGCCAATACCACCAAACGGTGCAGCACTTGATGCGCCAGTAATTGGGCGGTTCCAGTTAACAATACCAGCGCGAATACGGCGTAAAAAGTGCTCGTAGTCGGCTGCACTGTCGCTAAGTAAACCTGCTGATAAACCAAAGCTTGTGTCGTTGGCTTTATCAATTGCTTGGTCAAAGTCGTCAAAGCGGAATACTTTTAGAAGTGGTCCAAAATGCTCTTCATCTGGGAAGTCGCTAATATTTGTACACTCAATAATACCTGGTGTTACAAAGCCAGTATTAACTGTATGCTCAAGCTCTACCAATACTTGAGCACCAAGCTCAACAAGTTCGTTTTGCGCTTTAACCATACCGGCAGCGGCGGCTGATGAGATCATTGAGCCCATAAATGGCTGATCTGCATCGTCATAATTACCTACTTTAATCGCTTTAGTTGCGGTAATTAAACGCTCCAGGATTACATCACCTTTGCTACCCGTTGGTAAAAATAGTTTACGTGCACAGGTACAACGCTGGCCACTTGAAATAAACGCTGATTGAATAATATCGTGAACAACCGCTTTAGTATCTTCAACGTCAGTAATAATAAGTGGGTTATTACCGCCCATTTCTAGCGCTAAAATTTTACCAGGTTGACCCGCAAACTGTTCATGTAAAATATGACCAGTTCGCGAAGAACCCGTAAAGAACAAGCCATCAATACCTTTGTGAGCAGCAAGGGCTTTACCCGTTGCTACTTCACCTTGTACAAGGTTAATTACACCCGCTGGTAAACCTGCTTTTTCCCACAGTTTAAGCGTAAGCTCGGCCACTTTAGGCGTAAGTTCTGACGGTTTAAATATAACCGTGTTACCTGCTAAAAGCGCTGGCACTATGTGGCCATTAGGTAAATGCCCCGGAAAGTTATACGGACCAAATACGGCTACAACACCGTGTGGCTTGTGGCGGATCATTGCGCGCCCTAGTGGCATTGCATTTTCTACGTCGCCAGTGCGCTCTAAAAACGCTTTTTCAGAAATGGCAATTTTACCAACCATAGCACCCGCTTCTGTGCGAGTTTCCCACAGTGGCTTACCTGTTTCTTGTGCAATAGTAATGGCTAGCTCTTCGCTGTTTTCTTTTAATTGCGCTGCGAATGCTTTAACTATTTCTAAACGTTCAGCAAATGTTTTATCAGCCCAAGCATAAAACGCTTCGCGCGCTGCGCTAACTGCAGCGTCTACTTGCTCTGCAGTTGCTGAGTTTGCTTGGAAAATAACATTGTTATTGGCTGGGTTTACTGAACTAAATTCGGTTCCTTGGCCTTGTGACCATTGACCATTAATAAATTGTGCAGGATGAGTCATTATACTTTCTCCTAAATTAAATCGTGGTTGCGCTTACGCTATCGCCCGCTTGTAAATACAGTGCATCGGCTACTTGTTGCGTTATTACTATGCTGCTCATGCGCTCATCGAACGTCATAGGCACTACAGTTGCTCTAAAGTCTGTAAGCTTTTCGTTGGCTAATAACACCATGGTGTCGCCACTTGGTTCACCTATTTCAACTTTAAAGTGTTTAGCGTTGCGAATGGTGGCAATGTTATCTACTTTTGCTTCAACTGTGGGGCCGGCATCAAAAATATCAACATACCCATTAAAGGTAAAACCTTCACTTTTTAATAGCTCAATTGCTGGGCGTGTGTTGTCGTGTACTTTACCAATAACAGCTTGCGCATTTTTGCTGAGCAAATTAACGTAAATTGGGTACTTAGGCATTAATTCAGCAATAAATACTTTTTGGCCTATGCCTGTTAAATAGTCGGCAGTTGGAAAGTCCATTGAAAAAAAGTGCTCTTCTAGCCATTGCCAAAATGGGCTNCTGCCATTGTCGTCAGACACACCACGCATTTCTGCAATGACGGTTTGNGCAAANCGCTCTTGATGCTGCTTAATAAACATAAAACGCGATTTTGAAAGTAATTTACCGTTACTGTTTTTGCGGTATGCGTCTTTCAAAAATAATGTACATAGCTCTGTAGCGCCGGTGTAATCGTTACAAAGCGTTAAAATATCAACTGCTTTATATACGTTTAGAGTGCGTGAAGAATGAATCACTTTACTTAAATGATAGTGATAAAATGCATCATCTAAGCCAACAGCGGCTTCTATACCTGAGGTGCCAACTACTTCACCGGTTTCGGTGTCCTCTAGTACAAATAAATAACCTTCGTCGCCCGGCTCGGTAGCAGCTTTTGCAAATGAGCTAACCGAATGATCTATTTTCTTTTGCAATAACTTTTCATTATTAGGTAAAGAAGTAAAGCCATGACCCGATTCGTGGGCTATTTTCACTAATGCAGGGTAGTCACTTTGTTGGATTGGGCGAAGGATCATCATAAACCCGCTTACTCCCTTATATTATAACGGTAAATTAAAATTAGAGGGCAAACTAGGTCTGCCCTTAATAGATATTGTTTGGCTATGTTAAGCGCTTACAACACTGGCTACTGCTTTTTCAAAGCGTGCCATACCTTCACGAATGTCGGCTTCTGGGATAACTAATGATGGTGTAAAACGAACCACGTCAGCACCGGCAACTAATGACATAAGACCGTGCTCAGTACCTGCCACTAAAAACTCTTTTGCACGACCTTTGTATTGCTCGCTTACTACTGCACCAATTAATAAACCTTGGCCGCGAATTTCGCTAAACACGTGGTATTTATTATTAATTTCAGTAAGTAGTTGGTTAAATAATGCTGCTTTTGCTGTTACACCAGCAAGTACTTCTGGGGTATTTACAGTATCGAATGCTGCTTCAGCAACGGCGCACGCTAATGGGTTACCACCATAAGTAGAACCATGCGTACCTACTTTAAGGTGTTGTGCAATTTCAGTTGTGGTGATCATAGCACCAATAGGAAAACCGCCGCCCAATGCTTTAGCCGTAGTTAAAATGTCAGGAACAACGTTTAAACCTTGGTATGCGTATAAGTTACCTGTACGGCCAACACCTGTTTGCACTTCATCAAAAATAAGCAGTGCATTATGTTTAGTACATAAATCACGAACGCCTTGTGCAAATTCGTCAGTTGGCGAAACAATACCGCCTTCACCTTGTAGTGGCTCCATCATTACGGCACATGTTTTGTCGCTAATAAGGGCTTCAAATGCTGCCAGGTCGTTGTAATCACAATGTACAATGTCGCCTGGCTTAGGACCAAAACCATCTGAGTATGCCGCTTGGCCACCAACAGTTACGGTAAAGAATGTACGGCCGTGGAAACCTTTGTTGAATGCGATGATTTGTGATTTTTCTGCGCCAAATTGATCAAGGGCAAAACGACGCGCTAATTTAAGTGCTGCTTCGTTTGCTTCTGCGCCTGAGTTGGCAAAGTAAACTTTTTCGGCAAAGGTTGCATCAACCATTTTTTTAGCTAAGCGTAATGCTGGCTCGTTGGTCATTACATTTGATAGATGCCAAAGCTTTTCGCCTTGCTCTTTTAATGCGCCTACTAATGCAGGGTGGCAATGGCCAAGACAGTTAACGGCAATACCACCAGCAAAGTCGATAAACTCTCGACCTTGTTGATCCCATACGCGAGAGCCTTCGCCTCGAACTGGAATTACGCTTGAAGGTGCGTAGTTAGGAACCATTACGTGATCAAATAATTCGCGATTGACTGTCATTTTATTTCCTCTTAATTGTGTACATCACAAAGCCGTAAATAGCTGTGTGGTAACCTGTAGCATATGTGTTTTTTAGCAAACTCAGTATAGCGATATTTGCATAAAAAGGGCTGTGTGGTTCAATTTTCAGACGCTTATTATTTCAGAAAACATTGATTATGTCTCTTCAAAAACTTTCATGTAACCCTTGATAATAAAGGGCTTGAGATATTATTTCATAGATAGTGAATAACTATTTGGTTGCTTTATGCAACTCGTTTTTAGCCAATAAAGCGCCTGAACAACGAGCGCGCCTCACTTTAAACGGGGAAATGTATTGAAAAGAGATAATAAAAAGTGAATGGATAGTCGCAAAAAAATTAACAAATTTAATCAATTTGAATAGCAAGATTATTAAAATTGCTTGCTTGGAGTGCTTTTAGCTCTTTTTTGGTGAACTTAAAGTACGAAAACCAACTAAGCGTTTCATCCGGTTCAACTAGCTGATGCTGCTTTAGCGTTAAGTACTGAGAGTAACATCGTGCTTTTAGCATTACCTGCGTTAAAGGCAGCGCTGTATCACCTTTTTCTACCCCATTAACGAGTTGCTGCATTACGCTATTAAACGGCAAATACTTAAAGGCCATTTTTTCAATTATTTTAGCGCTAATAGCCAACGACTGTTCGCTCAGTAAGGTGGTTAAAAATAAAGGGTCTGGTTTTAGCTCTAGCAATGCAGTATGCAAGCCTTTATTCGCTGTAGTGCGAGCAAATTGTACTTTTCGCTGCCAAATTTGCTCAAACACTTTTAAATATAAACGCACTAAGGCTATTTGCCCCACGTTTAATAACATCCCTAAAGTAAAAGCATGGCTTGGGTTAACCTCGTTAACTTCAGCAATTTTTTGTGCAGCAATAGCATTCGCCATGGCGCTTTCTTTTAAGCGCCTTTTTAGTAACGAAAAAGGCTCTGTGCTATAAGGCATCCAATGGCGCACTGCAAAAGTTGGTACTACTAGCTGTAAGTTATCTAGGCCAATATAACGCAGCGCTAAAGCGGGGCTATCTACTTTCACTGCGGTATTTTTGCTGCGCTGATTACGATAATAAGGCAAGTTAACTAAAGTAACTAACTCTCTGCCAAGCCAGCTTAGGTCGTTAACTAAGGGCTCTAAGCGCCCAACCGATGCGCTTTTTGTGGCTAAAATATCTAACATGGCACATACGCTGTCCTCTACACCTATGGTGTTTTGAATAACACTGTCTATATCGCTAAGCTGCTCAGACATCATTTTTTCTATTGCTTTATGCAGTTGCTCGCTCGCTGCTGCACGATATTTATGATGCGCGGTGCTTTTTAGCTTGCGCTTTTGCTGAGCGGCAACCTCTACTTCAAGTAATGTGCGTTGCTTTAGTGGTTCGCCATAGTCCATTTCTAGCGTATGAATAAAGCCAATTTGTTGATGAGCAAAGTTATGACCAAGCAGCAAATCATGTGCTCGTTGATTAAGCATTTTAACAATACGCGGTTGCTGCACTATTTCGGTCATGGCTCTCTGTCTTTAATGTAATGATATTTACTTAATACTATAAGCTTAGAAGCGAGTTAAAAAGTTATCAAGTAACGCTAAACCTTGCTCAGTTAAAATAGCTTCCGGATGAAATTGTACACCTTCAAGTGCTAAGTCTGTATGTAATAATCCCATAATTTCGTCAAACTCACCTTGCTGGGTTTGTGTCCAGGCTGTTACTTGCAACTCTTTAGGCAGCGACTGTGCCTCAACAATTAAAGAATGATACCGACAGACCGTTAAGGGCTTAGCTAAACCTTTAAATACTCCTTGATCGCTATGGTAAATTGGCGATGTTTTACCGTGCATTACTTTTTTAGCACGCACCACCTTTGCTCCTAAGGCTTGGGCAATAGTTTGATGCCCTAAGCAAATTCCTAAAATAGGATACTGCCCTTTTAATTGCTCAACAATACTTAATGAAATACCCGCTTCGCTTGGGCTTTTAGGACCGGGTGATATAACAATATGTTGAGGATTTAACTGCTTAATTTGGCTAAGCGTTATTTGGTCGTTGCGCTTAACCAGTACCTCTTGATCTAAACGCTGAAAGTACTGTACCAAGTTATAGGTAAACGAGTCGTAATTGTCGATCATTAAAAGCATGTAATAAAGCACTCAAAATAGTTATTGTTTGCGAGGAGTTGTTGCATTTTGTATTCTAACTTAAGCATCTTTGAGTGTCAGTGCTTTGTATAGTGATATATAAGTATTTCCGTAATAATAATTAATAACGGCTATGTGTTGATTTATACTCAAGCAACCCCCAGCTCTAATATTATGGCGTACATAAATACCCATACAATCTGAATTTAACTAAACCCTAAGCGTGTTATTTTTAAAACACATTTATTACACGCACCGTTAAGGAGTACCTATGTTAGGCGAAGATCATTCATTAACTCAAGACTTTCCTGAGCACCTAAATACCATTAAAAAACTCAATAGCAATGATCCAGAGTTTGCAGATAAAGCCAAAAAATACAACGCGCTTGATAAAGAAATTCGTACCTTAGAGCTGCAAGACGCGCCTATCGATGACGAGGAAATGCTGCAATTAAAACATGACCGTGTGGTGTTAAAAGATTGGCTACATCAACAACTGTTAAAAGCCAGCTAAGCGCAATTTATACCCATTGTATTTAAGAGCCCTCTGACTTATGGGCTCTTATTACCCTTGCTTCTTAATATACACTGCCACCACCCTTGGTATAAATTACAGCGTTATAGCTATAACAGCCCTTCCTAATATTTAAAAAGCATTGCTATTAATTTAACTTGCAGACAAGCTATCTGTATCTAAGATAAATAACGTTAAGCTTATGTCTAAATACATACTCTCGATTGATCAAGGAACTACCAGCTCTCGGGCTATTTTATTTACCAAAGATGCCAAGGTAGTTGATACTGTTCAGCAAACATTCCCGCAGCACTTTCCCAATAATGGCTGGGTTGAGCACGACCCTAACGATATTTTACAAACCGTACTAAGTACCTGTAAAACAGTACTGGCTAATAACCAGGTTACAGCCGAGCAGGTCATTGCCATTGGTATCACTAATCAGCGCGAAACCACTTTAGTATGGAATAAAAAGACTGGCCAACCAATTTATAATGCCATTGTGTGGCAAGATCGCCGTACCAGCGAGTATTGCGAGCAAATACGTAGCGATAAACTCAGTAAAAAAATTAGCGATAAAACCGGGCTATTATTAGATCCGTACTTTTCAGCCACTAAAATTCGCTGGATTTTAGATAATGTTGCCGATGCACAGCAACAAGCGCTAGCCGGCGAGCTAGCATTTGGTACGGTTGACAGTTATTTACTGTGGCATTTAACCGCTGGCAAAGTACACCGTACCGATGCCACCAACGCCTCACGTACACTATTATTTAATATACATCAGCAATGTTGGGATGAAGAGTTACTAACGCAGTTTAATATTCCACACTCTATGCTTCCAGAAGTGATGGACAGCGCAGCCGAGTTTGGCAGTACCAGCAGTGAAATTTTTGGTGCACCGATTAAAGTTTGCGCTATGGCGGGGGATCAGCAAGCCGCATTAATTGGCCAAGCTTGCTTTAAAGAAGGCATGGCTAAAAGTACCTACGGAACGGGCTGCTTTTTAATGCTTAATACGGGCGATAAAGCCCTTACCTCTAATAACCGCTTATTAACTACTGTGGCTTACAGGCTCAATGGTAGAGTGACCTACGCTATAGAGGGCAGTATTTTTATGGCGGGTGCCACTATGCAATGGATTGTTGAGGGCTTAAAGCTACTTGAACATGCCGGCGACAGCGAGGCTATGGTCAAAGACGTGCCACTGGATCACGGCGTATTTTTAGTGCCTTCGTTTACCGGTTTAGGCGCCCCATACTGGGATGCCAATGCCCGTGGTGCTATTTTAGGTTTAACCCGTGATTCGGGCATTAGCACTATAGTAGCAGCGGCGCTGCAGTCTGTTGGCTATCAAACCAAAGATTTACAAAAAGCCATGGAAGGTGATGGCCTGCGTCCAAGTATTTTGCGCGTGGACGGTGGCATGGCAAAAAATAATTGGGCCATGCAGTTTTTAGCTAATATTTTAGGCGCAAGTGTGGAACGCCCAGCGCTAACAGAAACAACCTCTCTGGGTGTTGCCTATTTAGCAGGGCTGCAAACTGGGATTTATAAGTCAACGGAGCAATTAGCTACTATGTGGCAATGCGACCGTCGTTTTGAACCAACCATGAGCATAGATGAACGTAACGATTTATACGCAAAATGGCAGCACTGTATAGCACAAGTCACACTTTCAAATAACGCAACAAAAGACGACTGCTAATGCGATAGTGTTATTGGCTATTGATATGCCATCGCTTAAATTAATAAAGAGGTATTCAGTGAAATTACTCGATAATGAATATGATTTACTGGTTATTGGCGGTGGCGTTAATGGCACTGGTATTGCGGCTGACGCCGCCGGTAGAGGCTTAAAAGTATTACTGTGTGAGCAAAATGATTTAGCCTCTGCTACATCATCAAGTAGCAGTAAACTTATTCATGGTGGACTACGCTATTTAGAGCATTACCAATTTAGGCTAGTAAAAGAGGCACTTAAAGAGCGTGAAGTGTTATTAAAAAATGCCCCACATATTATGTGGCCGCTATCTTTTAGGCTGCCACATCAAGCGCATTTACGCCCTTACTGGATGATTAGAATTGGGTTGTTTATATACGACCATCTTGCCAAACGCATTACTTTACCCGCATCAAAATCAATTAAATTTACCCGCGATAGTATATTGAATAATACTATTACCCGCGGTTTTGAATACGCTGATGGCTGGGTTGATGATTCGAGGTTAGTTATTTTAAATGCGTTAGCAGCACAGCAAAAAGGTGCAACCATTTTAAGCCGCACGCGCTGTATTAAAGCAGTTCGCAATAACAATAATTGGAGTGTGACCTTAGAGCAACAAGGTAGCAAAAAGCAATGTTCTATAGTTGCTAAAGGAGTTGTTAATGCAGCGGGCCCTTGGGTTGCATCACTTTTTGATGAGGTAATTACTGGGCCGTCGCCACATAATATTCGCTTAGTTAAAGGCAGCCATATTATTGTGCCGCGTATTCACACTGAGCCGCAGGCCTATATTTTACAAAATAAAGATCAGCGTATTATTTTTGTTACCCCATTTGAAGATGACTATTCACTGATTGGCACTACAGATGAAGAATACAGCGACAATATAGCAGATGTAAAAATTAGCGATAAAGAAGTCGATTACTTAATTGGCATTACTAATAATTACTTTAAAAAACAACTTACTCATAACGACATAGTGCATACCTTTAGTGGTGTACGCCCCTTACTAGATGATAACTCATGCGACGCACAAGCCGTTACTCGCGACTACAAACTGATATTATCGAGCAATAATAACCAGGCACCACTGCTAAGTGTATTTGGTGGGAAAATTACCACTTATCGCAAGCTCGCTGAAAACGCAGTAAACGAACTCGCCAGCTTTTATCCGCATATGGGCCAAACATGGACAAAAAATACTCCATTACCCGGTGGCGACTTTTCATCAAAGGTAGTATTAAAGCAACAACTACAGGTAAAGTATGCATGGTTGCCTGAGTTTATTTTAAATCACTTTATACGCAGTTACGGTACTGGCACTTATACCCTACTTACAGATGCCCAAAGCGTAGCTGATTTAGGCCAGCATTTTGGCCATGGTTTATACGCCACTGAAGTAAATTATTTAGTTAATAGCGAGTGGGCTCGCTGCGCCGAGGATATATTGTGGCGTCGTAGTAAGTTAGGTTTGCGTTTTAATACTGAGCAAATAACAGCGCTGAGCCAGTATATTCAAAATTATAATGGCTCAATACCGCTGTAAACATTTACCAAACTAGCTAGCCGGGGCTAAATGCTCATTAAGTGACGATTTTTCAGATACTGAAAGCGATTGCTTTGCTTTTGCTGCAAAATCGTAACGTACCAATACCGTTTTACCAACTGCACAGCAGTTACCTTGCTGGTGAGCTTCTTGGCGTAATACAAATGAGCTGGTACCTACATGCTCTACTGAGGTTTTAATGGTTACTTCATGGCCATAAAATAACTCACCAACAAACGACACTTCGACTTTGGCAATAATTAGCTTCCAGTCATGTGGGTTTAAATCTGGGGTAAAAAACCTAAAAATAGGCGCACGCGAAGCTTCAAACCATACAGGGAGTACGGTATTGTTAATATGTCCTAGCGCATCTGTTTCACTAAAGCGCGGCATCACTTTTTCAATAAACATAATAATCCAATAATAATTATATAAAGGTAAACTATGACGGACTTTATTCGCGTATACGATAACGCGCTCAGCAATGACTTTTGTGATAACTTTATCACTACCTTTTCTCAAAGCCCGCATATAAAACAAGGGATGACATCTGGCGGTATCGATTTAAATAAAAAAGATAGCCACGACTTGCACTTAAACAATCATCCGGAATACGTTGAGCAATTAAAACACATTCAACAAACCACTGCACAGTATGTTTTTAAATACATTGAAGAACATATTTTTATTATGATTGGTGCCTTTGGCCTAAAAGTGTATCACCCTAAAAGTGGCGAACCTGTTGACTTAACACACGCAAACTTTGATGAAGTGGGTAAACCACAACTGCCCTTATTAGTGCAGCAAATTTTTAGGCTAGGAAATATTCAGGCGCAAAAATACCAAGTTAATAAAGGCGGTTACCCGTATTGGCACAGCGAAGTTTATCCGCAGTTAAATCATAACGAGGCGCTACATAGAGTATTGCTGTTTATGTTTTATTTGAACGATGTTGAACAAGGTGGGGAAACGGAGTTTTATTATCAAAAGCGTAAAATTGCGCCTAAAAAAGGCACTATGGTAATAGCGCCCGGCTACTTTACTCACACTCACCGTGGCAATAAGCCAGTATCTAACGATAAGTATATTTTAACCTCGTGGGTACTGTTTAACCGCGCAGAGCAAATATACGGTGCGCCAAAGAGCTAGCGCACCTTTTTTATGTATATTAACCTAGTAGCTCATCAAACAAATTAAATAACTGATCAAGCTCTGCGGTGGTGTTGTAGTGCATGCAACCAATGCGCACTACGCCACCTTTATCAAGTACGCCTAATTGCTCACACAAACCTTGCGCGTAAAAGTTGCCATCCCATACACAAATATGTTGCTTACCTAAACATTCAGATACAGCGCGCGGCTCTAAACCTTCAAAAGTTAACGCAAAAGTAGGCGTACGCTCATTTAAACGATCTAAATCATCTATACCAAACAATTTAATACGCGGGTAATTAACTAAGCGCGTTAAAAAGTATTCACTCAGCGCCATTTCGTGTTGCTTGGTTTTAGCAAAGGCAACACTTAACTTTTCGCGGCGTGAATGGCTGTCGTCAAGCTCGCTAATTGCTGCAATGTAATCAACCGCCGCTATAAAACCAGCCATGGCTTCAAAGCTTTGCGTGCCGGTTTCCCAGCGACCAGGCGCTACGTCTTTAGCTGGCTCAACTTTGTACGGGGTAAATCCTTCAAGGTGCTCTTTTTTGCCATAAACCATACCTAAATGCGGGCCAAAAAACTTGTACGCAGAGCAGGCTAAAAAGTCGCAATCAAGCGCTTGTACATCTACAAGTTCGTGCGGTGCATAATGTACGGCATCAACATAAGCAAGTGCGCCTACGTTGTGGGCAAGCTCTACAATACGTTTAATATTGTTAATTGAACCTGTGGTATTTGAAGCATAAGTTACCGCTACCAGCTTAGTATTACTGTTTAGTAAACGCTCGAACTGCGCCATATTGAGTGTGCAGTCGGTTTCGTTAATAAGCGCAGTATTAACTTTAACACCTTTATCTTCTGCGGCTTGCTGCCACGACGAAACGTTAGAAAAGTGATCCGCGTTAGTGACAATAATTTCATCACCCGTTTGCCAGTCGCGTGAAATTGCGCGGCTAAAGCTAAACGTTAAGCTGGTCATATTCGGACCAAATACAATTTGTTGTGAGCTGGGCGCATTGAGTAAATCGGCAGCAGCTTGGCGAGCATTTGCCATTAGCTCAACGGTTTTATCGCTTGAGAAAAATGCTCCACCTAAATTTGAGTTGTAATAACCCAAATAAGCAGTCATAGCGTTAAGTACCGATTGCGGTACTTGCGAGCCACCGGGGCCGTCTAAAAACACGGGAGATTTACCATTAACGCTTTGCATTAATGCCGGAAATTGCTCACGTAATTGCGTTATATTCATGCTCATTCCTTAAGACGTTAATACAAAGCAATCCAGGTAACCTGGCTTACTGGCATCAAGTTTATTCATTGGAGTAGCGTTATGCCACACTTGACGGTCGTTAATTACTGCAAACATACCGTCTTTTATGGCCATTTTAAAACAGGGATCGGCTTGCTTGTTTTCGTATACAAGCAATTCACCGCCCTCTAAGTTTTCATGCGATACTCCACATACACACACATGATCAAAACCATCTTGGTGCACGCCTTCTGGCGCTGCAGGCGTATCACTATCAATGGCTAACATACGAAATTGGTGAATTTCGATATCACGTTCTTCATCAATCCCGGTAATTTGACGAAACTCATTCACAATACTTTTCATGCCCGCTGACTCAAGTAGGCTTTGCTCTAAATTTTCGTAACTACGCTCAACATTACCCTGAAAGGTATTAATTGCATCATCTTGTACAAATGCTTTTGTTGCTTGTAGCTTTAGCTCACCATTTTGTAGTTTAACTACAGAGTAACGGCGTTTACGAAAGGCACCATCTGCATAAGGATTAGTCGGCAGGTTATCAAAAGAAGGCTTAACCAAATCAATATTTGTTTGGTTAATAAAACGCAGCTGCAGTAAATTCTGGGGGTTTAAAGCGGTCATAAAAATCCTGCTATAGTAATTATAATATTGCAGGGATTTTAATGCATGCAAAGAGGATTTATTGCTTTATTATTTAACTTCAAAACAATTAACCACCAAAATTAATACAATAAATGCAAAAAAACAACATTAACTATCTAAAATTTATTTTTGCCAATAAAAAACCCGCAAAAGCGGGTTTTTAAATAAGCTGTAAAAATTATACTGCTTGTTGAATGATCACGTTGTCTGCTTTTTTAGTGTAAGCAGGCATGCGATGGAAGTTCAAGTAGCGATATGTATCTGACGCTGTTGCATTGATCTTCGCTGCATATTCTTGATACTCAGCAGCAGTTGGCAATCGACCGATAATTGCCGCAACTGCAGCAAGTTCAGATGATGCTAAAAATACATTTGCACCATTACCTAAACGGTTAGGGAAGTTACGTGTAGAGGTAGACACTACCGTTGCTTTATCAGCAACACGTGCTTGGTTACCCATACATAATGAACAACCTGGAGTTTCTATACGTGCGCCAACACGACCAAAGATGCCATAGTAGCCTTCTTCAATTAGTTGGTCTTTGTCCATCTTAGTAGGTGGAGCAACCCAAAGCTGAGTAGGTAGTTGACCTTTAAAGCCATCTAGTAACTTACCAGCCGCGCGGAAGTGACCAATGTTAGTCATACAAGAACCGATGAATACTTCATCAATTTTCTCGCCAGCAACATCAGAAAGTAAACGCGCGTCATCTGGATCATTTGGAGCACAAAGAACTGGCTCTTTAATCTCAGCTAAGTCGATTTCAACTACGTGAGCGTATTCAGCATCTTTATCTGCTTCCATAAGCTCAGGATTAGCTAACCAGTCTTGCATTGCATTAATACGACGTTCAATCGTACGTACATCGCCATAACCTTCAGAGATCATCCACTTAAGCATAACAATGTTTGATTCTAGGTATTCAGAAATAGACTCTTTTGAAAGCTTAACCGTACAACCTGCAGCTGAACGCTCAGCAGATGCATCTGATAATTCAAACGCTTGCTCAACAGTTAGGTGCTCAACGCCTTCAATTTCTAGTACGCGACCAGAGAACTCGTTGATTTTACCTTTTTTCTCAACTGTTAATAAGCCTTGCTTGATACCGTAGTAAGGGATTGCATGTACAAGGTCACGTAATGTGATACCTGGTTGCATTTCGCCTTTAAAACGAACCAAAATTGACTCAGGCATATCAAGAGGCATAACACCTGTTGCTGCTGCGAATGCTACTGCACCCGAACCCGCTGGGAATGAAATACCTAATGGGAAACGTGTATGCGAATCACCACCAGTACCTACGGTATCTGGTAATAACATACGGTTTAACCATGAGTGAATAATACCGTCACCTGGGCGAAGTGAAACGCCGCCACGGTTCATGATGAAATCAGGAAGCGTGTGATGCGTGTTTACATCAATAGGTTTTGGGTATGCCGATGTATGACAGAAAGACTGCATTGTTAAGTCTGCAGAGAAACCTAAACAAGCTAAATCTTTAAGCTCATCACGTGTCATAGGACCTGTTGTATCTTGCGAGCCAACAGTTGTCATTTTAGGCTCACAGTATTGACCTGGGCGAATACCTGCAACGTTACATGCTTTACCAACCATTTTTTGCGCTAGTGTAAAGCCTTTATCTGATACTTCAGTTGCTGTTGGTACTTTAAATATATCAGTAGCACCTAAACCAAGTGATGTACGTGCTTTGTCTGTTAAACCACGACCAATGATTAGTGGAATACGACCACCAGCACGAACTTCATCTAAAATCACTTCAGATTTAAGTTCAAACTTAGAGATTACTTTATCAGTACCATGCTGCTTAACAACACCTTCGTATGGGTAGATGTCAATTTGCTCGCCCATGTTAAGTTCATCAACATTTAGCTCAATTGGTAAAGCGCCAGAATCTTCCATAGTGTTAAAGAAGATTGGTGCAATTTTATTACCTAGACATACACCGCCAACACGCTTATTTGGTACAAACGGGATATCATCCCCCATAAACCAAAGCACTGAGTTAGTTGCAGATTTACGTGAAGAACCCGTACCAACAACATCACCAACGTAAGCTAGTGGTAAGCCTTTAGTTTTTAATTCTTCTAGTTGGGTGATTGGGCCTACTTCGCCTGGTTTGTCAGGAGTGATACCGTCACGTTCAATTTTTAGCATAGCTAAAGCATGTAGTGGAATATCTGGACGAGACCATGCATCTGGTGCAGGTGACAAGTCATCCGTATTTGTTTCGCCAGTTACTTTAAATACAGTAACTGAAATCTTTTCAGCAACAGCTGGTTTATTAGTAAACCATTCTGCATTTGCCCAAGACTCAATAATTTGCTTAGCGAATGTGTTACCCGCTTTTGCTTTTTCTTCTACATCGTAAAATGCATCAAACATTAATAATGTGTTTGAAAGGCCTTTTACTACGATAGGTGCAAGTGTGTCGTCATCAAGTAGGTCTATCATAGGTGCGATATTGTAACCGCCTAGCATAGTACCTAATAATTCTGCCGCTTTTTCTTTAGAAAGTAGTGGAGAATTAGTTTCACCTTTAGCAACTGCCGCTAAAAATCCTGCTTTGATATAAGCTGCATCATCAACACCTGCCGGTACACGATTAGCAAATAAGTCGAGAATAAACTCTTCTTCACCAGCCGGTGGAGTTTTGATTAATTCAATAAGATCAGCCGTTTGCTGAGCATCTAATGGCGCTGGTACGATACCTAACGCGGCACGTTCTTCTACGTGTTTACGATATTCTTGTAGCACAATATTGCCCTCTTGGTGACGTGAAAGTATTCGGTAGCGCTTCATAAGCGCAATGTTACCCAATACTTATAGTATTCTAACGCTTAATTATAAAGCTTTTGTAGGTAGATGAAAATCTATCCAGTTCAGCAACTGATTATACCGACTATAAGTATTATGAATAGTAGATAAAGTAAAATCAATTTCTATGAATGTTTATTAAGTAAGAATCATTAGTATTAATTTTTAATTTAAGTTTTTAGTAGGCATAAAAAAACCCAGCGTAAAGCTGGGTTCATATAAATAAATAGCTATTAACGCTTAACTTTTACTTTTTCTATAGCAGTTAATTGCGCTTCAACACGACGATTTTCTGCGTTTGCAGCACGTGTGTTAGCTGGGTTTTTAAGACGGTCTTCACCGTAACCCACTGTAGAAATACGAGACTCTTCTATACCATCTTTAACTAACTCTGCAGCTACATCTTTTGCACGCTTTTCAGATAGTGATTGGTTATAGCTAGCGTCGCCTGGTGCAGAAGCATGACCTTCTAATTGCACTGTTACTGCGCTATTTTCCTTCATGAAATCTGCAACTTGCTTGATATCATCAAAGTATTTATTCGGTACATCAGCTGTATTATTAGGGAAAGTTACTAATAATTTAACAGTTACTTCTTTATCTTCATAAAGTGTACAACCATCAGCATCAACAGCATCTAC
>JGI1221J13441_10000279_pt1 | contig 24132 bp, 22 predicted proteins | sample LakVidmifraction_4_FD_13441 | JGI IMG/M metagenome (IMG submission 13441) | reverse complement strand
GCTAAAAGATGAGGATTTTCTTTCTCTTGAATTTGAAGGTGTTTTTGAGGATGTACAGGAGAGTTAAATTTAAGATTTCTTAAAAAGTTTAATGGTTTCTAATTTTTAGGAACCATTTTTTTTAAACAATACTTTAATTAATGAGAATGCTCATTATATATTAAAGTTATTTGAAATTAATACCCCTCAAAATGATATATCTCATCATTATAAAATAAATGCTATTTATATTTTAATTATATCTGAAGGGGTTTCCACTAAAATTGTTTTATTGCCTCTTAAAGCAATGGGCTGTTTCATAATTTCCGGATTGTGTTGTATCATTTTTATCCAATCATCTGTGGACAATTCGTGCGGTTCAAATTTTGAAATGTATGCCGGATGTTCTTGGTTTATAAGATCTTTAACCTTTAGTTTTAAGCGATTTGCAAGTTCTGTAATTTGAGTTCCTGTAAGCGGTGTTTTTAAAATATCTATTTCAAGTATTGCCAGTCCTTCTGCTTTTGAATAAGCCAAAGTTTGTTTGGCTATTACGGAATCTGAATTATAATACAATGTTATTTGTCGGTCTGATGTTGCTATTTCTCCCATGAGGTTCATTTTCTAAATTAATGTTGTTTATTTATATTTTTCTTGTTTCCACATGGTTTTTAATCAGTTGCTTTAAACTTTCCAAATAATCCCTTAATACTTTATTATTGATGTCAGGATCCTTTTCTGAAGGAATAGTTGCCGGGATCTCATCTAAAAATTGATAGATTTCAGGATAGTCAGTTTCTATTTTTTTAGTAAGTTTAGTAATTTCCGATAATAATTTTTGTGTGTCGTTGTTCATTTTCTTAGTTTTTTACTGTTATTAAAATATTTTACAGTTCATTTTACTCATAGCGCAAAGCGTCAATAGGATTTAATTTTGTCGCTTTTCTGGCAGGAAAATATCCAAAAGCAATTCCTACCAATGCTGCATTTCCTACTCTAAAATCTTCCGTTAAAAATACAACTTGTCTATGGATATTTCTATTAAAATTGACATTTAAAAAAAGTTTGGGCAATAAATTTTCTTTGGCTTCTTTTAAGGCAAATACAGAATTATTAACCTGATAATTCGCAATTACAATATTTGTATTTTTCTGAATGGCTTATTGGATGGCTACATCTAAACTAAGCGTAATACTATCTTGCAAAAAACCAAATTGGAAACACAATACAGCCATTAAAAAAATAGCCGATTTATATAAATATTGAATGATTAAAGACCATTTAAAACTTCAAAAATTATATAATAAATTTAGTAAAGCCTTCCTCCAAAAAAAATGACCCTTATCAATTTTAGCATGTGCACAAATGATACATATCATTCTATGGCAAACTGAAGATATATATCTTTATGCATGAATCAACTAAAAAATAACTAAGATGAAAACAATAATTTTTGCGACAGATTATTCAAAGAATGCTGTAACCGCCATTAAATATGCACATGGGTTAAGCTCAAAATTGGGCGCCAATCTGTTGGTTATTCATATTTACAGCCTTCCGATGATGTTGGGATTGGAATTTGATGTTTTTTATGATGAACTAAGAAAAACAACACTCAAAAAACACAACACGAAACTCAAAAATTTCTGTAAAAAACACTTGGGAAAAGGACTAGGAGAAATGCACGTACAAACAGAAGCTTTTGAAAATTTGTCTGTATCTCAAGGAATAAATGAAAAGGCATCAGCGCACAAAGCCTTTATGATTGTAATTGGAATGAAAAAAGAAAGCGCAATTAAAGAACTTTTTATGGGTGATACCTCCATGAGCCTTATTGAAAAAGCACCATGTCCCGTATTGTTGGTTCCTAAAAATGCTAGCGAAAATCTTAAAACAATCGTTTATGCAACCGATTTTGAACAAGAAGATATTGGCGCAATTTATATTGTTTCCCAAATTGCCAGAAAATTCGATGCGAAAATCAAGGTCGTGCATATTGCTCCAAGCATTATTGGTGACGGAAATATAAAAATGGAATGGTTTAAAGAAATGGTAGAACAGAAAGTAACCTATAAAAAAATAAAATATAAAGTATTGTTTTCTGAAGAAATATTTGAGACGCTTAGAGCCTATTTAGACAGCAATCATATTGATATGGTTGCCATGCTGGAACGAGAAAAAAGTGGATTTCTAAAAAAGCTTTTTCAACGTGATATGGTTAAAGAGATGGAATCCTTCGGTCAAATTCCTTTATTAAGTTTTAACGAAGCCAATTATTAACCCTTACATCATTATATTTCTTTAATCAGCTTTTCGCGTTCTAACAATAAACAGAAAAATAGACACGCTTTTTGTTGAAAATGGCGCAGATGAATTTGGCGTTTTCGACCAACAAACCAATCGTTTAATGTTTCGCAAAAAAACTGAAGTTAATTGATTTAAGTGCTGTGTCCACTTTTATGCAAGGCGGTAAAGTATTCTTTTTAGAATTTGAATACCTGATAAAGATCATTCAATGAATGCTTTGTTGAGGTATTGAAACGTTTAAATCTCATTTAAAAACAAAAACTTATTGAGGAATATCATTTCAACTAAAAAAGATAACCGCTAATTTCAACAAGAATTATTAATCATAAAATCCAACATTATGTCAGTATTAAAAGTTATTGAACTCATGGGGAATTCAACCATTGGTTTTGAGGATGCCGTTCAAAATGTAATAAATGAAGCTTCTAAAACGGTGAAAAATATTAAGTCTGTATATATCAAAGATATGCAAGTGACTGTGAACAGCAATAAAATAACACAATTTCGAGTAGTCACAAAAGTTAGTTTCGGTATTTTAGATTGATTCGTTATTTCGGGTTAATTAGTGAAATGAGGTATATTTTAAAATAATTTTTTAAGCCAATAAACTTTCAAATTACAATTTTTAAAACACCTCATTTTAAATTATAAGATTTCAATTCATAAGATAGGAAATGAACCTTAAAGGTTCATAATGGGCTATTATTGCCATTTTAACAAAATAAGTTTACTTATTTTATCTTAAAAATTAGCTAACTTCTTTTAAAACGAATACTAAATCAAACAACAGGAATCATATAAATATTTTTAACGAAAATATGGAAGCTTATGATGCAAGGTTTGAAAAATATTTAGGAGTTTACCATTCTGAGGTTGCCGCCAAAAAGAACAAATAAAATTTATGCTTTCTCCCACCCTGCCAGACCGGCAGAAATCACAAATTTCATCACATCGCTTGAACTGATGTTTAACGGTTTTATATTCGCTTTTGGCACAATAAACAACTCGCCAGAAAAATTGTAGGAATGCGGAAAATATACGGCCACTTTATCTTTTTCACCTAAAATTGCTAAATTTTCTTCCGTAATAAAACCAATTTTTTCAAGATCGGAGCTTAAGTTCACTTTTACCAAAACCGGTTGGTTAAACTTTTTTTCTTTGCCCACAAAAGCAGAAAACAAATCGTTAAAAGCCGAATAAACAAATTTTACCAAAGGAATTCTGCCTATCAGATTATGAAATACTTGTTTTAAAGGTTGCGCAATAAAAGTTCTTCCTATAAAACCTATGAAAATTAAGAATATCAGCAGCGTTAACACGCCCAAACCAGGAATTTTGATAGCAAAAAATTCAAAAATTAAATCTTGGGATAAATTATCCATAAACATAAAAACCGAATAGATAATGTATGCTGTAATGCTTAATGGAGCGATATATAATAAACCTTCCAGTAAATAATTGGCTAATCTTTTCATCATAATATCTTAATAATTTAATTGGTATTTGGCAGTATTTGCACAATCAAAGATAGTCTGAAAATTTGAATCATTTAAATAAATTGCTTATTTCCATTTTAACTTTCTTGGCAGCACATAAATTATTTTATTTAGTAACTTTGCTGCCTTATTAATATTTCTGTGGAAAAAACAAACGAAAATTCAGTTAATTTAAACAAATACATCAGCAGCACTGGGATTTGCTCTCGCAGAGAAGCTGAAAAATTTATTATGGAAGGCCGCGTTACCATTAATGGTGAAATTGCCCAATTAGGAAATCGTGTTTTTGAAGGCGATGTTGTTAATCTTAACGGAAAACCATTAAATACAAAACCCAAAACTTTATACCTGGCTTTTAACAAACCTGTTGGCATTGTTTGTACCACCGATTTAAAAGAACGTAAAAACATTGTAGATTTCATCAACCATCCGCAAAGGCTTTTTCCTGTTGGAAGGTTAGACAAACCTTCGCAAGGATTGATATTTTTAACCAACGACGGCGATATTGTAAATAAAATTTTAAGGGCCGGAAACAATCATGAAAAAGAATATATAGTCACTGTTAGGCAACCAATTACTTCAGAATTTATTCAGAAAATGGGTAACGGACTTCCAATTTTAGATACGGTCACAAAAAAATGCGAGGTGACCAAATTAAATGATTATTCGTTTAAAATTGTTTTGACCCAAGGCTTAAACCGCCAGATTCGCAGAATGTGCGACTATTTAAATTATGAAGTCACCAGCCTAAAGCGAACCCGAATTATGAATGTGAATTTAGAAGGCATAAAAGTGGGCGAATGGCGAGAATTATCTGAAAAAGAGATGCTTCAAATCAATAAAATGATTTCAGATTCCTCCAAAACAGAAGAAGCTTCAAAGGATGACCATAAAAAGAAATAGAAAATTTGAATTTCAAACTTTAAACTTTCAAACTTTAAACTTTTTACTTTAATTCTAATCAGTATCTTTGCCGACTATGCAATTTGAATTAAAAACAACCGACCCGCAAAGCAAGGCTAGAGCTGGCGTAATTACAACTGATCACGGAAAAATTGAAACGCCTATTTTTATGCCCGTTGGAACCGTAGGTTCGGTAAAAGGCGTACACCAAAGCGAACTAAAAGACGAAATAAATCCAGATATTATATTAGGAAATACCTACCATTTATATTTACGTCCGCAAACAACTATTTTAGAGCAAGCCGGCGGTTTGCATAAATTTATGAATTGGGATCGAAATATTTTAACCGATAGCGGCGGTTATCAAGTGTATTCTCTTTCAGATAATCGAAAAATTAAGGAAGAAGGCGTGAAATTTAAAAGCCATATTGATGGTTCTTATCACACTTTTACCCCTGAAAACGTCATGGAAATTCAACGCACTATTGGTGCCGATATTATTATGGCATTTGATGAATGCACACCTTATCCTTGCGATTACAATTATGCAAAACGGTCCATGCACATGACACATCGTTGGCTAAATCGTTGTATCACACATTTAGAAAAAACACCAACTAAGTACGGCTACAGTCAGGCATTTTTCCCTATTGTACAAGGAAGCACTTATAAAGATTTAAGAAAACAGTCTGCTGAATTCATTACATCCGTTGGTGCGGAAGGAAATGCAATTGGTGGACTTTCGGTTGGGGAACCTGCGGAAGAAATGTATGAAATGACTGAAATTGTGACTGCAATTTTGCCCGAAGACAAGCCTCGTTATCTAATGGGCGTTGGTACTCCAGCCAACATTCTGGAAAATATAGCCTTGGGAATTGACATGTTCGATTGCGTCATGCCAACCAGAAATGCCCGTAACGGCATGTTATTTACGGCCAATGGCACCATAAACATTAAAAATAAAAAATGGGAAAATGATTTTTCACCTATTGATGACATGGACATCACTTTTGTCGACAAAATGTATTCAAAAGCATATTTGCGCCATTTATTTATTTCCAAAGAATTGCTTGGAAAACAAATAGCTTCTATTCATAATTTAGGATTTTATCTGTGGTTGGTTCGCGAAGCAAGAAAGCATATATTAGCAGGTGATTTTACGCCTTGGAAAAACAGAATGGTGAAACAAATGGATAACAGAATGTAAACAATTGATAATTAAAAGAAAAAGCACAACGATATAACAAAGTACTTGATACTAAGATTAATTTGAGAATACTCGACAAATACATATTAAAAAAATATTTAAGCTCTACTCTTTTGGTGTTAACTTTGTTAATTCCTATTGCCGTTGCTATTGACGTCTCCGAAAAAGTAGATAAATTTTTAAGACATGCAGATTTATCATTAAGCACAATTCTTAAAGACTATTACATAAATTTTATTATCATTTACGGCAATACTTTTATGCCGTTGGCATTATTTATAGCTGTCATATTTTTCACTTCAAAACTTGCAGAAAATACAGAGATTATTGCTATCCATTCTGCTAAAATATCTTTTACAAGGTTTTTAAAACCCTATTTTATCGGCGCTACCATTATTACTGTAATTGCTTTAATTATGAATCATTTTGTGGTGCCAAACAGCAATAAAACATTTGAAGAATTTAACAGAACCTATTTGTCAAAAAAAAAATTAAATGACAGCTATTTACAAAATGTCAATTTACAATTAGGACCAAATGATTATGTTTTTTTTAAAAGCTATTCCGTTGACACTAAAGTGGGTTATGCTTTTTCTTATGAAAAGTTTGAAGGCACAAAACTAAAATATAAACTGTTTGCAGATAATGTTCGTTGGGTTGAAAAAGATAGTACTTTTAAATTAATCAACTATAAAAAAAGATTCCTATTAAAGGACAGAGATATTATTGAATCGGGTTCAAAATTAGATACGGCATTTAGTTTTACTGCTGAAGATTTAATTTATGTTGATTATATGGCCAAAGAAATGAATTCCATCAAATTAAATGAATTTATCAATACTTCTAAAGAAAGAGGTATCAGTAATTTAAATGTGTATTTGGTTGAACTTTATAAACGGACCAGTTTACCGGTTTCTTCTTATATATTAACGTTTTTGGCAGTTTCACTGGCCTCAAAAAAACGCAGAGGCGGCATGGGCGTAAATTTAGCTATTGGAATTTCCCTCATGTTTGTATATGTATTTTTATTAAAAATTGCTGAAGTTTTGGGTGCAGCAGCCGATACAAATTCATTGTTTGTGGTTTGGCTGCCTAATATTGCATTTGGATCTTTAGCAGTATATTTATACCTTCGGAATGCCAAAAACTAAGCTAAAAGATTACCTTCATCTCCATTTTTTGGTGTTTATATGGGGGTTTACCGCTATTTTAGGAGCTCTAATTAGTATTGACGCCATTCCTTTAGTTTGGTACAGAATGCTCTTCGCTGTAATTTTTGTATTTATCTATTTTGTAATTAAGAAAAAATCTTTAAAAATAGGTCTAAAAGCCTTATTAAAATTCTTTCTTGGCGGGGTTATTATCGCCGTTCATTGGATCTTTTTTTTCTCTGCAATAAAAGTCGCCAATGTATCGGTGGCGCTAATTGCCATGAGTACCGGAGCTTTATTTACTTCATTTATTGAACCCTTATTTTTTAGAAGAAGAATTAATTTCTTGGAATTATTTTTTGGATTGATTGTGATTTCCGGCTTATATTTAATTTTAGACGTTGAAGGAGACTATACTTTAGGGATTATTTATGCTTTGCTCGCATCATTCCTATCTGTCTTGTTTACCGTCCTTAACGGTTTATATGTAAGAAAGTATACCGCGGAAGTAATTTCCTTTTACCAAATGTTTTTTGGTGTTGCATTTATAACACTCTATATTTTAGCAACAACAGGTTTTTCCTTTGAACAGTTTGCATTAAATTCTTCTGATTTTATTTATTTAATAATATTAGGCAGCATTTGCACAGCATATGCATTTATTGTTTCAGTAAAAATAATGAAAAACTTAACCCCTTATACTGTAATACTTACTTTAAATTTAGAACCTGTTTACGGAATTATTTTAGCAGTAATTATATTTGGAGAAAAAGAAAAAATGAGCACACAATTTTATGTTGGGGCGGCCGTCATTTTATTGATTGTAGTCATCAACGGAATTTTAAAAAATAAAAAAAAGACTATAATTTAACTTTCTAAAATTGATTAGTTGTTATATTTGTAGTTCATCCAAACTTTAAAATATGGAATATTTAGATTTTGAATTGCCAATTAAAGAATTAGAGGAACAATTTGATAAATGCGTTTTGATTGGTAAAGAAAGTGATGTTGATATGACCGAAAGTTGTAATAACATTGAAAAAAAATTGCTAAAAACCAAAAACGACATATATAAAAACCTGACTTCCTGGCAAAGGGTACAACTTTCACGTCATCCCAGCAGGCCTTATACCTTAGATCATATCACTGCACTTTCCGGAAACACTTTTATGGAATTGCACGGCGACCGAACATTTAAGGATGACAAAGCTATGATTGGCGGATTGGGAAAAATAGGAGATCAATCGTTCATGTTTATTGGCCAACAAAAAGGATATAACACCAAAACACGCCAATACAGAAATTTTGGAATGTCTAATCCGGAAGGCTATAGAAAAGCATTGCGTTTAATGAAAATGGCTGAAAAATTCAGTATTCCGGTAGTTACTTTTTTGGATACGCCGGGAGCTTATCCGGGATTGGAAGCAGAAGAGCGCGGACAAGGTGAAGCCATTGCCCGGAATATTTTGGAAATGACCCGTTTAAAAACGCCTATTATTACCGTTATAATTGGTGAAGGTGCTTCAGGAGGTGCCTTGGGAATTGGTGTTGGAGACCGTGTTTATATGATGGAAAACACATGGTACAGCGTTATCTCTCCTGAGTCTTGTTCCTCTATATTATGGAGAAGCTGGGAATATAAAGAAAAAGCCGCAGAAGCTTTAAAATTGACTGCGGAAGACATGAAAAAGCAAAAATTGATTGACGGAATCATTAAAGAACCTCTTGGTGGTGCCCATTTTGACAGAGAAACTGCATTTAAAGAAGTTGAAAAAACAATTCTGAAAGCATACGGTGAACTAAAAAAATTATCTGCTGAAGAACTCGTAAAAAAACGAATGGAAAAATACGCCAATATGGGTGTTTTCAAAGGATAATATTTATATAAAACCTCTCAATTATGAGAGGTTTTTTTTATTAACTTTATGCTATGTATGTACTTTCGTCAAAACAAATAGGAAAAGCAGATAAAGCGACCATTAAGAATGCCGGAATAACTTCCGTTGATCTAATGGAAAATGCAGCTACAAATTGTTTTCAATGGCTGCACAACAGGCTTCAGGGAGAAAGTATTCAAATCCATGTATTTTGTGGTATCGGCAATAACGGTGGTGACGGATTGGTTATTGCCAGACATTTACACCTTCATAACTATCGTGTAAATTGCTATATTGTTAATTTTAGCGATAATAGAACAGAAGAATTTTTAGTAAATTACCAAAGGCTAAAAGAAATTGGGCAAACGCCAATCGACCTGAAAAGCGAAAAAGACTTTCCTGAAATTAATGCCAGTGACATGGTAGTTGATGCAATTTTCGGAATCGGACTAACCAGAAATCCGGAAGGATTTACCAAAAAATTAATACAATACCTCAACAATAAAAAAGTTTTTACAGTAGCCATTGATATTCCTTCAGGATTGTTTTGTGATAAATCGATCACAGATGCGAATACTGTTTTAAAGGCGAGTCATATACTTACATTTCAATCGCCAAAAATGGCCTTTTTTTTACCGGAAAATAATGATTTCATAAATACATGGGAAGTTATTGATATTGGTTTAGACCAAAATTATATCCGAAGCTTAAAACCAAAAACTCACTTTATTACTAAAACTGAAATTATTGGTTTATACAAACCCCATAATAAATGGGATCATAAAGGCACTTATGGACATTCGCTTATCATTGGTGGAAGTTTTGGTAAAATGGGCGCAGTTACTTTGGCTTCCAAAGCAGCCTTAAAAATTGGAAGCGGATTGGTTTCTGCCTATATTCCTAAATGTGGTTATTCAATTTTACAAATTTCAGTTCCCGAAGTCATGGTTGAAGTAGATACAGATTCGGTTTTGTACTATTTTAATTTTAAAACCAATCCAACCGTTATTGGCATTGGTCCGGGAATGGGAACTGCAGAAAAAACTGCCCAAGGTTTTGAAAATTTCATTAAAGAGAATAAACTTCCATTGGTTATTGATGCCGATGGACTTAACCTGCTTTCCAAAAACCAATTGCTGCTTAACTTTTTACCAAAAAATACCGTTTTAACGCCACATCCAAAAGAACTGGAGCGATTAATCGGCGCTTGGGAAAATGATTATGAAAAACTAAAAAAAACAAAGGAATTTTCCAAAAAATACTCGGTCATCATGGTAATAAAAGGTGCACATACTGTTATAATCCAAAATGATTATATGTCTTTTAATTCAACAGGAAATCCAGCCCTCGCAACAGGAGGAAGTGGCGACGTGTTGACTGGTATTATAACCGGACTTATTGCCCAAGGCTATGAGCCCCTGAACGCTGCAATTTTTGGCGTTTATCTTCACGGAAAAACTGCTGACATCGCTTTCCCTAAAACTGGTTACGAAACATTTACGGCATCCAGTATTTTTGAATATTTAGCGGATGCTATTTTAGAGGTTTCCAACAATATTTAGGCATAAAAAAAGCCCGTAAAACGGGCTCTCTAATACTTTATTTATTGGTTTTAATATTTATAAACCATTGCATTGATATTCATTCCGGCGCCTACAGAAGCCATTAACACAATATCACCTTTGTTAAGACTGTGCGGTTTAAGCTTTCCATGTTTTACCAAATCGAACAGCGTGATTACCGTAGCTACAGAACTATTTCCTAAAGTATGAATACTCATTGGCATTACCTCATCAGGAATTTGCGTGTTGTACAACCTGTAAAATCGTTTGATTATGGCTTCATCCATTTTTTCATTTGCCTGGTGAATCATGATCTTTTTAACGTCTAAAATATCTATACCACTTTTATCCAGCGCAGCTTTCATCGCCATCGGAACAAAACTCAACCCAAATTCATAAATTTTTCTTCCATGCATTTTTATATACCGAATATGTTCATCATCAGCTTTATCGAAAGATTTTCCATAGAACAAATAATAGCATTCCTCAAAAGTATGGGTTTGTGCGGCGAAACTTAAAATACCGATTTTAGAATCGCTTTCTACCGCCTCAACAACACAAGCTCCTGCCCCATCTGAATAAATCATGGAATCACGGTCATGCTCATCTATAACTCTCGACAAGGTTTCCGATCCAATGACCAAACATTTTTTCGCCATTCCTGATTTTATAAATGCTTCAGCCTGAATCATTCCTTGAATCCATCCCGGACAGCCGAAAAGAATGTCATAAGCTACACAATTCGGGTTTTTTATTCCTAAGTTGTGTTTTACCCTTGAAGCCAAACTTGGCAATATATCGCTTTGTATGCCGCCACTTTTTACGTCTCCAAAATTATGAGCTAAAATAATATAATCCAATTCTTCCTTATCAATTTTGGAATCTGCAATCGCTTTTTCCGCAGCAAAAAATGCCAAATCAGACGAATTCAATTCAGGACTTGCATACCGTCTCTCCTCAATACCTGTAATTGATTTAAATTTTTCAATCACAACCTCATTTTCGTAACCAAAAGTTGTACCGTCTTCATTTAAAAATTGACTGGTTAAAAAATCTGAATTTTTTTTAACCACTGTAGGAATATAGCTTCCTGTTCCTGTAATTACTGAATTTATCGCCATTATCATTATTTAAAATGTAAATATAACAAGTTTTTTTATTGCTTACCCAATTCCGCAATTTTAATTTGCATTACCGTTGCGATAGAGAGCCCTCGCGATTTGGCTGCATGAGCAGTTTCACCAGTAAAATATTCATCAACTGTATTGTTGAAATGCAAAATCCATTGCTTAAAATGCGCTGCTTTAAAAGGTTTTTTTGCCTGTAAATCCAAATGGGGTTTCATAGCGTTTTTTTGATAAGTTCCTGAATAAAACAAGATATTATCCCAAAAATCGACCAATATTTGTAAATGTTTCTCTAACAATTCAGGATTGTTAAACTCTTCAAAAAAATGATGCATAACCTCATCATTTAACAATTTTACATAAAAATATTTTACAAGCAAATAAATATCCTCTCTATTTTCAATATCCTTTTTCATTATCTTTTTTATAAAAAAGTTTTATTGAAAGCTATCGGAAGCAAATCTAACACAGATTCGGTTTTAATAATTTCACCTTCTTCACCCATAAAATAAACTTCAATTTTAGCTTTTTGCTTGATTTCGTATTCCGATAAGGTTTGCCGGCAAGCACCGCAAGGCGCAACAGGTTCTTTAAGAATTTGGGTTGAAGAACTTGCTGAAATAGCCAACTTCAATATTTTTTTATGGGGAAATTCAGAGGAAACTTTCCAAATCGCCACACGCTCGGCGCACATTCCTGATGGATATGCTGCATTTTCCTGATTGTTCCCAGTTATGATAGTCCCATCTTTCAAAAGTATGGCTGCGCCAACTTTAAACTTAGAATAGGGTGCGTATGCATTTTGTTTGGCTTCAATGGCTTTATTCATTAAACCTTTTATTATTGTTGGCAGTTCTTCAATGGAATCAAAAATAGTAATTTGGGTTTTTAGTTCAACTTTCTTCATCAAAAATTTTAGTTACAAGACATATTAATTCTTTTGTTTAGTACGAATTTCCAAAGTCAAATGACAAGGAGAATCGAAGCGTATTCTCTAAAGGATTCTTAATTTCAGAAGTATTGAATAAATAGGAAATATCTAATTTGGAACTTTTAAATTTAAATCCTGTACCTATCGTTAAATATTTTCGGGCTCCTTTTAAATCACTTTCATTAAAATAACCTGCTCTTAAGGCAAAGGAATTATCATACATATATTCGGCTCCCAAACCCCAGGTAACTTCCTTAAGTTCTTCACTAAATCCTCCTGGTGCATCGCCAAACGATTTAAAAATACCATTAAAGAAATTCACATCTTCTTGTCTATATGGAGGTTCTCCGTCATCATTTATAGAGACACTTGGTGTTGGAACAAGTAATTTATTAAAATCCAAATTTAAAGTCACTGTATTCGCCCTGTCCAAAATAAACTCAAATCCACCTCCAACTTTTAAATTTGTTGGGATAAAATTCTCCTGACCGTCATTGGAATAAGAAACCTTCGGACCAATGTTTGAAACGTTGAAACCACCTCTCCAAACTCCATTGATATTTCCATAACTTTGTTCATCAGATTCATAATATCCTGAAATATCAACCGCAAAAGTATTTACAGGATTTATGGTTGAATTTGCGGATTCAATTCCTAAATCGGAACGAATGTATCGCAAAGTCACCCCCATTGAGTAAGTTTCGTTTAATTTCAAAGCATAAGAACCATCAAAAGAAAACTCATTCAATTTTTCAGTTCCTTGAGGTGTTCCATTGATATCAGTTAAATCAATCTGGCCTAAATTAAAGTATTTTAAGCTTGCTGCCCAAGCGCTTCTGTCATCTATTTTATTTGCAAATGAAAAACCGCCCAAAAAGACATCGTTCGTAAGTTCCCTTAACCAAGGCGTGTAAACAATACCCACCATAAATTGCGAATCCATAAACGCAAATTTTGAGGCATTCCAATGCTGCGAATATGCATCCGGCGTTGTTGCCACGCCAACATCTCCCATACCACCAGCTCTAGCATCCGGAGCTATCAATAAAAATGGCGTGGCTGTTGTTATTGGATTTGGATTTTCTTGCGCATTCATTTTTACAAATGTTATAAAAATGATTAGCGTTAATCCTATTATCTTTCTCATTAATTTTGTATCATTAATTAACAAATATCTAATTTTATTATTGAAGTACCCCTAATTTTTCTTATTTTTTCAACATTTTAATTTAAGTAAAGTCTATTAAAATTTTAAAACAAAATACGCTATTTCCTCTTTTCTTTAGTAAATTTTTCAATCAGAGTTCAAAGATTTATTAAGCAGCAAATTGATTTTTTATTAATTCCACGGAAAAATTTAAAACCTTCTGAAATTTAAAATAACAAATAACCCCTAAGAAGAAACGTTGTTCAGGTCAAATTATTGTAAGAAATTGAAAATTTATAACAAGCAAAATAAATACCCTATTTCATGATTTTTATAGAAAAGATCGGTCGGTTTATAATCGTTTCATAAATTTATAATAATATAAAAAATGAGCATGTTAATCTATTTTCAGCAAAATTAATTGTATTTTACTAATAGTATTACTTTTTGACGCTACATTTTTAATTCAATTTTAAAAAAACATATCCATTTCTTAAGAATGTTGTAATTTTGGTTGAAAGAAATATAAAAACAATTACTGTTTCTGCGGTGCTTCATTAAAAAAATAGCGTTATCATTGAAATATATTACAACATTGTACATACTAAAGATTGAAAACTTTCGTTAGTAAAAGCATAGCAAATATTTATTAAAAATATTTCTTGCAAAAAAACTAAATTAATGTAAATTGCGAAAAAATTATAACCCTAACCAATTTGAAATGAACTTAAAAAATCTAAATAACGTTACTAGGTTAATCATATTAACTATTACTGTTATTTTCTTTGTGAGTTGCCATAATAGAAATCCAAGAAATAATGTCTCGCTTACCGGTTGGAGTTCAAAAGACAAGAAAGCTGCTGGTTTTGCAGGAGACGTAAAATATAAAGGACAGGAAGCTCCTCCGGGAATGGTTTTGATAGAAGGCGGTTCATTTACCATGGGCCATGTGCAGGATGATGTCATGTTCGACTGGAATACCACACCTGCTCAACAACAGGTACGTTCATTTTATATGGATGAGACTGAAGTAACCAACTCAGAATATCTGTTTTATTTGCAATGGATGGAAAAAGTTTTTCCTCCAAATGACCCCAACTATGCACATATATATGAATCATCTGTTCCTGATACATTAGTTTGGAGGGACGTTTTGGGATTTAACGAATCATTGATTGAAAACTATTTAAGGCATCCTGGCTATGCCGACTACCCTGTAATTGGAGTTAGCTGGATTCAGGCCACACAATATTGTAAGTGGAGAACTGATAGGGTTAATGAAAAAATATTGATGGATAAAGGTGTTTTAAAACCTCTTTTCGAGTTAGACTCATTGGAGGTAAAAGGAGAAAATAATTTTAATACAGATACGTATTTAAACAATCCTTACAGTCTTTTTGATGGTGATTCAACTATCTACAGAAAAGGATTACCAGATAACAAACAACGTAAAAAAGGTGAAGCTAAACCTTCTAGAGGAGCATTTACAGGAAGACAAGTTAAAATTTCTGACGGAATACTAAGTTCAAAATTCAGACTTCCAACAGAAGTCGAATGGGAATTTGCCGCAAAAGCTGTTGTTGAAGATCGTGAGTACAACAATACCCGTGGTAGAAAAAAATACGCATGGAAAGGAAAATATACCCGAAATAAATCAAAAAAAGATCAAGGAGACCAACTTGCCAACTTTAAGCAAGGAAAAGGAGATTACAGCGGTGTTCCAGGATGGAGTAATGATGGTGCAGCTATCACCATTGCTGTAAAATCATATGAACCTAACGCGTTCGGGTTATATGACATGTCAGGTAATGTTGCTGAATGGGTCGCTGATGTTTACCGTCCTATTATCGACAATGAAGCAAATGATTTCAATTATTTCAGGGGAAATATTTTTACAAAAAAAATGATTGATGCCGAAGGAAATGTTGTGATTGCAAATGATCAGAATGTGAAATATGATACCTTGGACAATGGGGTAATAATGTCTAAATCTTTGCCTGGAAGCGTTAAATATATTCCAGTAACTATGCGAGATGCTTATATGAGAACTAATTATGAGAAGGCTTATAATGTAGATATTAAAGACGGAGATTTGGCTTCCACAAAATTCTACGGTAAAAATGTAGAGGAGATGGAAACCAAACCCCGAATGTACAACTCGCCTGTTAAACCTAGAGTTATTGGAGAAAGCGGCTTATTAATGCAAGAATATGATGTTAAAAAAAGAACGACTTTAGTTAGCGATGCTACCCGCGTTTACAAAGGTGGCTCATGGAAAGATATGGAATATTGGTTAGATCCTTCCCAACGACGGTATTTGCCGGAATATATGGCCACCAACTATATTGGTTTCAGATGTGCTTCCGACAGAATTGGTCCAATGACCTATAAAAAAAGAAAACCGACAACCACAAAAATCAGATATTAATACTATTTTTAAAATAAACCAAACCTCACTGAAATTTCAGTGAGGTTTTTTTATATTTAAATGATGAATATTGAACAATTATACGAGTTATACATCCAAACTTATTTGGTAGATACTGATACCCGAAAAATAAGAAAAGGCAGCATGTATTTTGCCCTAAAAGGAGACAATTTCAATGGAAACGAATTTGCAGCTGATGCCCTAAAAAGTGGTGCAAGTTATGTTATTATTGATGAAGAAAAACACAACATACTTCCAAATACAATATTGGTCAACAATGTATTGCAAACGCTTCAAAAGCTGGCAAATTTTCACAGAAAACAACTTACCATACCAATAATTGCATTAACAGGGAGTAATGGAAAAACCACCACCAAAGAACTTATTAATGCTGTATTATCAAAAAAATTTGAAACAACTGCAACCACAGGCAATTTAAACAATCATATTGGTGTGCCGCTTACGTTGTTATCAATGACGCCAAAAACAGAAATTGGCATTGTTGAAATGGGCGCAAACCATTTAAAGGAAATTGAATTTTTATGTAATATCGCTGAACCGAATTATGGCTTAATTACCAATTTCGGAAAAGCACATTTAGAAGGATTTGGAGGTTTTGAGGGGGTTATTAAAGCCAAATCGGAATTGTATGATTTTTTGAGATTGACCAACCGTACTGTTTTTATAAATACAGATGATGCGCTGCAAGTAAAGCAATCATCAGGAATAAATACCGTTGAATTTAACAGTCGTGACATTAAATTTGTGGAAGCAAGTCCGTTTGTAAAAGTTCAATTCAAAAACACTATTATTGAAAGTAACCTCATCGGAAAATACAATTACAACAATATTGCGGTTGCCGTTGCTGTTGGAAATTATTTTAAAATTTCTAAAACCGACACTAAAAACGCCATTGAAAACTATATTCCTGTAAATAACCGGTCACAAATCATTCAAAAAGGAACCAATAAAATAATTTTAGATGCCTACAATGCAAATCCAAGCAGTATGCAGGCAGCGCTTGAAAATTTTGCTCAACTGAAGGATACCAATAAAATTGCATTTTTAGGAGATATGTTTGAATTGGGAAAAGACAGTAATTTGGAACATCAAAAAATAGTTGATTTGGTGACTTCCTATAACTTTTCAAAAGTATATTTAATAGGAAAAGCATTTTCTACAACCAAGGTAAAAAATGCTTTTGTTTCTGAAAGTTTTGAATCCTTCAAAAATTCAACTAATTATTCAAATATTAACAATGCCACAATTCTCATAAAAGGATCTCGTGGTATGGCTTTAGAAAGGCTGTTAAACCTTCTCTGATTTTATTATTTCTCTGTGATATTCTATTAAACCATCAATTGGGCGTCTCACAATTTTTCCTATTTCTACCATGTAATATCTTGCCACATCATTGATAATGTCTTGAGAGAAAAAAGCAATGGAACCTACAAAATGAATAGGAACTTGGGCTGATTCTACATATGGCAATATTCGATTCTTAAAAAATTCTTTGACACCTTTCTGCAATATTTTATTAAAATAAGGGGTGCGTTCATTTTTGAGAATGAATTCAGCAAAATGCGCCAAATAGGCATTCGGATTATCCTCTTTGTAAATATTTCTTTTTATGGTATCAGCCTCTAAATCAAACTGCGCTTCAAAAAGTTTTGCAATCGTCTTTGGCATTTTATGGTAATAATAATCTCTTAATAATTTTTTGCCGAAATAATTGCCGCTGGCCTCATCCATCAAAATATACCCTAAAGAAGGAATTCTGACATCCACATTTTTTCCGTCAAAATAACAGCTGTTTGATCCGGTCCCAAGTATACATACAATTCCGGGCTTTGAAGTAACGGCATAAACTGCTGCGAAAGTATCTTCTCTTACAACAATTTCAGCATTCAAAAAAAATGATTCAAATATAGATTTCAAAAGCGATGTCATTCTCTCTGTTCCACATCCGGCACCATAGAAATAAACTTCAGTCACTTTATCTTTGTGACTTGCTATTTCCTGATTGCTCTGAATTCTGCTTTTTAATAAATCGGCAGACAATACCTCTGGATTTAATCCCTCGGTTCTTGTTTTAAATATTTGATTTCCAGATTTATCCAGTAAAATCCAATCAGCTTTTGTAGAACCTCCATCTGCTATTAGAATCATTTTTTATTTTTTTAAACTATTATTTCTTATTTAACTGCATGAATGTATTCAGCCAAATCAACTAATTTTGTTGAGTAACCATATTCATTGTCATACCAAGCCACTAATTTAAAGAAATTATCGTTTAAAGCAATACTTGCCTCAGCATCAAAAGTACTTGTTTTAGGCTCTGAAACAAAATCTTGCGAAACTACAGCTTCTTCTGTATATCCTAAAACTCCTTTTAATTCATTTTCAGAAGCATATTTTAAAGCGGCTTTCACCTCTTCAAAAGTAGCAGATTTTTCTGTTCTTACCGTTAAATCAACAACAGAAACATCGGCAATTGGTACTCTAAAAGACATCCCGGTTAATTTTCCATTTAATTCAGGTATCACTTTCCCAACGGCTTTTGCCGCACCAGTTGATGAAGGTATAATATTGATTAAGGCACTTCGACCGCCTCTCCAGTCTTTTTTTGAAGGGCCATCAACAGTTAATTGTGTAGCTGTTGTTGCATGAATTGTTGTCATTAATCCTTCAACAATTCCAAAATTATCATGAATAACTTTAGCTAAAGGCGCCAAACAGTTTGTTGTACAAGATGCATTTGAAACAATTGTATTCGCAGCTGTAATTTTTTTATGGTTTACACCCATCACAAACATTGGTGCATCAGCAGATGGTGCTGATATGGCCACTTTTTTCGCGCCTGCAGTGATGTGTTTTTGAGCACCTTCTAAACTGGTAAAAATACCTGTACAGTCTAAAACAATTTCTGCTCCTACTTCTCCCCATTTCAAATCTTCAGGATTGCGTTCGGCAGTAATTCTAATTTCTTTTCCATTAACTACTAAATTCCCGTTTTTCACTTTAACATCACCATCAAATCTTCCGTGAACTGAATCATATTTTAATAGATACGCCAAGTGTTCCACATCTAATAAATCATTAATTCCCACCACTTCTAAATTTGGTCTGGCTACTGCTACTCTAAAAGCAATTCTTCCTATTCTTCCAAACCCATTAATTCCTATTTTAATTGTTGACATAATCTAATGTTTTAATTTATTATTCAATTTTTATACTGAAGTTATTTCAGCTACTTTAAGTAATTCTTTATTAATATCATTATTCATTTTTATAGCCTTAGTTAAATCAACTTTTGACACTTGATTATTTGTAATACCTACCATAATACCAGTTGACTTATCCAGTAAAGCTTCCACTGCCGCAACACCCAATCTGCTCGCCAATACCCTATCATAACAACTTGGCGAACCTCCACGCTGCATATGACCTAAAACCGACACTCTTATGTCGTAATAAGGAAAGTTTTCATTGATGTAATCTGCCAATTCAAAGACGCTTTTTCCAATTTTATCTCCTTCAGAAACGACTACAATACTGCTTGTTTTACCGTTTTCCTTACTTTTTTTAAGAGATTCTATCAACCTGTCCAACCCTAAATCCTTTTCAGGAATCAAAATTTCTTCCGCTCCCGATCCAATACCCGAGTTTAAGGCGATAAAACCTGCATCACGTCCCATCACTTCAATAAAGAACAATCTGTTGTGAGAACTTGCAGTATCCCGTATTTTATCAATCGCTTCTACAACTGTATTTAGTGCCGTATCATAACCTATTGTGTTGTCTGTTCCGTAAATATCATTATCAATAGTACCAGGAATTCCAACAATAGGAAAATTAAATTCTTCAATAAATTTTAATCCGCCAGTAAAAGTACCATCGCCACCAATAACTATCAATGCATTAATATCAGCTTCTTTTATGCTGTTGTGCGCTTTGGCCCTTCCCTCTACCGTTCTAAATTCATTGGAACGTGCAGATTTTAAAATTGTGCCTCCTTTGTTGATGATATTACTTACATGACGTGCGGAAAGAATTTCAAAATCTCCTTCAATCAAACCCTGATAACCTCTATAAACGCCAACACATTCAATCCTATAATAAGTGCAGGCCCTAACAACAGCTCTAATTGCAGCATTCATTCCCGGAGAGTCTCCTCCCGAGGTTAAAACAGCTATCTTTTTTATTGGTTCATTCATAGGTTAAAATATATAATACAAAGTTACCTCTAAATGCATTTTTTTCCTACAAAACCGCCTTATATTCACTATAACGATTTCGTTGTATTAACAAGATAAGGAGTTTATAATAAACTCCTTATCTTGTTTTTATTATTGTTATTTGATAGGTATATGTTTTGAATATTAAAATTTAAATCTCACATAAATTATTATCAAAATCTCATAGATTCGTAAAGACTTTTTTGTATTTCTTCTTATCAACTTTCAAAATTTATACTGTACTAATCAATCAATATTTTATATTCCCAAGCTTTAAAAGTTAGGGGCCTTTCTTTCGAAAATATAAATTTTTCATTGCTAAAAAAATCAATTGATTCCCCTTCTTTTTCAATAGTGAAAGTAACTTCTTTATTAGATAAGTTGGCCATGAAAGTTATTTTATCACCCTCTTTTTTCCTTGAAAAAATTAAAATATTTTTATTATCAGAAGAATTAATTTTGTTATAAGCAGCGGGGTTTTTACCACCGTTTAATGCTTTATTGTTATTTTTTAGTTCTCCTAATTTTACCAATAGCGGCCATACTTTACCTTTTGTTTTTAAAATGGTGTCTTTTTCAAAAAAGCGTAGACGTTTATTCATATCATATTCCTGACCGCTATAAATTAATGGCATTCCAGGTGCGCAATACGATAACGCCAACATGACTTCGGAAGCGTCTCCCATGCGCTCTTTTACAGTCCCACTCCAAGAATTTTCATCGTGATTGGTCACGAAATTCATTAAAATGTCGTCTTTTTTATACAAGGTATCGATTTGCGTCATACGCTCATCCCAATTTTTAACGGTTTCCTTACCTTGTGCAATGGCATTCATTCTATGGTGTGTGTCCCAACTGTATCCCATATCAAAAGCATTTTCAAGTAAATTTGGTTCCCAACCTTCGGCCAACATAAAAACAGGTTTTGTTTTTTTAAGTTCAACTACTGTATTTTCCCAAAAATCCACCGGAACCATACCTGCAACGTCACATCTAAATCCATCAACATCAGCCTCTTTTAACCAATATTTCATGTCCTCCAACATTTCAGCACGCATTTCTAGGTTGTCGTAATTTAAATCTGCCACATCTGTCCAATCTGTTCCAACAGTATGCGTAATTTCTCCTTTTTCATTTTTTGTATAATACTCAGGATGGTTTTTTAACCACACGTGATCCCAACCGGTATGATTTGCCACCCAATCTAAAATTACGTACATCCCATTTTCATGAGCGGTATTTACCAAATTTTTTACATCTTCTAAATTTCCAAATTCAGGATTCACTTTGGTATAGTCGGAAATAGCATAATAACTCCCTAAACTACCTTTACTTTTTGTTGTAGAAATAGGATAAATAGGCATTACCCATATAATTTTTACGCCCAATTCCTTTAATTGGGGAATATCTTCTGTGAATTTTTGAAAAGTTCCTTCTGGTGAATACTGACGAATATTCACTTCATAAATTACGGCGTTTTCCAATGATTCGTCTGAAATTGACGCTATGGAATCCTTGTTGTTTTCATTTGATTTAAGTTCTTTAGTTTCTGTTTTACAAGAAGCTAAAATAATTAGTGCTATTACAAAGAGTGATTTATTCATTATTATTTATTTAAGGGTTTTAAACTTATCGCAAATCCTCCACCAGGAGCCAAATTTAATTTTAAATTGGATTGATTTGTGATTTCAATTTTTCTGATGTTGATGGCTGTCGGATTTTTATTCCAATCTGAATCTTCGGCATCTTCATATATGATTGCTTCATAATTTGTATCCGGACTTAAGAAATCAAATGAAATATTCATTTCTCTTGAAATTTCGTCGGTTATTCCGCCTACAAACCAATTTTCTGAATTACGTTCTTTTCTGGCTATTGTTACAAAATCCCCAATTTCTCCGTTTAAAACTTTTGTTGTTTGCCAATCTACACCTACATCTTTTATAAACTGAAGTGCAGGATTTCCTTCATAATTTTCTATTAAATCGGCTGCCATTTGAACCGGACTGTAAATTACCACGTACAAAGCCAATTGTTGCGCAATGGTTGTATTTACCTGATTGTCTTTTTTCCACTTGTCAAATTTAATGTCGAAAATCCCTGGTGTGTAATCAATTGGTCCGGCCAACATTCTGGTAAAAGCAACAATCGGTAAATGTTCTGGCGGATTTCCACCGTCTGAAGCCCAAGCGTTAAATTCCTGTCCTCGCAAACCTTCACGAGAAATAGTGTTCGGATAAGTTCTGCGCAAACCAGTAGCTTTAATAGGCTCGTGTGCATTAATGGCCACTTGATATTTTGCAGCTTTAATTACTGCATTGTTATATTGATTCACCATATATTGCCCGTGATGGTATTCCCCTTTTGGTAAAATTTTACCAACATAACCGGTTTTAACTGCGTGTATTCCCAAACTTTGCATTAAAGCATAGGCTGTATCCTGCTGTTTTTCATACGTTTCAGTGGCCGCGGAGGTTTCATGATGCATAATAATGTCAACGCCTTTTTCTTTGCCATAACGCACCACTTCTTTTAAATCATAATCTGGATATGGTGTCACAAAATCGAATACGCCTTCTCTGTCCTCAAAACCAATCCAATGTTCCCAGCCGGTATTCCAACCTTCAACCAAAACGGACCCAATATTATTTTTTGCAGAAAAATTTATAAATGCTTTTGCATTTTTAGTAGTTGCTCCATGTTTTCCAGAAGCCATGTCCCAAGATGATTTTCCCAAATGCATCTCCCACCAAATTCCTGTATATTTTGTAGGTTTAAACCAAGAAACGTCTCCAATTTTATTAGGCTCGTTCAAATTTACAATAAGCCTGGATTCAATTAAATCACCTGCTTTTTCAGCAATTTGAAGGGTTCTCCAAGGCGTATGAAAAGGAACTGTTCTTTTTACTTTATAGCCTGTGCGCTCAGACCCTACCAATTCACTGGTCATAGATAAATTTTCTTTGTCTATTTTTAAAGTCATGCCCGAGTAATCAACCAAACTGGCTTCATGAAAACTTAAGTACAAACCTTCATCTGTTTTCATGGTTGCCGGAGTATTTATGGCATTTTCTGGAATATAGGTTTGTCCTAGACTTGGATGGTTTGCTTTTGACAACGCATCAATATCAGTAAACTTTGAAGTGGTATACAAATGTTCATAAATATCCCAATCGCCCGGAACCCACCAAACGGTATGATTTCCTTTTAAATTAAACTGGGTATTTTCATCGGTAATAATGACTTCGGAAAGATTTTCCTGCTCAGGGAATTCATATCGAAAACCCAATCCGTCATTATAAACCCTGAAAACAATTGTTAGTTTTCGTTTTAAATCCGATTTTTCCTGTAGCTCAATTTTTAACTCGTTATAATTATTTTCAACCTTAGTTTGTTCACCCCAAGGCATTTCCCATACTTCGCTGAAATTACTTTTTGTTGCATTTATAATTTCAAAGTTCTCTTTTAAAGATGTCATATCTTTTAAATCGAAACTACCTAAAGTTGACTTTTTTATGACATCCTTATTTTTGAAAGTCACTAAATAGGCCGGTTCCCCATTTTCCGTTAACTTAAAATCGACCTTAACATTTTCATCCGGAGAAGTAACAGCAGTTTGCCAATCGTTCTTATTTGAGCATGAAAATAGCAATACACTTACTAGCGCAATGCTGAATTTTAAACTATTTTTCATATGTAGATTTTTATTGATTTTTATTGGTCATATGTAATTCGCATATCTTCATAGGTGTTTGTATCGTGTTTCCGTTATGCTCATT
>JGI1221J13441_10000278_pt1 | contig 24140 bp, 27 predicted proteins | sample LakVidmifraction_4_FD_13441 | JGI IMG/M metagenome (IMG submission 13441) | reverse complement strand
CGATCACCAGCCATATAAACCTTGTCATCTTGACGCACAACAGCAATACAAGTCATGGAAAAACCCCTCCCAATTAGATACTTTTAAGTATATCATCCTCTGGGAGGGGTAGTCAAGTAAGGTAAATAATGTTTAATTATTTAGTCTTTCTTGTGGTGGCTCTACGCTTGGCTACAACTTGATCTTCTTCAGTAATTGCATTTTTGTCTACCGTTGAAAATGCTGCATTAATTTCATCTGCTGAAAGTTTGCCATCATCCATAAATGCACGAGCCAACTTCTCTACAACTGCTGCTACCGCTGTTAGTCCAGCAATAGTGACTGCTGTTGTTACTCCAACGCCTGCAATTGCTCCTGCTCCAATAACTGCCAAACCATTAGCAGCAAAGACGGCAACTATACGCATGAGGATATTATTAATATTTTTTACACTATTCATACTAGTCCTCCTCTCTATTTCTAATTTTATATGTTAGTGCCCAGAATATTAGCGTGAATACAATTCCGTATCCAACAACATCTTTTGCGCTACCATCTAAGACAACCCAGGCGATAAACATACCTAGGAGTGTCCATGCTTGATCTATCATATCTTTGATGATTTTCATCACTTTCCTTTCCTCCTTCTCATACCCTTGGATTCTCCTGAAGAGCCTCCTCCACCTGAGCCACCGCCTGAATTAGACGATCCTCCTCCAGTGGATCCTGCTGCTCCTGCTGCTGCTATTGCAGCCCCTGTAGCAACAACTGTTACAACAACTATCTCGGTTGCTTCTTCTCTTTCTGCTGGAGACATATCTGCTCCAATGCTTCCAAGTGCTGCTAATGCTGCTCCTGGATTTGAAAATAATTCTGCAGCAAATGCGGCTGGAGTTGATATTAGTTCAACTTGAGCAGCGACTTCTGCTGTTATTACAACTGCATTTCCTTGTTCATCTGTTCTAACATCTACTGGGATTGTTAGCGGAAGGTCTTTGTACTCAATTCCTGCTGCTTTGACTTCTGCTGCAGATAAGGACTCTCCTGGTGCAAGTGATGAAATAAGAACTTCTGCAATCGCTAATTTTTCTTCTTGAGTAGCCTCACCATCTTTTGCTTTATCAATTAACTCTTGTTCTGCTTTTTCTTCAGCAGCAAGTTTGTCTTTTTCAGCCTGAGCATCTGCTTTTTCTTGTGCCTGCTTATCTGATAATTCTTTTGCATCTGCTTTAGCCTTTGCTTCTGCATCTGCTTTTGCTTTTGCATCTGCTTTCTCTTGTGCTTTTTGTTCTGCTAATAGTTTGGCTTCTTCTTCTGCCTTGGCTTTAGCATCCTCTTCAGCCTTTATTCTTTCTTCTTCGGCTGCTTGGGCTTCTGCTTCAGCCTTAATTCTATCTTCTTCTGCTTTCTGAGCAGCAAGTTCTGCAGCAACTCTATCTGCTTCAGCCTTAATTGCAGCAGCCTCTGCCTCTAATCTATCTGCTTCTGCTTTTGCTGCTGCTGCTTCTGCAGCAATTCTGTTTGCTTCGGCAAGGGCTACCTGTCTTTCTGCTTCTACTCTAGCAGCCTCTGCTATAGCAGCCTGTCTTTCTGCTTGAACTCTTGCTGCTTCTGCTACTTCTGCTAATCTTGCCACTTCTGCAACTCTAGCAATTTCTGCTAACCTTGCAGCCTCTGCTTGTTGTGCTGCTAACAGTGCTGCTGCTTCTGCTTGAAGTCTTGCTACTTCTGCTAATCTTGCCACTTCTGCAACTCTAGCAATTTCTGCAAGTCTTGCTACCTCTGCTACTCTAGCAACTTCTACCAATCTAAGTCTTTCAGTTTCAACATCAATTGCTATTTGTGGATCTACAACATCTATATCAACGCACACTGGCTCAGACCTAATCCCATTTAGTCCAGCATTTGGATCTTCACTTGATGCCTGAATACAAATTCTTACGGGACCCCAACCAGTAGTTACTGGATTACTTCCAGTTAATAAATAGTATGGAAAATTGTATGAGTGACCTTGAGATACATAGTTCCATATACCCCATCCACCAGATGTTGTTGCTGTTGCTGTATCTAAATCATAAAAATTAATTAAATATATTCTTAAAGTTGTATTCTGTGCTGTTGCTGAATCCCAAGTTAGGGCAATGTTTTGAGAACCTAAAGTGTATTGTAGGTTTGATATTGGAGTAATTGATGGTGTTGCTGGAGGTGGAGGTGCTGTATATCCAGGATCTGTTTGATAAAATGCTGATGCTGGAATAATTTGCATACCTTGACCAATATCCCAATTTAAAAATACATTGGCTCCGCCACCATTTTCATAATACCAAAGATCTATCTTTTTAGGCTGATTAGCAGTAAAAGCAATTGGCTCAGAGGTAGTTCCTCCACCACCCTTATCTACCCAATCATCTGTTAATAATGTATCATTTATATATAATCGGGTTCCATCATCTGCTGTTGCTAAGAATGATATGTTTTGTGTTGTTGGGCTTACTATATACCCTGAAAAATGAACTTGAACATCTTCTGAGGGACCACCTAAAACTGATCCACCACCCCACTGAAGGTCTATATTAGGAACAGTAGTTGTAATTATTGGGGCTGAGTCATTACAGGGCATTGGGGGAGAATCATTGTATCCAAGACAGTCATAAACCTTGGCTACAAGCCCTGCAGAGGCTGCGTGAGCCTTATCTACCAACAAGACAAGCGGGGATAAGGCTAAGATCAATACAAGGGCTACACGCAACAATCTTTTTAGTATTTTTAACTCCATCTTTAGTCTGTGGTGGTGACTAATAGTTTTATTATACCATTTTAAGCAACAAAAAAGGGAGCCAAGTTAATGACTCCCCTTAGTGTTGGACTGATTACTTCTTTAACGCAACCTTAGTCTTAGGATTCTTTGCATTCCACTTCTTAGCAAGAGCATTGTACTGTGCCTTATAAGTTGCTGTTGCAAGATCTGTTGCTGCCTTAGCAGATGCTGTTGCAAGATCTGTTGCTGCCTTAGCAGATGCTGTTGCTGCAATCTTTTCTATTACTGCATCTGCAATTGCTTTTGCTGTTTCTGCTTTAGAAATTACAAGTGCTGCATCTGCTGCTAACTTAACTGAAACTGCTGTTGCCTCTGCTGCTGCTTTTGCAACTAAATTAGCATTAGTTAGTACAGCAACCTGTGCTGTCAATGCTGCGATCTGAGTAGCAAGATCTGATACTACAAATGTTGCAATTGCTGACTTGACTGCTACTGGCAAACCAGTTGCTGTTGCTGCAATTGCTGCATCTGTTGCAACCACTGTAACTGAACCTGCAACTGCTGTAGCAAGTGTTCCTGTAGCAGAACCAAGGACTGTTACTGGAGTAACGCCTGCTGCTGAAGTGACTGCTGAAGTTGTAAGTGTCTTTGTGATTGAAGCATCAGAGAATGTTGCTCCAATTAATGTTACTGCAACTGCTTCTGATGCAACGGGATTCCCGAATACATCTGTTGCTGATACAGCAAATGTAGGAGTTGTTCCTACTGCTGTTGATGTTGGTACTGATAGAGCAATGTTTGCTGCTACTCCTGCTGTACCCTGAATATAAACGATTGTTGAATAGGCACCATTTGTAATGGTAACAGATCCAACTGTTGTTGATGTTGTGTAGGCATAAACTGTCAATGCGGTTCCTGCCGATGTTGCTGAAGTGGATGTAACCCCTGAAGCAACTGTCTTTGGTGCATCTGTTGTATTAAGTGCAGTTACTAAACGAACTGCTCCTGATGCTGTAAATGTAACCGCTGTTGCTGTATCTGCTGTTGCAGCAAGTGCAATAGTATTACCCGCAGCAATTACATTTGTTGCTGGCACTGCAACTGTTGAAGGTGCAAGTGCCGTTGTCGTGTTTGCTGCAGTTGCTACTGTAACAACTAACGGGGCTGCCGTTGCTGAAACTGTAGATAGACTTGTAATTGCTAGGGCTGCAGCGATAGCAATTGAGATTTTCTTGAATGAATTCATTTTTCTCCTTGTTAGTTTGTTTATATTAAATTGAACCTGTCTAGGAAATTTTTAACATCGTTAGGCATTTCCCTATTATCCAAGTCTATCATACCCTCTTGCTTTTGTGCAAGCCGAGTTGAAGAACTCCAAGTATGGACATCTATCTCAGTATTATTAGTCTTAGGTGTATGAGATATTGCACCAAAAACTGCTCCGCAAAGAGCATCTGCTAAGTCTTTAGATTTTTTTCTAGGGTGATCTACACGATTGCCTTTCATAATCTTTAACTCAGACATTTCTTCTAGCAATATAGGGATCATGGGGATTGCCACACGCTCCTCATAAATCATCATTGCTAAATCCTCGTAGTGTTTTTTTGCAACAGAAACCGTTTCAGTTCTTATTCCTACTGCTTGTAATTCGTTTTGAATGTCAAAAGACTGCCAACGGTCAAATGAAACCATGCCAAGGTTAAACCCTTGTCTACGTAGATTCATAATCCATTGCTTTACCTCTGATAAATTTACTGGTCCTTCTGATCTTGGTTCCCACCATGCTACTGCATCTACTACTACGATGGGTGCTACCTGTTCATAATCCTTGATTACTTGAATATTTACCCAACGATCTACGTGAGCAATAGCAACTGCACACTTATCGTGTTTTTGTGCAAGGTCTGCGTGTATGTAATATATTTTATCTGGGTCTGGTTTAAAAGATTCATCAAACCTTCTAAAACTATCTAAGGGGTTTCTAAGTGTCATAACCTTTTCTAGTTTAAGCCTGTCTTTAAAGAACGCATCAGATGAATAGGTTGCCATGCAAGCAAAACGCATCATTGCATCTGCAAGGTCTGTATAGAAAGCAATCTTAAAGTCTTCTATCTTACGTGTTGGATTTACTTCCCAAGTTGGTTTTTTAAATGCTAATACCTTTGGTATTTTGTATGAAATTATTATGTCTTCGTCCCAGGATATTTCAAATTGATTTCCAGGATCATCGTGTGGTAATTCCTCATTTATGATAAACGTATGTTTTCTTTCAATTGTTTCTTTTTCTGCAATAACAGATTCATATTTTTGAGTTATATAGTCTCCTTGATATCTTGGGAATGATAGTAGTGCTACCTTTCCAAGATCAGGAAAACGAGAGTCTACACTACCACGAAATGCTTTGTATATATTTTCTGCAGTCTTTCCTTGGTCATTGCCAGTTCCAACTTCAGATGAAAACCCTGAAATTTCATCAAGTACTGCCATAAAAAGGTTTAAACCTTCATGAGACTCACGCTCTGAGTGACCAGAGTAAACTGTAATTGACTTATCAAATTCAACTGAATCTGCTTTTGGATTATACTTTCCAGCAAACCAAGGGGACCTTTCAATCTTAGTTTTAAAACCTTTAAAGAAAACATTCTTTGCTTGTTGAGCGTTAATAGCAACGTTAATAATATCAATAGCATCTCCTGCAGGCTTGCCATAATACACTGCTGGGTCCTTTAGACATAGCATCTTGTACACTACATATGCGCATGCTACTGTAGATACGAAGTCTTTTCCGCTACCCTTGCCTAATTGCAGAATGATTTCATTCTTGGTAAATTTTTTATAGTATGCATCTCCTGCAACATCACCCATAATACCTCTAAGATCTTCTTGACGATATATCTGGCTCATTGCTTCTACTATGTCGTATTGAATTTGTGAGAGGGGTGGCTGCCCAAGATACTCTGGTGATTCAACAAATGTCTTTGCATCAACAGGTTTTTCAACAAAATGATTTTCTTTAAGTACTTCAAAGAAATCATTGAACATCGTGGACAACTGTAAGTACCTCGCCCTCTTTTGCAATTGCAGAAAGGCGACGCATAATAATGTCTCTAACTTCTGGGTGAGAAGATGCAATATCCCTAAGAATTCCTACAAGTACTTCTTGTCTACGCTCAATCTCAACCATCTCTTCTGCAAGTTCTTTATTTTCAAGAAGACCAGCCTTCTGTAGCATATCAATTCTTTTAGATTCAATATCCATAACAAGTTTGATTCCAGCAGTTTTTGCACTAAGATTGCTAGTCATCGATGCTTCATCAATAACTTCATATGACTTTAAAATAAGTTTGCTGTAGTGTGCGTCAGCACCAGCCAGTGCATCTTTAGCACGAGCACGAATAGCAATGTTGTTGGATGTTTTTTCTTTCCACTCATCAATAAAAGCAACTACACGAACTCTTGGTACTGCTAATTCTTTTGAGATTTGAGTTGGATCACTGCCCTTTAGGTATTCTCCAACAACAGTATTCATCATGTCAAGATGCTTGACCATCTCTTCTTCAGTTGACATTATATTTGCCATCTAATCTATTAATTTCATCTTTGATATAAAAAATTGCCTTTTCAAGGTCTTGAATTGTTTTTGCTTCATCTTTAAGTCCTGCTCTCCACAAATACTTAAAAGCATTTCCAATATTATAATTTCGATGTCTAGTAATTTGAATTGCTTCTATACCACTTGGATCAGAGGTGTAGTGAAGTGGGTGATTAACCTGATCAACGGTAATCTTTAACTCTGTATGATCACTCACTGGACTCATCCTCTTCCCAATCAAATGCCTCTGGCATGCCCTTTAGCGCAGTCATAACAAATGTTATACCAACTGCTCCAGCAACTCCGATAGCGATTAAAAGTTTTTGACTTTTTTTCATCGTTTTGACTTCCTTAATCCAAATTTAGCAAGGTAGACATAGACTGTTTCCACAGTACACCCACACTCTTTTGCAATCTCTTCTGGAGTCTTTTTATCCATAACATAGCGTTTACGCATAAAAGTCTCACTTGTATATAGTTTACCAGTCATAATGTTATTTGTCAACCCCAATCGCCTTGATCCAATTGTTTACAGCCCAATGACCAATACCGCAAGCATCAGCCACATCATTATCTGCAACCACTCTTTTATATTCAAATTCCATAAAATCTATAGTCCTTTGCTTCCGAAGGTTTCTTTCATATGTTTTATACCAAGAAACAGACTTGCCAGGATTTCTAGCAATGATGATTGCTTTTTCTTCTTTAGATATTTTTTTATTACCAATGTAGTTTTGCCAAGTGATAGGAGATACCTTACCGATAATACGAATACCTGATTGACCAGCGGCTCCAAGCAAAGCCCCTTGAACAAGGGCAAGATCGGCAGCAGTTTTTGGACTGTTAACGTAGACCGTATGCTCAATAACAATAGCATCTACATTTACGACATGCTCAAAAAAACCTTTTGATTTTCTTCCAGCATCAATAACTTTTTCATAAATATCTTTACCTTCAAAGTTAATCTTGCCATACTCTTTAAGTTCTTTGCCATGAAAGATAGCGTATGCAAGGCTGTTAGTACTTGCATCTATGGCACATACTCGTTCTGGTTGAACTTCCATGCCCCACTTATTCTTGCTCATAGTCTATAAAGCCTTTCAACTCTTTTAACATTTTTGCTACTGTTTTTTCACTAACATTACAATTAGAACAAAATCCAGAATCATTATAGATTGATAGTTGAACTCCACAACCACCTACACAATTTCTAACTTTTCCTTTTCTTTTTTGACGACGAGTTACTTGATACCTTTCGGTAATCTTATCCTTTGTTGCAGCGTCTCTACACTTAACACTACAATAAATTTGATAAGTTACCTTGGGATTAAAGTAAATATCACATCTGTCACAAAGTTTCAATCAACCCCTCCATAGATTTGATTTTAAGGACTCCAGTACCTGCTTCATCACAGGCTGCCTTGATAGGGCAAGTCTTACATATCTTTGAGTTGGCACGATAATTTTTTGTTGGAAGAGTTCTATCTACCCAAGCCTTACGAACATCTCTCATCCATTGAAAGGTTTGATCAACCCATTGACGATAGTAATCTCCAACCTCAATTGGCAATACTAGTAGTTCGTGGTTGTTTTTATTTTCATAAATAAGAACTCCTTTTTTCTTTCCAAGTATCTTCATGTAAATAAGTAATTGAATTAGATGACCAGACTTTGGCTTCATTGAGTTTTTACGATACTCAAATCCCTCGTTGAGCATTGTTTTGATTTCTCCAACAACCTCTTCGCCTTCCCAGTCAAGCATTGCATCACCATATCCAAAGATTGGTGGATCATCATATCTAATTTTAAATTCTGTTGTTGGATTATTATCATCATCACGATAAATCTTAGCAACACCAGCATTCATCATCGCATCCTGGATTCTTCCGTGGGATAGAGTTCCTGCAGTCATATTTGCTGCGCCATAGGCATCTGCATTATCTTCAAATGTAGCACCATCAAAAGCCAAATACCAATATCTTGGACACTCTCCGTGAGAGTAGGCTATTGTGGATGGAGCAAACGTTTTTTTAGTTTGAAACTTTGGACCACGATTAATTACGTATCCAGACTTAATCTTTTCAATTAAAGCGTCTCCATCTACAATGGTACTTTTTTTAGAAACAGCCTTAAGCATAACCTGCTGTAATAAACTTTTTGTCATTATATTCCTTTGTTTTATATAAGTATACCAGGTTAGCGCATTATGTATTTAAGTGCTGATACCAAGTTGTTGACTGCTTCTGCTGCTGTGTAATAAATGTTCTTTTTTGCTCTGTTATTTTTGTCTACATTTGCCATCCAAGTAGCCTTTAAAGCCAATTTTCCTGCAATTGCCTGAAGCCTTACAATTTCAATACTAGCAACTGGTGCTGGAATGTCTGGTTTAATGATTAACTTAGCAATCATAGTTAAAGCAATATTGAGTTCTTCATCTTCCATAAACTCTGCAATCTCTGCCAAACCATTAATCATTTCAAGTGTTGTCTGCCCTGTTTCTTGTGTCATACTATTCTCCCTCTATTAACTGTTCTAGTAACTCTAACTCTATGATTGCCAAACGCACCTTCTGTGTACCCTCGCCTAAAACAATAACTAATGCTGGATCCATGCTTTTCTTTAAGGCATCTGTCACAACCTTAGCCCAAACATCTTGATTAAGAGTAAATGATTTAGAGCATTCTTTAAAATCTAAAACAAAGTTATGCCAAGAAGCATCACCTTTAGTATTATTTCTACCAGAGTTTTTATGCTGCTTAGCGCCTATCCGTTTAGACTCTCCTCTTTCACTCATTAGCAAAATCCTTTTTGCTTTTTTTAATAGGAAGAAGATTAACCTTAGATATATGTTTATTCAAACACATCCAAGTAGCGTCTCCACTTTCAGCCCAGTATCTTAACGATGTTACTTCAACACCACAGTTTTTACATAGAAACTGTCCTGAATATACAGTAAATTCTTTAGCCATTGATCAACTTATTTTTAAGTTCTTCTTGTAAGGTTAAGTCTTCTTTAACACGATTAATAAAACCATCTCTCCCCTGAACCTTTGTACCATCGTCTAACTGATACCATGCTCCAGTTCTATTAACTAATCCTGATGCCTCTGCTGTATCTACAAGATCTCCAATAGAGTCAATTCCAACTTCATCTCCTCTAAAGTAAAAGTCATACTCGCCTGATTGAAATCCTGGAGAAGTTTTGGAAAACTGCAGTTCCCATCTAATCTTTCTGCCAACTTTTTCTTCAATCAACTTATCACCAATCTTAATCTTGCCCTTGATGGCTTGATTATCAGATTCTGATGAGAACAGTTTAATAACTGTTGACGAATAAAATTTAGTTGCCTGACCACCTGTTGGCTGCTGGCTTGTGTACATTGCGTTAATGTTATTACGAGATTGAGAAATCAATACAAAAAGAGTTGGCTTAACCTTATTGTTAGAATAGTTAATCATCTTCCATGCGTTACTAAAGTCACGAGACTCTGCACCAATTTGTTTAGTATTTTCTAATTGCTTAAGTTCATCTGAATCTTTTTCAAAATAAATAGCGGGAAGCAAAGATGTAATTGAGTCAATCACAACAATATCAACTCCAGCATTGATTAAGTTAGTTCCAACATCAACCATCTCATTAATTGTTCTAGCCTGTGAGTAGATAAGTTTTGATGAGTCTACCCCAAGTCGTTCTGCCCAGACCTTATCGTATGACATCTCAGCATCAATCCATGCACAGATCTTTCCTTCCTTCTGTGCTATACCTATCATCTGAAGGCATAGAGAGGATTTTGCAGACGATTTAGAGCCCCAGACAAGTACCTGTCTGCCATACGGAAGACCTCCATTAAGAGCGCGGTTTAAGCCAAAACTAGGTGTTTGAGCATACTCTGTTGGTGGTACTGAATCACCAACCATAATGGTCTTTCTTAACTTGGGATTAAGTTGTGCGAGCACGTCTTCCATTGTTACTGACATTGTGATATTACCTTCCATACATTTATTTTTATTTTATTAAACACTTACTTCCTCCATTATGATTGTTCCATCCTTAGTCTTTCCAAATTTAAACTTGTATGAGTTACCCTCTTCAATATGCATATATGCCTGTGCAAAAGATGTTGGAAAAACTGTAACTGGATGAAGATCTCTACTGGTGTCTGCCAAAGTAAGAGAAGCCATCTTTTTTCCAGCCTTAGTTATTCTTGGTTTAAATGATACAACAAACATTTCTTCATCTGTAAATGGCAATTGCTTATAGTTTAAGAACTTAATGAGTGCATTTGAAGATCCTTTAATCTCATCAACTGGAATAGCAGAAACAATTCTGTTATCTGTAGCAAGTAAAAGATATGTTTTTCCTGGTTCAATACTGGTTTGCTCTTCATCAAAAATACCAATTGATCCAGTCTTATCTAAAACTTCAACTCTTGACCAACCTTTTCCACGCTTAATGCTTTTTACCATGCCCATAAGAATAAATGAACCACGCTCTTCAAAGTCACAAACCTCTTGTATAAAGGCGTGATAGTGAGAAGGAACTGTAATATTAAACTCTGGAAGATTTAGATAGTCATAAAGATTTTCTTTAATCTCTTCTTCATTGCGTGGATTGTCAGAAAAGTTTGCAGCACCAATAACTTTTAGTGCCTGTAGTGCACGACTATTTACTCCATTACCTTTAGTAAACGTAAATTCTTCAAGTTCTTTGTAAGAACCAAATGGTCGTGCTGCAATATATCTTTCTGCGATTGTGTCAGATATGTACTTGATAGCACTGAGTCCAAACCTAATACCCTTACCCTCAATTTTAAAATCTTTATCCGAATCGTTAATATGAGGTAGTTTAATGCTAATCCCCATTCTCTTTGCTTCAATAAGATATTCAGTTCTTCCATCTTTATCCTTTTCATTCTTTAATAGTGAATACATAAACTCTAGAGGGTAGTAATACTTTAACCACGCCGTCCAATACGAGACTGTAGAGTAAGCAACTGCGTGAGACTTGTTGAACGAGTATCCCGCATGCGCTTCAAAGTCATGCCATAGATCAAGAGCCTGATTGGGACTAATATAGGTAGAAGCACCTTTAACAAATTTGTCTTTGAATACGTCAAACTCTTTAGCATCTTTTTTCTTTCCAATGATCTTTCTAACTTTATCTGCTTCCGACATGGACATACCGCCAAGGTGTACGCATGCTTGCATAACTTGTTCCTGGTATAAAACACAGCCATAAGTATCCTCCGTAAATGGTTTCATAATTTGATGACTATAAGATACGTTTTGCTTTCCATGTTTACGAGCAATATAATCTTTACCAATAGTATTCATAGCGCCAGGTCTAACTAAAGCATTTGATGCTGCAAGTTCATTAAGGTTTTTTACACCCATCTTAACAAGAAGGTTTGTATATGGTGTTGCTTCACACTGAAACACCCCTTTTGTATACCCGCTTGATAACATCTCATAAACATTTGCATCTTTTAAATCAATTTCAAGTAGTTTAATTTCTTTAAAATGATTCTTTTTAATCATCTTTATTGTGTCTTGCATAACACTTAATGTTTTAAGTCCAAGTGCATCAATCTTAATTAATCCAATTCTTTCTGCTTCTTCCATATCAACAGCAACAACTGGAATGCGTTCATCACTGCCAGTGCTTGATCTTGTTTCCATTGGAGCGTGTCTGAATATTGGCTCTTTGCTAGTTACAACACCAGCAGCATGGATTCCTGTTCCACGAATTCTACCACGAAGTTTTTCTCCATATATTTCTACTTCTGGATATTTATCACGAAACCAGACTGTAGTCTTTGATGAACAAAAATCATCCCAAGTATCTACAAGTTTAAGAACTTTGTTAACATCTGTTAATGGAATGTCAAGAACTCGTGCTACATCTCGTACAACCCCTTTGTCTTTAAACTGAAGGAATGTAGCAATAGATGCAACGTGTCTATACTGTCTAACTAAATAATCCTTTACTTCTTCACGACGGTTATCCTGAATATCTGTATCAATATCAGGAAAATCATTACGATCAGGGTTAATGAAACGGAAAAACAAAAGACCATGCTCAATAGGATCAATCTCTGTAATGCCAAGTGAATAACAAACCAATGAACCAGCAGAAGATCCACGACCTGGACCAACCATAATTCCTTCTTTCTTTGCCCAAGTAATCATATTACTTACAACAAGAAAGTATGGAGCAAAAGACTTATCTTGAATAATGGTCAATTCTTCATTGAGACGATCAAGATATTCAGTGTTTGTATCTAAACCTTTTTCTTTCAAACCATCAAGTGCAAGAGCCTTAAGTTCTTTATCTGGATTCTTATACTGTACTGGTAGCAGATTTAGTCCATCTTTAATGTCGTAGTCCTCTACCTTATCAGCAATAAGCATAGAGTTAATATACATGTCTTCTCTGTCAATACCCTGCAATTCCATGGCAGACTTCATTTCATCATATGAAAGAAGGTGAATATCAAACTTGTTAAATGACATCTTACGATCTTCTCCATATAGATAGTCAAGACGCTTCATCATTCCATCTTGCTTCTTAGATTTTTCGTATGTAACATCTTTTTGAACCTTTGCATGCGAGTTCATCAATAGTTTAAATTCTTGAATTTCTTTTTGTGATTCATCAACATGATGACAATCTGGTGTAATAACAGTTTGAATCTTAAATTCATCAGCAAGATCTGCAAGTTGCTTGTTTACTTCTGCTCCATTGTGTGGCATAAGTTCCATATAAAAGTCATCTTCAAATACTCTCTTAAACCATTCAATGTGTTTCTTAGCCTGAGCATATTCTCCATGTTCAAGTGCTTTAGCAATGATACCGCTTAGACATCCAGATAAAACAATAATACCTTCGCCATACTTTTCAAGAACTTCAAAGTCAAAGCGTGGCTTATTAAAGTATCCTTCAGTCCAAGCAATTTCATTTATCTTGTTTAGGTTTTCTAACCCAAGTTGGTTCTTAGCGAGAAGGACAATATGATTATAAATCATATCAGTTGGCTCAGTGCGTTCTGCTTTTGCCCTTTTATCAAATCGATCTGGACAAAAATATCCTTCTACGCCAAGAATAGGCTTTACACCTTTTGCTTTTGCAATGCGGTACAGTTCCCGATGCCCAGATAAAGTTCCGTGATCTGTGATAGCCAATGCTGGCATACCAAGTTCAACTGCTCGGTCTATATATTCTTCTGGAGTAGCAACACCATCAAATAATGAATAGTGTGTGTGTACGTGTAAGCCTACGTAATTCATCTACTACCAGTCGATGTTGGTAGCAGAAGAAGTTGATGGACCATCAAAGCCCAAATAGAATGCTTCTTGTTCGGCATATGGGATGTTCTTTAATGCCAACTCAAGAGGATAAGGTTTTACTTCACCCCAAGAAAATGGTTCTTTGTCTGGAGCACCTGGAATAATTGTGTATGATGTTTCAGTTCCCTGACCATTACGCTTTACTTTCCAAAGTACATTTGATATGCTTCCTGTTTCAAGAACATACTCACGAATTGTATTAAATGCTGATTGCTTGCTTACACCCATTGACCAGATAGCAACATAGGGTGTTTCAATACCATCGTCTACTAGAACGTTGCAATAGAAACGAAGGCGTGCTCTCCAGCCAGCCTTTGGATCTTTACGATGCATCTCTTCTGCCCAGTCACGACCTTCTGCTTCCATAGTATCTACAGCCTTGCGCTTATAGTCTTTTGGATTTGTGTGTTCTTTTACAACTAGAGCAAGACCACGTTCTAGATTATAGTTTGCAGAGTCTTCATCTAGTTCCTCAATAAAACGAATTTTTACTGCTTGACCATCAGCAAGTTTTAGCCACTTTACCTTTGGTGAGTTTTCATCATACTTTGGTTTTTCGAGCAGGGCATTAATGTTTTTGAGTCCCTTTACTACGCTCATATTCTTCTCCTTTTGTTTGTTATATTTATTTTAGCATAGCCACTATGGAATTGTCAAACTGAAACTCAAGTTTCTTTACTGACTCATCATCCATATCGCCTATGTCTTTATATTTTTTATCTAGATTAACAACAGTTACTCTTGACCCAAGTTTTTCTACTAACTTTTCTGTCATAATAACTCCTGCTTCATCATTGTCTGCTATTAGTACAACGTTGTTGAAGTACTTTTCTAATAGTCTGATTTGTGAAACAGACACATTAGCACCCAGAGTTGCAACTGCTGGGAAACCTATTTGATCTAGTCGTATTACATCAAAGGATGATTCTACAACGTATACGGTGCTTGATGTTTTAATTCTATTAAGATTAAACAAGATCTTACTTTTTGGAAGTCCTGGGGTATTTTTAAACTCTTTACCCTCAATTGTTCTAGCAACAAAGCCCAAACATAATCCATCATGGTTGTGCATTGGAACAGTAACAGAGTCTTGCTTTTCTGAATAACCTAAAGAAAACTTAACCATAGATTCTTTTGTAATCTTACGACCTTCAAAGTATTTAACTGCTCTTGGAGATTCCATAGCCTGATTGTTTAATCTTTTAATAAGTAACTCATCATATTGAACAAAATCTGGTGGACTATAAAGCGTTTTGTTAATAACATTTGTTAAATCAGTTTCTTGACTCTTGCCTTTAATATATCTGACAGCCTCAAAGTATGTTCTGTTTGATACTGTCATAACAAATTCTTCTAAACTTTTTGTAACTTGGCAGCCAAAACAAAAAAACCTTCCATGCTCTTTTGATATTTCTCCTGCTGGAGTTCTACTGTTATTATGATAAGGACAATAAATAATTAGTTCGTTTCCAAACTCTGCTTCTACGTCTGTGCCAATACCATTTAAGACTCGTCTAATTTGTTCTTCTGTATAAATATCATTCATTGATTTAAATCTTCCATGTCTTTGTAACGATAGTAACCTTTGTCAAAATCTACCTGAACTAAAAAATCTCCCATAAAACCATTACGATTTTTGCGAAATACGCATTCAATAATATCGCTATTTGTAGCACGACCTAAAGCCATAACCCAGTCAGCATCATAAGCAATCTGTCTAGACCATGCTGTCTGACCCAGTGTAGGGGCGCTGCTGAGGTCTTTAACATCATCAGGTGTCGCAGATGAGATAGCAATAATAGGAACTTCTTCGCTAATAGCCATTAGTTTAAGTTCTCTTGAAAGGTTCTTCATTCGTACCGTTTCACTATCTGCTTTTTGATTTGGACTCATTAGTTGTAGATAGTCTACAATAACAAAGTCTGGCTTGTACTGATCAATCTTTCCACGAATAACTGAAGGAGTTATTTCTCCACCTTGATCATTTGAAATAATATGAAACTCTGGTCTACCCTCAACTTTATTCTTGTGCCAATTCTTAAGCATGTCTAACTCAACTTCACCATTGCTTAACTTTCTGTGTGACCAAACCCCTTCACCCATAATTGCAAATACACGATTACGAACTTCAGTCTCAGACATTTCAAGTGAAATAACTAAAGGTGATTTACCCTGCTTCCATGCTTGCACTGCAAAGTATAAAGCCATCCAAGATTTACCAATTCCAGGATAAGCAAGGAATACTCCAAGTTGACCTGGCATAATTCCAGAAGGTAGATAGTTATCGAACCCTGGAAGATTAGTTTTAATACCAAGTTGACCAGTCTCTTTCATCTTCTGTACATGTTCATAATATGCTACAGCAGAATCTAAATCAGTTGCATCAATATCACGAATTGTAGAAGTGTTCTTTTTTAATTCTGATGTTTTTGTAATAAGTTCTTCTAGCGCTTTTGAACCTTCTCCACCTTGTACTTCACCTGCTGCAGATCTAAGAATATCCTTAAGGCTATCATTTAGATATTCTGTTTGCAATTCTTCAAGGTGATGCTTTGTTGCCCCTATTCCTTCAACTGGTTGAAAATCTCTAAACTTTTCAACAACAAGAGATACTGGTGGAACGCTTCCGTTATTTTCAAAGTATAGTCGAATAAAATTCCAAATATCATTATGTGTTCTAAGAAGGTTCTCAACATTGGCTTGCAATAAAACGTGCATTTGTTTATCTTTAAGTAGTGCTGATATAACTCTTGCTTCTGTATTATTCACTTAGCCACTTCCTTGCCAATTTTCTACCTTCTATTCTTTGTTTAATATCTTCTTCTGCTTCTAGTTTACCATTAAGAATTTTTTCTGCATTGTATGCAAAATAATTCCAACTATGAACTTGTCCTACCTTAAAGTAATAATCTAATAAGTCATAACACTTGCTAATTCCGTAAGACTCTACAAGAGCATCAGAAGCCCACTGCTCTACATTTAAATTAAGAGATGGCTTTACTTCGTACTTTGCAGTATGTAACTTGCTATATCTACTAAGCAAAGCCATGCGGTCTTTGCGTTCAGCCATTATGCTTCTGAGGCTTCTTCTTGTGCTTCTTTAATCTTGTCTGTTAGTTTGTCTTCTACAAACTTATACACACGCTCAAAAGCCTGCTCTGTGCTTTCTCCATCACGCTTAGAATCTACAACTCCAAGATCAAGTCTTAAAGATTGAAAGTTGCCCAGATTAAGCGTATATCCCAGAGTTACATTTACCTTTGTTGATTCGTTTTCCATTACCCACCCATTTCTATTTTAAATACTTTCAGACCATACTGGAATGTATCGTCCGTCTTCTGTTCTTGTATATGTAAGTATACCGTCTCCCATTCTCCGTGTCAACTCTTGGCTTGTAGGAGTCATATTATTTGTTATTAATTTATCTTTTCTTGGTTGTCCAATATGTATTGATGCAAGTATAGCACGAATCTCTTTTACATGATTTTCTGAGTAATAAGATCTTATTTGCCATCCAGTTTTACCATCAAGGCTTGAACCAATAGGTCTTGGGATGACTCCTCGTTTAATTAAACTTGGCATATACTTTCTGTGACGATTAACTAACTTAGCAGTCTCCGCAACAGTATATGCTCTTTGTCTATTTTTTCTAAAGTCAGACCTTAAGCATGTTTCAATTCTATCTTTGTTTATATTATAAACAGTCACCATCCCAGTAGATCGTGATGAATGATACAGTCTAACTAAGTCTTTATTTAAAAACCAAATCTTTTGGTTTCCCTTTATTACAGACTCGTTATTGTATTGTTGGCTCTGGATTTTTCCTTTTGCAGTATCCATCTACCTTGCTCACTTTCTGATGGTGGATGAAAAAACTTTCTTAACCCACACAACATACAGAATATTTCCATATGTTCTGTTGTAGTGTATTGTCTATCAACAAACATACGACCTTTGCATTTTTTGCAAAAAACCACTTCTCACCCCTAAGATTAGTTTGGTATACCAAGAATAATTAGGTTAACTGCTAAAGATAAATCTCCAGAAGCACCAAAACGTACAATTCCTTCTATTCTTGATGTTGTAACTGTTTTTAAAATAATGCTTACATTTTGTCCAGCGGGTGTATTACCAATATTAACTGGAGTAGCAGTTGCTATAGGTTGATACTTAAAGTCGCTAGGAAAGTCATAAGAGAATGTCTTTTCGTTTCCTGCGCTCACAGTTGAGTTATTTGCAACTTCAACATATCCACCAATCATACGAGCCTCAGAGGTTTTAACGCTCTGTTTACCCGCACTCACAGTGTCTACCGTAGTGTAATTATAAGTTGCTGAAGAAACCTGGGTAGATAAATCATTAATAGTATCAGCCAACTGATAAATATATGTTACATCTAGAGGTTGCCCTCGTTCTGGTAGCGGTACTCTTGCCATTATATCTCCATTATATCACTAGATCGTATGTATTGCTGGGCTATAAACTAAAAGGTTTGTAGATGTTCTTGATATTGGTTCACCCTTTAAGTATACTTCAATAGTAATTCTATTTGGTGCCTCCTCTTGATCTACCCCGTTAATAAAAAATGTTGTTGGGTGCACAAGAGTAACAGAATTGCCAGAGATTCTTTGAACATAATTAAAGTCTCCATCCCCTGCTGCCTTGCTCCATTTTACCCAAACATCATAATCTTTTGCTTGTCTTATTGTTTGTGTTCCAATTTTAACTGTTACTGTGTCCCAAGCAGCGGTAGTTAATGTAGAAGAAGCAATTGTAATATTTCCTGAAGTATAAATATACTCTGGATCAAGAGTTACAATAGGTGACCAATGAGATACTCTGTTTTTATCTTCAGAGATAACTCGATATCTAACATTATACTTTTCAGTAATACTGTTTATTGTTGGAAGACTATCTTGCTGAACTCTAACCTTTTTAATATTTTCATTAGCCATTATGTTACACCTATTGAAAATCTAAATTCAATATAATTACTTGTATTCGGAGACTTAATAATTGTTTCAGCATTATTGGTTTTAATTAAAGAGTATCCAGTAAGCCCATAAAGAGGGTTAACAGTTGCTACATTTTCTAGTCTAATGGCATCAAGTCCTACGTAGTAGTTATCTGATGGTACCCCACTATCAATAACAGAAACATATATTTTTACAACAGTTACAGCATTCCACGTAAAGTTTGCACTTGTATACAGGTCTTGTAGTTGTTTAGTTACAACAAAATATCTATTTGTTTCAAAATCTTGAACTAGTTCTGGATTGCCAGATGTTCCATGATTTATCTCTGCTTCAAACCTTGCAAACTCTCCAGACCCGTCATCAGTTGAAGCAAAGTCAACAAGGATTCTTACTGTTTCTGGAATTGCAGACGAATCACCATCTTTGTTTACTAAAGAAAACGCTAACTTAAGTTCATCAGTTGGAGAGTTTCTTGTAAAATCAACATTGGCTCCAGTTAAGTGTATGTGGTTTGATCCAGCCTCAATAACAAAACGATCTTGTGTTGGACCGCTATCTTCACTGATTGTAAGATCAGCATCATCACCTTGAATAAAAATTATGTTATTTAAAAATCTACATCTTTCATATCTAGATGCGCGACTTGATTTATAAAAAATAGAGTTATCTGCATTTGTTTGAAAGACAGGATCTGCAACAGCAATAATGTTGTCGTCTTCTGGATCATCTAATGGCGAAGAATATAGATTGATTGCAGTCGCTGCAGCCTCTGTATGGTATTGCCAGTTTTCAGCAGTAGTAAAAGCAAATACTGTTTTGCTATCATATGCACCAGCAGAAGGGTTTGATCCTGCAGAGTATAGTCCAATCTCTGTAATTTCATATCGTTCTTCAGTAGGCAACTCTGCTGTTAGTACAATTTTATTTATTCCGTTTTCATTAACAAACCCTCTAGATGATATGGGAACTCTAAACATCTCAAAGTCTAAAGCCTCTTTTGCAGAAAAATCTGCTTGAACATCTTCTGTATCTAACGGTGTTGGTCCACATCCAATGGCAATATAAGAGGCATAGGCTGGAGCCTGACCAATCATATATTTACCTATAATGCTTTTGCCAGTGTTAGTTATCATGATACTATTTCTCCAAATTCCGCTTCATATATTGTACCACTTACGGTAATTTCTACCTCTACCTGCTCGTCTAACTCTACATTTATAATTTCAATTACTATATTCCCATTATTAGGATCAATATAAATACTCCCACCATCTGGACCCGTTCCTAATTGTGGTATTTTATTTTCTAATTTTATTGAAAAGTTAGCAAAATACTTATCGGAGGTAGACTGAAGACTAACAATATTGTTTGGATTATACTGTTGCTGGATTGAAGATATATTTTTAATGGGTTGATAAGAAATCTGTTGACCATTAATAATATCATTACGAGCAATGTTAATTAATTCATGCCCTCCAATATTTTCAAAAATAAGGTCTGTCATTACCTCAATTGGAACTTCATTATTATCAAATAATATTGTATCTATTGGCGCAGTCTTTACTGGTGGTGCTGGAGGTAGCCCAGCAGCAACAGAAACGGCTGTTATATCTGCTGGTGTTATAGGAGTTGCATTTGTATATCCGCCACGACTTGTTGTTGTATTTGTTGTTATTGTATTTGTTGTTATTGTATTTGTTGTCGCTGTATCTGTTGTCGCTGTATCTGTTGTCGCTGTATCTGTTGTCGCTGGTGTTGATGTAGTTGAGGTATCTAGTGGTGGTTCAACTGTTTTAGGAACATCTACTACAGGAGTATTTGTTTTTGCTGGTGTAGAAAATTTAGGAGGAATTACAACTTTTGTTCCAGACCAAATCATCTTTCCACCTTGATATTTGGCTTGTTCTGTAAATTTAGGATTTGCTGCAAGAATTGCTTTTACTGTTGTATTATTTTCTTTAGCAATAGAAGTTAACGTATCACCTTTTTCAACAGTAACTTTTATTGGTGTTGCAGATTTATTTGTCATTCCAGTAGACTGTGAAGCAGAACTTGCTGAAGGTATTCCTACAAATCTTGATGTCTCAAACATTTATTTATACCTCACTCAAATATGCAGTCATATCTGGTCCCTCTACTCCTCTAGAGTATTCAATATTATAAACAACAAACCTAGTTGAATCTGGTGTTACTAAGTCTAGATTTGTAGAGTCTTTATAATTAATAGTAACAATATCTCCAAGTTGTAATGTTGGTATTGAGAATATATTAATGCCAATAGATTTTTTAGGATGCATGATTTTATTAATAATCCAACCCATTAGTTCTTCAGCATCATCTGGAGTTTGAATATAAATACTATCAATACTAAAATCATTTTTACCATAAATAATTCTACTCTGTCTAATTTCATCATACTTTATTTTTTCTACAAGAGGAGAATAAACTAAGGTATCACCTTTAAACTCTGGGTCTGCAAGATTTCCACGTTTTTTAAAATATTCATCAACACTTAATTCATGCGTTGTATCTTGTGTAAATGTAATTCCTTGAATTCTTAAAAAGTTTCCAGTAGTTTCATCTAGACTTAACGCTTTATCTGTTGCATTAAATATTAAAAATTCTGCCCCGTATGAGTCTGCTCTAAATCCAGAAGTTGTATAGCCCTTAATTCTATTAAAGGTTGGAGATAGTTGTGCGTATAATGCTGGGTATGCACGATCATATTTAATATTAAAGTAAGCACATTCACGCATAATGGAACCAAATTCTTCAAAATACATATTATATTTTGGTGGTTCTTGTGCACTAACTCCAGATAAATAAGTTGATTGAACTACTCCGCTCATGGCATACTTTCTAAAAGATTCATTTGCATTGATCTTTCCTTCAGACAAAGAAGATGCTAGTGTTTCTCCAACAGTAAATACACTGTTCTGAGAATAGTTTTCTGAAAGAGCATAAATGTTTTCAAACATGCATCGTGATGAACCACGAGTAAACAAAGCCATATTGTTATAAATTGGCAGTGGATCTTTATCATCAACAATTTTAATTAATTTATTATTTATGTATAAAAAGAACCTTCTGGTTTTTCCAATGTCTTGATACTCTACAGAGAGATCATAAACTGTTGGATTTTCTTCTCCCGCCATTCGATACTGACCTGTAAATCTTCCATCATCGACAAGTATTTTTGAAAGACCTCCGTAAAGTTTAACTGGAATAGCATCATTATTTGAAGAGTCTTTTTTAATCTTATAAAAAACAACATTATTGATAGACTTTTCAGCCTCACCTTTTGTATTTAATTTTAAATATGAAGTAACGTTATCTTCTGTTAACGCAATAATTTCAAAGTAATATCCGTTGTTAGTTTCTGGATTAAGAAGAATAGCCAAACCTCCAGAGCCACCACCAATATTTACATTCTGATCTGGTTGAACTCCAGAAGCCTGGTAGTAAGTTGTACTTCCAATAGGTGTTTGGGTTCTGTTGATATTATTTTCAATTTTTCCAACAACTCTAATTCTTGTTCCAAAATGCTTATAAGCATTATTTAATGGTTTATAAACATAAGAAATAAAGTTAAGTGGTGTTTCAGTTGTTTTAAAAGATGGACCATTCATTACCAAGGCAGATGACTGAATAGTTCCAGTTTCTGTACTTTTTAAATTATTAACTGATGTTTCTGTTAAGTAATTATTTGCCATAAAGTTTTTAATAACACCATTGCGTGTTGTTTGTCTTGCAAGAACATTGTCTACTCCAGCAGCACCTACAGTTGTAGAAGGATAGGTAACGTCTTGATCTAATTGTGTTGTAAACATGTACCCTGCTTGCATATTGCAGCCACGAACATATTCATTGTTTGACCAATAGTCATTTATTCCAGCAGTGTGGCTAGTTATGGCTGTTCCAAACTGACCACGACCATGCTCTACGACTGCTCCATTTTGCAATCTATTAATTCCATCAACAGTTTCATAATAAGGAACCGTATAGATTCTTATTAATCCTGTAGGATAGATTTTTCCATTAAAAGAAATTGAAGCAAAGTATTTTTGATACTCTTGGTTATTGCTAATAAAAACATTTCCAACTCCAGTTATGTTAAACTCTGCTGCATCATATCTAATAATTTCACCATTAGAGTATAGGTATCCATTGTATCTGGTTAGCCAATAGATGTTTTCTCCTAGGTCCATTAGGTTATTTGTTATGGCATGATTAACTACTGTTGGTGCTACAGAGGGTATATTAGAGTTTAATGGCATTGCTCCTAATACATAACTACCCTGCTTTGAAGCGACTTCATTTATTGTTTTTGTATTATCTGTTCCCGAAACTTCCCAAAGTAGCGCAGGCTTGTAGATCCAAGTTTTATTTTGATCAACCATACTGGACTGTCTAATTGTTCCATAAGATCTTTGGATGTATCTACTTGTATAGTTAATCTTTCCATCATTATAGATTTTTTTGTCTTTTGATGCTATGGATATAATGTTAGGTAAATTTCCAGATGTTGCATTTTCTGTCACACCAGTGTCTGTTTGATTATTAGATCCAGAAAAAACAAAGTCTGTTGATCTTTGCTCTAGTGTAGGCATGAGATAGTCTTTACTCATTACGATAAAGTTATTATATTCATCAAAGAACATTGCCGTCTGTGTTGCAAGAGCAAGTTGATTTAAAACCTGTGCAACATTTTGATCTGGTGCTACAAAAAAATATGGAATTATTGGATCTGATTCTCCTTCAGTTCTTTTGAAAGAATAATTTGTAAAGCCAATATAGTCAAGTAAAGTTGTAATTGCATAACTTAAAGATGTCTCTGTTGTTAAAAGTCTTGGGGCGGGCATTGATTCTAAAAAAAAGAAAAAGTCTCTAAGGTTAATAGACAGTGTTCCTGCCGTTACATCTGCTTGTGGAAACCCTTCAGAGTATAAGGTTTTTATTGGAACGTAATAGTCAAACCCATCAACATCAAGAATTACTTCATAAAAATTAAACTTTATATTTTTTCTTACATAGTCTGAAATAATGCTAAGATTATTTTGATCATTAAACGCTTGATCATCATCAAATAATGATATAGTTCCATTTGAGGCAAGCAGTTGACCAACTGGTAAAGATGTAATGCCTATGTCTGAAAGTGTTTTTGTAATTTTAAAATCTATAACTTTGTCAGAAATATCAACAACTAATCTTGGAGACATTTCAATTAAATCAAATGTTGAGTCAAACTTATTCATTGTATCTACAACAACACGAATGCCACGTAGGTATTGAAACTCTCTGTATGTTGGGCTGCCAGATATATCATTGTTGAATAGGTCTGGGGATGTCAAGTCTGTTACAAAATTGGTATTATTAACAACCTCTTCAGATCCCAGTTGCCATTTATACTGTGGAGTAAATGTTACATACCCACCATTTATCCAAATATAAAATGTTCCACGATCACCTTCATTTTCAATTACAAGAT
>JGI1221J13441_10000275_pt1 | contig 24221 bp, 19 predicted proteins | sample LakVidmifraction_4_FD_13441 | JGI IMG/M metagenome (IMG submission 13441) | reverse complement strand
TTGGTTATTGTTGTTGCCGACGACCCTGGTATGGCATCAAGTCAGAATGAACAGGATAGCAGAAATTATGCAAGAGCAGCTGGTGTTGTTATGCTTGAACCTTCATCATCTCAGGAAGCATATGATTTTCTAGGAAAAGCAATTGAAATTTCAGAACGTTGGAATGTGCCTGTTTTCTTGAGACTAACAACAAGAATATGTCATTCAAAGACTATTGTTGAACTACATGACCTTTCGAAATCAACAATTCAACCTCATTATGAAATTAATATTCCAGAACGTGTTATGGTTCCTGCTTTGGCAAGAGCTGCGCACAGAAGAATTGTTGCTAAACTTCATGAAATAGAAGATTGGGCATGTGAAGCTGAGGCAGAAATGACATTTGAAAAGGATGGAGATAAGTCAATTGGCATAATTACTTCAGGTATCTCTTATATGTATGTTTGTGATGCGGCGCCGGAAGCTGGTGTTCTAAAACTGAATATGTCCTATCCTTTCCCAAATAAAGTTGTTAAAGATTTTGCAGATAAGTATGACAAGGTTGTTATTGTTGAAGAGGGCGATAGAATTATTGAAAAAGATTGCCGAATGATTGGCGTTGAAGTTGTTGGAAAACCAGAAGAATTTATTTTTGGAGAATTAGATGTTGTAAGAACTAAGAAATTGATTGCCGGAGATGGTTCACCGGATGCACCTGCACCAAAAGGACGTCCACCGCAACTGTGTGTTGGCTGTCCACACCGTTACTCATTCCAGGTTTTGAAAGATTTAGATGCCATTGTTACTGGTGATATTGGTTGTTATACTTTAGGTGTTATGCCGCCGTTTGAAAAGATTGATACCTGTGTATGCATGGGGGGAAGTATTGGGGTTGGGCTTGGTTTACGTCATGTCCTCCCGGATGATCAGGCAAGAAAAGTTGTAAGTGTTATTGGTGATAGTACCTTTATGCATAGTGGACTTACTGGTGTGCTTGATATGGTTTATAATAGACCAAAGACAGGGCATGTTGTTATGGTACTTGACAACAGTATTACTGCTATGACAGGTATGCAGGAACATCCTGGAACTGGTAGAGCTCTTGATCACTCAGCTGCATATCAGGTTAGTATTGAAGAGGTTTGTAGAGGTATCGGAGTGGAAAATGTTGCAATTTTTGATCCTTTGAAAGAACTTGAAGAGATGAAGGCCACACTGAAAGATTATTTAGAAAATGATAAGGTTGGTGTAATTATTGCCAGACGTGCATGTATCATTGCTGCAAAGAATATTGCAATGTATAACAAGCAAAATAATAAATAAGGCTCTGTCACGGTTTCCGTGGGTGGAACCTAAATTCTTTAAATTCGACCCCGCCATCACTTTGCTTTCAAAAGAGCAAAGTGGTGGCGAGGGTCGTTCATTAATAATGATTAAGCAACCATGCATTTCATGCATGGCTATTAACATTGAACAGCTTTGCTGTTCTAAGACTACGGAGTAGTCAAACTTTAGTAGCCCAGCTACTACTTTGTCTATAAAAACAAAGTAGTAGCTGGGTCGAATAAAAACGTCTCACCCACGAAAACCGTGGCAGAGCCATTAAAATAAATTTGATTGGAGAATGATGAGTGATAAAGTAGTAAATGTTGTCTTTGCAGGTATTGGTGGTCAAGGTGTTCTAAAAGCATCTGATATATTAGCTGATACAGCTTTCGCCAGCGGTATTGACGTTAAAAAAGCAGAAGTACACGGCATGAGTCAGCGTGGTGGATCCGTCTCAAGTGATGTGCGTTTTGGCAAAGGTGTTTTAAGTCCAATGGTGCCTAAAGGCGAGGCTGACTTTCTTGTTGTGCTTGATGAAACACAGGTTGAAACAAATGAAGCCTGTTTGTCAGAAAATGGAAAGTTAATTACCGTTGATCTTTTGGATATCTCCGAGCTGAAGTCACCCAAGTGTGTTAATATAGCGTTGATGGGAGTATTAAGTAATTTTATTGATCTTGATGTTAATCTTTTGAAAGATTCTATCAAGGCTAATTTAGCTGAAAAACTTCATGAAATGAATATGGCTGCTTTTGAATATGGGCAGAGCATTAAAGTGTAAATTAAAGGAGAGGTATTTATGAGCACATATTGGAACGACAAGAATAGTCCTATGAACCCTGTTAGCGCTCCAGATTTTTTGCCAATGGAGCAAATGAGAGAGTTGCAACTTTACAGGTTGCAGGGAGTTGTCAAGCATTGCTATGAAAATGTTGAATTCTTTAAGAATCGTTTAGATGAGAAATCCATAGCACCTGATGATATTAAAACTCTTGAAGACATTGCTAAGTTACCATTCGCTGTTAAGACTGATTTAAGAGATAACTATCCATTTGGACTTTTTGCTGTACCAATGAACGATATTGTTCGTCTGCACGCATCAAGTGGAACAACAGGGAAGCCAATTGTTGTTGCATATACAGAAGAAGATATGAAAGTTTGGGCTAATGTGATGGTTCGTTCACTAGCTGCCTGTGGCGTTTCAAGTGAAGATATACTTCAGAATGCATACGGATATGGTTTGTTTACAGGCGGATTAGGCCTTCATTGTGGTGCCGAAGCTCTTGGAGCAACAGTCATTCCTATTTCTGGTGGTAATACCAATAAACAGATCATGCTTATGAAAGATTTTGGCTCGACTGTCATTTCTGTTACTCCCAGCTATTTTCTTCATGTTATTGAAGTTGCAACTGAAATGGGAATCAGCATAAAAGATTTACCGTTACGAGTTGGTATCTTTGGTGCAGAACCTTGGACATTTGAGATGCGTGCTAGAATTGAAGAGCAAGCTGGTATTAAAGCTTATGATATCTATGGTTTGTCTGAAATTATTGGTCCTGGAGTTGGAGTTGAATGTTCTGCACAAAATGGACTACATATTTTTGAAGATCACTTTTATCCGGAAATCATTGATCCAGACACAGGTGAAGTTCTTCCTGATGGAACAGAGGGTGAATTGGTGCTTACAACATTGACCAAACAGGCAATACCTATGATTCGCTATAGAACTCGTGACATAACAGAAATTATGACAGAGACATGTGAATGTGGCAGAACAATAAGAAGAATCAAAAAGATAAGCACTCGAAGTGATGATATGATTATTATCAGGGGAGTAAATGTTTTCCCATCTCAAATTGAAGCCGCACTTTTAACTGTTGAGGGAACACTTCCGCATTATATGATTTATCTTACTAAAGAACATGATCTGGATTGTCTTGAGGTAAAAGTTGAAATTAATTCAGCTCAGTTCGGTGATACTGTATCGGCTATAGAAGGTTTGAAATCTAGAATAGCTGAATCTATTAAGAGTGTTGTTGGAGTATCTGTTAAGGTTACATTAGTTGAGCCAAAAACTATTGAAAGAAGTCAAGGTAAAGCTAAACGTGTTATTGATTTAAGAAATACTAAGTAGGAGTTTACTATGAAAATACAGCAGTTATCACTGTTTATTGAGAATAAGCCAGGACATCTTGGTAGCATTTGTGCAGATCTGGATAGATATGGAATTAATATTCTTGCTCTCTCTCTAGCAGATACAACATCTTTTGGCATTTTACGCCTTATCGTTGATGATTGGGAAAAAGCTAAAACATCTTTAGAGGCCGATGGACATGTTGTAAATGTTACAGCGGTAGTTGCAATTGAAGTGCCTAACCATCCTGGAGGATTGGTTAAAGTTCTTGATGCAATTGAAAGTTCAGAAATTAATATTGAGTATATGTATGCATTTGCTGGAAATCCAGAGCTAAATACTGCTGCTCTTATCTTTAGATTTGACAAGCCTGATGCTGCGGTTGAAATGCTTAGTAATGCAGGTATATCGGGTGTTGATCCAATCTCGATTTTTAATTGAAACTTAAAAACAATTGTGGAACATGCAAAGCATGGGGAACGCTAGCGGAACAATGGTTAATGGTTAGTTGTTAATGGTTAATGTTGGAAAAGCGTTGCTGATATGTAGGGGGCTACCTGTGTGTTGTCCCTAATAAGGGCAGACACATAGATCTACCCGTACATAACATGAGTAAAAAAACTAACAATTGATAAAGTTTGAACAGTTTTTTTATGCGTCTTGCGTCATGAGTCATGCGTCCCCTTCTTCTGTAGCCGTGTCGCTTCGGTGCGGGAAAGGGCTGGCAGCCCGAAACATAATAGCCTAGGGCAAAGCCCTAGGTCTAATAAGTGAGCAGAGCTCGAACCTGCCCACGGCAGTGTACCTTAGACCTTAGACCGTAGAACTTAGAACTCTTAAAAGCTAACAACCATTTTAAGGTATGGATGAATATTAATAAAAAAAAATATACCGTATTTATGAAAGACATCTGCAATGTCATTAAGCTTATTTGGCGTAGCAGCAGATCTTGGACAATTGCAAGTCTTTTTCTGGTTGTAATAAATGGTGTTCTTCCATTAGCCAATATATATTTGATCAAGCTTGTTGTTGATACTGTTGGAGAGGCAACGAAAGCAACTCCTGACGAACAGCATTCTCTGTTTCTTAAATCTGCACTTTACATTTGTCTAATGGGGGTAGCAACAATACTAACAGCTCTTTGTCGCTCCTTATCTGAATTTATTGAAGTTGCCCAGTCTCAATGTGTTACTGACGAAGTGCATGATATACTACATGACAAATCTCTTGCTGTAGATTTGGAATATTATGAAAACCCAGACTATTATGATAAGTTGCACCTTGCACAGAAAGAGGCTCCATACAGGCCTATGGGGATTCTCAGAAGTTTACGAAGTCTCGTTCAATCTCTTATCTCATCTGCTGGTATATTTGCAATACTTATTGTTTTCAACTATTGGGTTGCTATTATAATATGTTTATCTCTACTTCCTAGTTTTATTATTAAGTCCAAATTTTCAAACAAGCAGTACAGGTGGCGAAGAAGACAATCACCAAAAGATCGTCTCTCCTGGTATTTTAATATGATTTTGACATGGGATGAACACGCAAAAGAGATTAGATTGTTCAATAATGGAAAAGTATTTAAAGAGCGCTTTCATAATGTTAGAACATTACTTAGAAAAGAGCAGATATCGTTAGTCAAACAGAGAACTATTGCTGATCTAATTGCACAAGTTTTTTCTACGGTTGCACTTTTTGGGTGTATGGCATATGTTGGTAAAAGAACTATTAGTGGATCCATAGCAATTGGTAGTCTTGTTATGTATTTTCAGGCTTTTCAGAGAGGTCAGGGATTTATGTCAACTATTCTGTCTAGTCTTACGAGTCTATATGAAAACCAATTATTCCTAAGAAACTTTTATGAGTTTCTTGATTTAGAGCCCAAATTAGTTGATCCTTTGGAGCCATTGGCGATACCTAAGAGATGTGAGTATTCTGTTGAACTAAATAATGTAAGTTTTAACTATCCGACATCAAAGGCTACAGTTCTTGATAATGTTTCTTTCAAAATAAAGCAAGGTGAACATATTGCAATTGTTGGCGAGAATGGCGCAGGTAAAACGACTCTAATAAAATTGTTATGTCGCCTATATGAACCAACCAAAGGTTCCATCAAGTTTAATGGAAATGATATTAGAAGATACTCTATTGATGATTTCAGAAAGCACTTAAGTGTTGTCTTTCAGGATTTTGCAAAATACAATGTATCTGCTAAAGAGAATATATGGTATGGAAATGTTGATGTCGATATAACATCAGATAGAATTGTGGAAGCAGCTAAGCTGTCAGGTGCTCATGAAGTTATTAAGAAGCTGCCACATGGTTACGAAACAATTTTGGGCAAGAGATTTACGGACGGGCAAGATGTGTCTGTGGGCCAATGGCAGAAAGTTGCTATTGCAAGAGCATTTATGAGAGATGCTGAACTACTAATCCTAGATGAGCCGACAAGTGCTTTGGATCCGGAAGCTGAAGCAAATATCATTGCCAAATTTAGTGAGTTGACAAAAGGCAAAACAGCAATAATTATTAGTCATAGACTATCGACTGTTAAAGATGTTGACAGGGTTATAGTCCTGGATAAAGGTGCTCTTGCGGAGAATGGTACTCATGAGGAATTGATTGAGTTGAATGGCATATATGCAAGACTGTTTGAACTGCAGGCAAAGCAATATCGATAACAATGGTTAATGGTTAGTTGTTAATGGTTAATTATAAGAAATAAGATTTCACAGATAAGAGTTAAGATTTAGGTGAATGGCCTACGTTCGAAAATGCGAAAATTGTGTAGGGGCGAAACGCATGTCGCTAGTTTTGAAAGTGTTGTAGGGGTAACTGTCTCGCCCGTTCCTCAAGATGAAAGATTTATAAAATGGTTGTTAAAATAATAAATGGATCTCAAACAGAAGTTATTGAAGATGTCTATTCAATTGATTTGCCAGGCGCAGATGGCAGATTGACAATAATGATAAAACATCTTCCAATTAGTGCAACTTTGAAAAAGGGGGTTGNAAATATAACCTTTAACAACAAAGAAAAGCAGAATATTGATATATTACCGGGAATATTTCTTTTCCAAAATGAAGTTATGGAAATTATATGTTCCGAATATGTTGTATAGGGGCGAGACATGTCTCGCCCGTACGATGCCAATATGGAAAATTGTAGGGGTAACTGTCTCGCCCGTATTGAATTATTGTTGAGACGAGATTTATCACGTCTTAATGTTGTTTTATGATTGTAAATTTACAAAAATATAAAGGAAAAATATGTTAAAAGATATAGTAAAGAAAGCTAGAACCTATAGAAGGTTTAAACAGGATGAAATTTCAATGGAACAGTTGGAAGAGTTGGTTGGTTTGGCAAGATTTGCTCCGTCCGGTACAAATTCTCAACCTATTAGGTATATTTTGATTAATGACAAAGAAATATGTGATAAAATCTTTCCATCAATTTCTTGGGCAGGGGCTTTGAGATATTGGAATGGCCCTGTAGAAGGGGAAAAACCAGTTGCATATATAATGCTTGTTTCAGAAAGACCAGCAACAATTAATACAGGTATTGCTGCTCAAACAATAGTTTTGGGTGCGATGGAGCAGGGAATTGGTGCCTGTATGCTTGGTGCATTAAAAAGAGAACAGGCAGCAGAAGCTGTGAACCTTACTGATTATAAAATAGAACTACTTATTGCTTTGGGGTATCCAGGCGAAACTGTTGTTGTTGAAGATGTCAAGCAAGGTTCAAATTTAAGTTACTACAGAGATAATGAAGATATTCATCATGTTCCTAAAATCATTCTGGATGATATGATTTTAAATAAATTTTAGGTATCAATAGTAATGGCGAAAAAAATTGTAGTTTTTAGTGATATACACGCAGATATTCCTGTTGGTTGGAAACAAAAGGTAGAGACTTTAGTTCGTCCACATTGGCAAGGGGCTGATATGGTAATATTTAATGGTGATACCATTAACTGGACATCCAATTATAAATTGGAAGAAACTGCTGAGGTGGTTGACTATATTAATCAAGTATGCCTGGAAGATGGTGTTGAACCGCTGATAATAGCCGGTAATGCTGACTACATAATATCTGACAATCACTTCTTTTTCCATGAACCAAGTAAAACATTGGTGTTTCATGGTGAAGTTGTTTATCCTGAAGTATCTCCATGGCGAATGGAAAACAAACTCCTGAAAAAAAGATATGATCTTTTTATGAAAGCCGCTGTAAATGGTGATACTGATATTAATGTTCGCTTCGCAGCAGCAAAGCATGTTATCAACATATATGAGTTTGATGATAAATTTATGAATAACTATTTCTATAGGTTGCCTTGGGTGATAAATCCTTTCTCATGGGTCACTCTTGCTAAAGTATTTCATGATTTTCCAAATCGTGTTGCAGAATTTGTTAAGCAGTATTGTCCTGAAGCAAAACACGTTGTTGTCGGGCACTTTCATAGACCCGGCATTTGGAATATCGATGATCTTGAGATTATATGTACCGGAGCATTCCGCAGGTATACCTCACCATTGGTTGTCTCAATAGAGGGAAGTAATGTATCTTGTTCCGAACCAAAAAAAATCGTACTTGATTAATCAAGAACGATGATATGTTTTGAAAATGGAGGCGTGAAGCGGAATTGAACCGCTGTAGCAAGTTTTGCAGACTCGTGCCTAACCTCTCGGCCATCACGCCAATATCTTATTTGTCATAAGAAGTGCGAGATTATTACAAAAATTCAGTAAACTGTCAAATAATAAAAACACTTTTTCCGCTTTTTTCTCATCCTAAGGACCTTAACGACTTTAAAGTCTTTAAAGAATTTGAAGAGCTTGGGCTAAAACTTACAACGTATCACGCCGTTATGCATTTCGTAAAGCTTAGCTCTTATCTCGCCATTATCAATTATTCTACCTGCGGAGCTATTCCATAAGTTACGCATTTGCGCATTCGCGCACTTACGCACTTCTTATTTGCTTTCCAAATCTCAAACTTAAAAATAAACCAACCGTAAAATCAAGGTCTAAATCCTTAGATTTCTGGTTGAGGACATAAATGTGCATTTTAATCAATAAAATTAGGATTTAAATTATGCTTTTATCACCCGTTGGGTGATAAATTAGAGCCTCTTTCAAAAGTCGACTAATTATAATTTTAACAAATAAGATAAATTAGGGCTGAAAGCCCTTAATAACACAGCCCAGGGCAACGCCCTGGGTTATAGTTTCCGCCAAACCAAGGGCTGAAAGCCTGAGATAAATTATATTTTAAATGTGTTTATTTCGGGGCTTCACCCCTTTGCTATCTGTTACATTATACCTAGGGCGTTGCCCTAGGCTTTGCTATTTCGGGGCGTTGCCCCTTGTTTTGTAATAAAAAAACAAAGTATTTTGACTTTTGAAAGAGGCTCATTAGAAAATTAGTTTTAGCGGACGCCGAGGATGTATTAGCTCCTGCCCTGTTGTCCTTCAAATAATAAGTTTACTCGTTCTTACCCACGGAGTGAACCTTAACACTTAGCACGTACTACTTAACACGTCTTCCAGAGGTGTCCGAGGAACTAGGACGGAGGGGGCTCCCTCCCGTTCTTACAAGACAATATTAGTCTGCACATCGGGAGGGTCAGCGTCCTCGCTGACCGAAACAGTATTCAAACCAAAAAATTAAGGTTTCAATATCACTCTAAATTTATTTGTTTACAGAATTTAGGTGAGTTGATACAATGCCACGCAATTTACGGAATATAAATTGAATATATAATTTTTATTGGATACACTTTTAAAATATGGTTTTTTCATCTTTAATTTTTTTGTATGTGTTTTTACCTCTCTTTTTACTGGTTTATTATCTTACACCCAGTAAATTCAGAAATATTCCTGCCTTGATAGGTAGTTATATTTTCTATGCATGGGGAGCGCCAACATTTGTATTTGTTCTTTTAATATCATCGTTTTTTGACTATATAATTGGTTTGGGTTTTGGAAAAACTCAAATTAAATATAAGCGAAAACTTTTATTGATATTAGCACTTGTCTTAAATCTAGGTCTGCTTATTGTATTCAAGTATGCCGGTTTCTTAACCACTCAATTTAATTATATTCTAAATGTATTTCATTTGATTCGTTTGCCTGTTCCAACAATTGTTCTTCCCCTTGGAATATCATTTTTCACATTTCAGAAGCTTAGCTATATCATTGATGTATACAGAGAAAACGTAAAACCTTCAAAATCTTTCATCAACTATGCATTGTATGTCAGTCTGTTTCCGCAATTAATTGCCGGACCAATTGTCAGGTACCATGATGTTGACTTACAACTCAGAACCAGAGTTCATTCAGCCGAACACTTCTGTCATGGGCTGTTTCGTTTTATAATTGGCTTGTCTAAGAAGGTGTAATTGCCAATTATGTTTCTGTTATTTCAGATCAGATTTTTGCAAAGGCAGAATTCGCCTCCACAGGTAACGCATGGCTGGCAACCATTGCTTTCTCAGTTCAAATATATTTTGACTTTTTGGGATATTCAGATATGGCAATTGGTCTCGGTAAGATGATGGGTTTTGATTTTCTTGAAAACTTTAATCGTCCATATGTGGCAAAAAACTTTTCTGAGTTCTGGAAAAGATGGCATATATCGTTATGTAACTGGATGTTTGAGTATCTTTATGTTCCACTTGGGGGAAGTCGAAAAGGTGTTTTTAAAACATATTTTAATTTGTGGGTGATATTTCTTATTGCCGGTTTCTGGCATGGAGCAAGTTGGAACTATGTTATTTGGGGAGCATTTCATGGGAGTATGCTATTTGCAGAGAAGTTAATGGGCAAAAAACGATTAATGCAGATTCCACCTTTGATAAGTCAATTAGGATTTATATATTTTTATTTAATATCAACGGTAATGTTTAATACAACTAGTGTTAAAGATATGATTAGTTTTCTTGTTAAGATGCATACATGGGTTCCAAATATTAATTACAGCAGATTGTATTGGTGTGAACTTGTTTCCAACAGAAGTTTTGTCTGTTTGTTGTTGGGGATTTTCATATCTCTTTACCCGGATAGATTCTGGTTGAGGCATAAAGATAGTTGGTCAAAACTCCCGACTGGACACAGAACATCAATAGCATTTGTTTTTGGAACAGTACTCTTTTTATTATCAATAATGGCTTTAGGAAGTAATGGTCATAATCCATTTATCTACTTCCAATTTTAATTATGAAAAAAATATATTCAACAATTTCAATTCTGTTTTTTGCCTTTATAATGGTTATGGGTATTCAAACTTTCTGGAAGTTTATACCTGAAGGTTCTCTTGGAGGGGTGGAACAAGAAGTTAAAATCACATCTTTTAATAAGAAAGATTGGTTTTCCGCACAGTTTCAGAGAAGTTTTGATGACTACATAAAACAGAATGTTGCGTTAAAAGATGTGTTGGTTAAGACCAACAATCAACTTGATTATGATCTCTTTAATGAGAATAACTCAGGAGGAACCCGTGTTGTTATTGGGAAGAAAGATTGGCTTTTTCAGCAGACAGCAATTGATAGCGGGGTATATGAGTATTGCAGCAATCCGCAGGATGTAATAAATGAAGTGGAAACTCTTCAAAAATGTTATCAATACTTAAGAAAATATGATAAAAAAGTTTTATTTCTTGCCGGCCCCAATAAGGTTGATATTTACCCGGAATATGTTTCTCAAAAGTACATGAAACATAAGACGTCTAAACCCGATGTTTATGATGTTCTAATGACAGAGATTAAATCAAAGTGTGATATGCCCTACATTGATGGTCGTGAGTTCTTTCTAAAACTGAAGAATGAAGGTGATAAAGATATGTTTCCTCAAGGAGGGGCACACTGGTCTGTATATTCATCTTGTCTGGTGCTGGAAGAAATCTTGAATATGACAGGTTACGCAAAAGAACCTGTTATTGAATACACAAATGTGCCTGCTCATTTTATGGATACAGATTTGGTTGAATTAATGAACTTATGGACACCAGATGTGTTTGCCGGACCAGACTTGAAATATCCAGTTGATTCATCAAAGAATTTAAAAGGAGAGAAACCATCTATATTGTTTATTGGTGATAGTGCTTGTCATCTTTTAGCTTATGCAGCAGTTCATTCTGAATTATTCTCAAATGTACGTTTATTATACTATAACAGCAGTGTAGTTATTCACTACAAAGATAAACCAAAAACTAAGTTTAAGATAGATAAATCAGATAAGAACAAGTTTAACATTTATCGGGATTTTTTAAATGATGATATTATAGTAATGTCAATGAGTGAACAGCATATGACATTCCCCAGAAGAATGTTAGCATACGGATTTCCAAATTTTGTTGTTAGCCTATTTGAAGAAAACCCCGACTTCCTTAATGAAAAATAAGCAAAGATAGTTTTAAGTTCTATGTATGGTCGAAGGTCTAAGTTGCTCTACAAGTTTAGGAATGCCTTCAGTCTTCGCCCTTTGGGCTGAGGCCCAAGACAGACTGCTATTTGTAAGACCGGAGTGATAATGTCCTCATCATCATCTTTTATTCTATATTGAATCTTGGGTACTGTCAAAAGTTTTATACTTCTTTCAGTCCTATTTTATTCTAAATCAATCCTGCTTCCATGCTTCGCCTTCGGCTATGCAGGACACAGTCGTCCAATGGCTATGCAGGACAGGTTGGGATACAGACATTGTTGTCTTATCCCTTCCTTTTTCAACATCCAACCCAGCTACTAATCTAAAATATGTTACGTTTAAAATCAAAACTCTCATTTCTTTTAGTAGCTGGGTTGGATGTTGGACGTTCATCANCTATTTCTCCTAAATCGTAACTCTTAATTGTTATTATTATCCATCGAGCAAAGCTTTTCCGTGCGTCCTGANTCATGCGTCGTGTGGTGTGATTTGCAAGAGCTCCTGCCCTGTCTAACCATCAGACAAAGANCCGGCTCGTTCCAGCCCAAGGCAGTATAACTTAGGCCCTAAATAAAACTTAGAACTCCTGAAAACCTGACATACCCTATACTTTAGGTGGCATTTAAGTCATTTTCAACATCGAAAGTGTCAAAAAGTAGTTGCCGCCCCAGAGGATGAGTTTGAGGTATTATCAACGACTTACGACAGAAATCGGTCGTTTTGACCAAAAAAAGACGTAACGAAAATAAGGGGGTATGTCAGGTTTTCAGAACTCTGTCTGAGGTGTCCGAGGTCGGCTATTCGTTGCACTTATTGCTGTTGCAAGCTCCAGTCTCACTTCCTTCGGGCGTGTACAAGGCCGGAGGGGTAATCTTATTAGATAGGTTGCGTAGTTTACCATTTGCCGTTTACGGTTTTTTCTAATTTTAACTCTTATCTCGTCATTAACCATTAACCATTTACAATTACAAATGCTCAAATCTGCTTAAAAGCTTGACATGTGTGCTTGTGATTGTATATAATGCCAAGTTAAATCAATAGTAATGTGCGGTCATTTATAAAATATGGTGTATGCTTTTGATCGATTTTACTGATTAGTTTTAGGGTTTTTGTGTGGCATTGTTCAAAAATGTTTTGTATGTTTTGGAGATATAACATAGGTCAGTATTTAATAGAAGAGATGTAAGATGCAGCAATTGGAACTTTAGTGCATAAGAGTTCCGGCAGAAGAAGAAAAAAACAAAGGTAGTGGTTGCATTTAAATATGGGAAGAAAGGAAAAATTTGTTATGGATAAAGAATTAAAAAAGATTCAGGATTTGATTATTAAAGCCTCTGTCGAGGCGGAAAATGATCGTCATGGAACAGTAAGTCCTGCTTTTGTAGGGCGAGTGAATTGGCCGGCGGAATGTACAGTTGGTCCGGGGCTTGAAGGTGCTATTGCTTGTGAAACAGAAATTGGATATGTTAATGGTACCCAAGGGGCTCTCTATTATAGAGGCTATAGAATATATGATTTATGTGCGTATGCAAATTATGAGCAGGTGGCATATTTGCTTCTAAAAGGCAAACTGCCAACACCCAAGCAGTTAAATGTTTTTTCTAAAAGGCTAAATAAAAACCTGTTAATGCCTAAGGTAATTAGATCTCTTATTGGTTTTGATATTGAGGCAATGAGTCCTATGGCATCTCTTAATTTGGCAACTACTGTTATGAAACAGTATTTTGATGCCAGTATTCTTGGTAATGCAAAGAAAAAATCAGATGAAGTTATTGGTACAGATGAAGATTCAATGGGGATGGAAACACTTCCTTTTGGAGAACAAAAGGCTATATATGAATTTGATGATGATAAACGGAAAAAGAAAGAGACAGAGAATAAAGAGAAAGAGACTTTTTCTGCATGTTGTCATCTTATTTCCGGTCTTGCCACTTGTACTGCAGCCATAAGCCGAGTTCGTCAAGGACATATGCCTATTGACCCAGATGAGGATTTGAGTTTTGCTGCTAATTTTTTGTATATGATGACAGGTAAAAAGCCAACACCTGTTGAAGAAAAGATTATGGATGTGTCTCTTATTTTACATGCAGATCATGGTATGAACGCAAGTACCTTTTCTTCAATAGTGGTTGCTTCAACGCTATCAGATTTGTATGCGTCAATTGGTGCGGGGATTGCTGCATTAAAAGGACCTCTGCACGGTGGTGCAAACGAACAAGTTCTGCATATGCTTGAGAGAATACAGGAACCTGAAAATGTTTCAGAATGGTATAAGAATGCCATGCGTAAGAAAGAAAAAGTTATGGGGTTTGGGCATCGTGTTTATAAAACATATGATCCTAGAGCAAAGATTTTAGGACCTTTGGCTCGATTTATGACTGATTATGCGGATCCAGAGGCAAAGAAAACTTTACAAATTGCACAAAATCTTGAAAAAGAGGTGGTAAGCACACTTGGTAAGACTAAGGGTATTTATCCTAATGTTGACTTTTACTCAGGTATTGTTTACAAGGCTCTTGGTATTCCGGATGAGATGTTCACTCCGACTTTTGCTGTTGCAAGATGTAGTGGGTGGACCGCCAGGGTTGTTGAATACCTAAAGCATAATAGAATTTTTAGACCTCGTGCTATTTATACAGGTGCTTTGGATCGCAAGTATGTTTCGCTGGAAGATAGGGCGAAAAAGTAAGTGCGAAAATGCGTAAGTGCGAAAATGCGTAAATGGTTGAGAGAAGACACTGCTGTGAGCTGGAAGAAGAATTAAGAGATAAGAGGAGGAGCTTCCGCTGTAGCGGAAAAGTACAGGAGAGACGCGATAAATCACGTCTGTACAAGAGATAAGTAAAGAAATTGTAAAAGGAGGATGGTAAATGGTTAATGGTAAATTGTAAATGGTTAATGGTAAATTGTAAATGGTTAATGGTAAATGGTTAATGCAGGACACTGCCGTGGGCAGGAAGCAAGCCTCGTTTTGGTTAGTTCCTAGGGCGTTGCCCTAGGCTATGATATTACGGGCTGTCAGCCCTAGCGGACGCCGGGGACGGCGTCCCTCCCGGACACTGCAAGCTAGAAGCGTGCGTTACATTGCCCAACGCACAGGCAGGCGCCGAGGCGGCGCAGCTACAGAGTGACGCATGACTCATGACGCAAGACGCATGGGAAGAAAGTGTAAAGGGTAAAAGGGTGAATGGTAAATTGTTGTGTTGCTTTGCAACATATGAAATTAATGCCGAGCCAGCCTTCGCACTGTGTGTTTACGGCTCGGCAGGCTGGAGCTCGGCGTTCCCAGGGGACACTTGCAACGAAGATCGTCGCGTTACATTGTCCGCGCCGAGGCGACCATGCGTCGCTTTGCAAGCTATGCACGGCACTGCGCGGGTACAGAGAGTGACGCATGACGCATGACTCATGACGCATGTTTTTTTCACAAATAAATGAGCAAAGAGAAAATATTAGTAATTAATTTTTGTAATGGTTTTTGATGTGTTTATAAAGGTCTTTGGATTCTTCAATTGATCTAGGTTGAAAGCAGAACATAGCTCCCTCTTTTTCTATTGAGTTTAGAGCTTTGTCAATTTCTTCGATTGGTAATGGAATGCACCAACTACCAAATTCCAATCCTAACCCCGCCTTTTGAATTTTTTGTGCGGCAATAATTCTTGTATCCATATTCGGACCATTTGGATCATTGCCGATCTCAATGTTTTTGAGGTTACGTATTTTTACAAAGTTGTCCATTGTTTTGTGTGCAACAGAGTGGGTATGTAAGATTGGGGTATTCATTGATTCGGCTAAAATCGAATCAGGCTCCAGGAAGAATTCCTCATAATGAGCCGGACTTACCAATGCTGAAAAATCTTCACTCATTGTGACTCCACCGCCTGGAAGCCACTTGCAGAAGACATCTGCATTGCCAGTGGTTAAACCTGCTGATTTGATTAAAGAACTTTGATATTGGAATATATCTATTAAATAATATGCTATTTGAATTGATTTTTCTTTAACAACATCTGGTTCTAACAAAAGAGCCATTGATAAGTTTTCAGGACCAATTAAAGCAGAAAGGGTATCCAATGGTCCCAAAAAATCAGATATGCATGGAATGTATGTGTCGTAGCTCCATCCTTCTAAAGCTTTTTCAAGTCTTTCTTCATATTTAATCCACAATGGATTGTCGAATGATGGTTTGACGATTTCCAGTTCTGTTATGCTTGATGTGATAGGATGGTTCCATGATGTGTCTTTGCCATATTCAAATTTGGCTCCAAACAGGCTGGGACCCAATGCTGGTCCAAAATTGATGTTTCCTGTGACGAGTTTATCTTGTTGTACAGTAGATGCAATTTCGGCATTCTGCAATTTCTGTTCTTTGATGTCAGATACCGGCACATCTACGTCAAGACCATTAAAAGGAAGTTCAACAGGAGTGAAGTTTGATACAAGAGGTTCTTTGTTTTCAAGTTTTAGTCTATTTTCCTGCAGTTTAATAACTTCTCTGTTATTTATTCTTCTTCGTATTGCAGAATTTCTTTATCGACATTGAAGATATGAGCGATAAGTGCTGCTCTGACCCACATTCCGTTGCGCATTTGTCGCCAATATACAGCTCGTTCATCATCATCAATTGATGTTGATATCTCTTCTCGTCTAGGTAGTGGATGCATAATTACTGCGTGTTTTTGCAGCATTTTTAACTCATTGTCGCCGAACCAATACTTGGAAATATCAACTTTGGCACTTTCGCCATCTTCTTTATCCCATTCATCTTGAACTCTTGTCATGTAGATTGCATCTGCTGTAGGTATTACAGAATGAAAATCCTGAGTTACGTTATATTGTATATTCTTTTTATCTAAATGTTCTAATATATCTTCTCCAATTTGAAATTGCTTAGGAGCCACGAAAGTCATTTTTACATTGTTATAATTTCCTAGGAGAAATGCAAGAGATCGAACGGTTCTACCTCTTAGCAGATCTCCCACGAAAACAATGTGTTTTCCATCAATTCCATTAAGATCTTCAAAACTTCTTTGTAGAGTATAGATGTCTAAAAGAGCTTGAGTAGGGTGCTGATCTTGTCCTGAACCTGCATTAATGATTGGTACCATACGTTTTGAACTGGATAGTACCCAAGCCATTTTTTCAGCCAACCCTTTTAACTTAGTTCTCATAATAATCAAGTCAGAATAGGAGCTGAATACTCTAATAGAGTCTGCAGAGCTTTCTCCTTTATACTCACTTGATGTGGATGGATCTCGTACTTCTGAAATTGTCATACCCAGGATTTGACATGCGGCAGTAAATGATAAGAATGTTCTAGTACTGGGCTGTGTGAAGTATAGCATTGCACGCTTGTGAGAAAGTAAAGTTCCCAAAAAATCTGACCCATCTTTTGCTTTTGCTAGTTTTCTTATTTTTGTTGCAATTTTTCCTAAATAATCAAGTTTCTCTCTGTTGAATTGCTGAGCATATATGAGGTGTACAAAGTTACTGTCGATATCGGACAAATATGGTGCTCGATCTTTTACAGAAAGTTCTTGGAAGTCATCCCATGGCATACTTCCAAGTTTGGTTAGTGTATTTTTCATATTTATACAAATCCTGTTATTTTGTTAGAGTTCTGTTAAAAAGTGTATAGACAACGTTATTCGTTGTTCGTTAAGACACTGCCGTGAGCAGGTTAAGAGCGTTGCTCTTTTTGTTTTTCCTAGGGCTTCACCCTAGGCTATTATGTTACGGGCTTTCAGCCCTTTATCTCATCATGGCTCCACGGGGGCAAGCCCCGAGGTGACCAACCCATCACGTTATCCCCGTGGGTTTACACCCATGGCTACATTATGTCGGGCTTTCAGCCCTAGCGGACGCCGGGGACGGCGTCCCTCCCAATCACACTTGCAAGCTGGAAGCGTGCGTTACCTTTTTCGGCGATGAGCCATCGCCGCTACAGAAGAGTGACGCATGACTCATGACGCCAGACGCATGGACGAGCGTTGCTCCTAGTGTATAGTGTGTAGTGAGTAGTGTACAGTGACACTTCAATTTTCAATTATTAGTTAGCCCTAGCGGACGCCGGGGACGGCGTCCCTCCCGATCACACTTGCAAGCAGGAAGCGTGCGTTATCCCGCTTTGCGGGACTGGCAAGCCAGCCGTCCGCGCCGAGGCGACGCCGCTACAGATGACGCATGACGCCAGACGCATGAATAAAAGAGTTATCTGGTTAGTGTTGCAACCTGTATAGCCTTAATTGTATGCATTCTGTTCTCAGCCTCATCAAAGACTTTTGAAAAGTCTGCTTCAAAAACATCATCAGTAACCTCTAATGCTCCACTGGTTTCAGAAACTTTTGTGTTATGGTCGTGGAATGCAGGTAGACAATGCATAAATATTACGTCATTACTTTCCAGTTTCCCTGTGGCTTCCATAAGAGGCATGTTTACCTGATATGGTTTGAGCAGTTCAATGCGATGATCTTTTTCAGCTTCTTCACCCATAGAGACCCATACATCAGTGTAAACAACATTTGCACCTTTTACAGCTTCCATTGGCTCATGTATAACTTGAACAGATCCACCATTTGCTTTTGCTACAGCTTTCGCTGCTCTCAGAATTTTGTCGCATGGCTCAAGTTCTTCGGGAGTACAGTTTACAAAATTTATTCCAACCATTGCAGATGCAAGCATTAGAGAGTTTGCAACATTGTTTCTACCATCTCCTATATATACAACTTTTAGACCAGTCAGTTTGCCGAAGTTTTCCTTGATTGTTAAAAGGTCGGCGATTGCCTGTGTAGGATGAGTTTCGTCTGTTAGACCATTCCATACAGGAATGCCTGAGAATTCGGACAGTGTTTCAACTATTTTCTGTCCAAATCCTCGATACATAATGCCATCAAACATTCTACCTAAAACTCTGGCGGAATCTTTAACTGATTCTTTTGCTCCAAAATGTATCTCTTTTCCGCCTAGATATTCTGTTCTTGCACCTTCATCCCATGCTGCAACGCTTGTGGCACATCTTGTACGTGTTGATTGTTTTTCAAAAATCATTGCGATGTTCAAACCTTCTAAAAGGTTGCCACGAATGCCGTTTTGTTTTTTAAGTTTTAACTCAGAGGCCAAATCAACTAGATAAAGAATATCTTCGGTTGTAAAATCTGATAATGTTAAAAAGCTTTTTCCATAAAAATTTGTATTTTTCTGCATAATATTTTCCTTATTCATTAATTTTTTATTTTACCAATTTAATAGGTTGAAATCAACAAGTATTAATTAATCATTGAAAACAATTTTGATTTTTCTGGTTAAGCTTTGGAAAGCAAAGGTCTCTCTCTTCGTTCGTTGCTTCTTTCTAATTTTCTCATTAGAGAAAGAAGCCTCAGCAAGCTGGCATTCAAAAACAACAACTTTTAATATCAGCCCATTTCGGCGATGAGGACATCGCCGTTCTCAAGTGGCCAAGGACTCCGGGACTAAGGGACTAAGGTACTCCGGGACTAAGGATGGGCAGACACGAGGCCTGCCCCTACGGAAATGTGACGGATGTGTTTCCGCTGTAGTGGAAGAGAACAGGGGTAATGGGGGAAGTTGCAAGTGCGCGAGTTGGGAGACTGAAGAACAGTTAGGAAGCGTGTGTTACCTTGTCGAGCTGAGGGAATTGTCATTGCAAAAAAACTTTTAATTATATTGCATGAAGAAGACCATTTCTGCTTGAACCCATTTCTGACCGAGTACAGTTTCTGGTAGGATTCTTTGGCATGGGTCGGTTTCTAGCCACCAACGCTGTGTTTCGGCATCGGCAGCAATAGCCTGCATATCTGACTCAAAATCTTCACCTGAATATTCAAAATAGCTTATAAGATATCTGTTTCCATCAAGTTCTGTTAGGTGAATAGAGTAATTTGAGACATTTGATTTTTTGAGTCTTTCAATAATTGATGGCCAGACATCTGCATGCAGATCTCTGTAGTATTGCTCTTTTTCAGGTTTGATACCTATGACAGATGTATAGCGTTTAATAGTGGCTTTACTTTGTTCTTCGAGACTTGGATTTGTTTTGCCGAATTTTGGTGTTATATCTTGTGAGTTCATGTTGCTTATTATCCTTTAACTTTTAATTAGTGTATTATTTACTATATTTCATTTTTGGTCAAGTTTGATTTTGTTACGCAAGACGAAAAACGTATGGGAAGAAACTGTAAAGGGTAAATGGCAAACTGTGGTGTTGCTTAACAACCTATGAAATTAATGCCGAGTTTCTCCTTCACGCTCAGCGTTACCATGTAAGATTTGCACACTGAAAGCTTTTCCCTCATTCATCATTCATAATTTAATTGAATGTTGAGGGTGTTTGTTGTATGATTCCAAGTTAAATGATTTAGAAAGTTGGTAATAATGAGTGAAGAAGAGAAGAAAACTCCAAATATTAAGAATCCATGGTTGTCAGTATGGATTTTTCCCGAAGCAACAATTGAAAAGATATTAAGACTGAATCCTAAGTATGGAATATATTTGCTTGGGGCTTTAGCTGGTGTATTGCAGGCTATGAATATTGCAGAGGTTGTTCATGCTAAGGATTTCATATCAGGAAATGATACATTTCTTATGGCACTTATATTTGGACTGGGGTCGATTCTTGGTATTCTAAATATGTACCTTACGGCATACGCCCTGAAATTAACAGGCACATGGTTTAAAATAGATGGAAAGGCCAAATATTCAGATTTAGTAGCCGTTGTTGCATGGGCAAATATAGTTGCGATTCCATTTATTGCAATATATGCTGTTGAAATATTATTTTTTGGGATGACTATATTCACAAAAATCGGCTTTGAAGAGATGGTGCAAACTGGAACTAGTGAGTTTTTGACCATGGTTCAAGCATTTTTTCAGGTTTGGTATATTTTTATGTTTGTCAAGATGATTAGATTTGTGCAGCAGATTAAAACTATAAAGGCTGTTTTAAATATGCTTTTAATGTTTTTTGCATTGGTTTGTGTTTTCATGTTCTTGAGTATGATAATTATGGGGATAACAGGGGTTTCAGCTTTGCCGGCTGTTAATTAAATGGTAAGATGTTTGGCTGCCAAAAGAGTTTGTCCACAGATGCAAAAGATTGTTTGCAGAATTATTTACAGCAGAATGATTATAAAAAGAGAAGATTTGATTACCACGAATCACACTAATCTACACGAATCAAGAGAAGAGAAAGAGAAGAGATGGTCACCTAATTTTCACGAATTTACACTAATTTTTTATTGCAGTCCACGCCGTCATTTGTTTTTTGTGAAAGTTTTGAAGACAGAATAATTAGTGTTTTGGCTAGCTCTGCTAGTCCCGCCATGCGGTGATTGTCATTTCTTTAATCTCAAATCGGTAGAAGATTGAAAAAGTGCGAGAATGCGCAAGTGCGAGAGTGAAGAGAGGAACGATGCATGTTAGCAATTTGATTACAGCTCTAAAGGAGCGACAGCATGTAGCCATGGGTGTAAACCCGTGGGGAGAGAAAAAAGAGTTTAACGCAAAAGATGCAAAGAAGAGGACGATAGTAACAGGAATTTATGGAACGCTATTTAAGAACAGAATTACTTTTTGGAAGAGAGAAGTTAGAAAAGATAAAGAATGCAACCGTTGCAATATGTGGCGTGGGGGCGGTGGGCTCTTTTGCCCTTGAGTCTCTCGTACGCACAGGTGTTGGTAATATTATTGTTGTTGATTTTGATGTTGTGGGGGAGAGCAATATTAATCGACAAATTCTAGCACTGGATTCGACAATTGGAATGCAGAAAACAGATGTTGCAGAACAACGTATCAAAGATATTAATCCAAATTGTAATGTTACTAAATTACCTTTTTTTATTGACCATACGACCGTTCAGCAGATTCTTGACTTGAAACCGGATGTTGTTATTGATGCCATTGATAGTTTGACCCCCAAATGTACTCTGCTTGAACAATGTGTATTACAGGGTCAATATGTGATTTCGAGCATGGGAGCAGCACGTAGAACAGATCCAACCAAGATTAAGGTTGTAGATATCTCCAAAACAGAGAATTGTCCTCTTGCAAGATTTGTGCGAAGAAGGCTTAGGCGTAGAGGTATCAAAAAAGGTGTTAGTTGTATTTTTTCTACCGAGGATGCGCCAAAGCAGTCTGATGTACGTGGAGATGGAACAGGGCTTTCAGAGGAAACGGAAGAATTTTATCGTGGGCGCGGTCGTGTTCAGATGGGGAGTTTTTCTTGTATTACGGGTATTTTTGGTCTTATTGCAGCCAAGGAATCAATTTTTCATATTATTGATGGGGGTTAATGGTTGATGGTTGATGGTAAATGGATCAAGATTACCCCTCCGTCAGGCTGCGCCTGCCACCTCCCCTAAACAGGGCAGGAGCACTTTGTCTTTTGTACCGGTGGTGCGACAAGAATGCGAAAATGCGTAAATGCGAAAATGCGCAAGTTATGGAATAGCTCCATGCTTCGCCTCAAGGCTATGCAGCACACGGCGGACGAGATGGACAAGATGGACTTAATGGACGCACATGGACAGGCTAGAGCAGGAAGGCGGAACATTAGTGGACCGTTTGAGAAACGTCCAACATCGAACATTTAATGATGGATGGGAGATACCCCTCCGTCCACGCCGTCATTTGTTTTTTGTTTAAAGCAAATAACAGCGTGGCCACCTCCCCTAAACAGGGCAGGAGCACTTTGTTTTTTGTGACGCATGACTCAAGACGAAAGACGCATGGTATGAAAGGGGAAAGAGCGAAGGAACGTCCAACATCGAACATTCAACATCCAACATCGAATGGAAGATGATAATGAGGACATTATCGACTTGTCAAGCCGTAGACAGGAACTGCGAAGGCTGATCCCGGACACTGCAAGCTGGAAGCGCACAAGAAACTGTAAATGGTAAAGGGTGAATGGTAAACGATGGTGTTGCTTCGCAACTTTTTTTATTAATGCCGAGCCAGCCTTCGCACTGCGTGTCTACGGCTCGGCAGGCTGGAGCTCAGCGTTCCCAGGGAAAAAGACTTGCAAGCTAGAAGCGTGTGTTACAGAGTGACCAAATGACTAAGGACTAAAAGTTTTTAACACTGGTTTGTCTAGCCAACCCTCCAACGAATAACTATCGTGTCTGTTTGTTAATCTTTTGACTTTTTCCTCCTTTTNTATTATCATTTAAAGAATTTAGTTGATTTTGAATTTAAAATGAGGTTGAGATATGTTTAAAGGTAAAGTTTTGTTGATTACTGGCGGTACTGGGTCTTTTGGAAATGCTGTTTTAGATCGTTTTCTTGAAACAGATATAAAAGAGATTAGAATTTTTTCAAGAGATGAGAAGAAGCAAGATGACATGCGTCATAAATATAATAATGATAAAATTAAGTTTTATATTGGAGACGTCAGAGACTCTGCTGGTTTGAAGGATGCAATGCACGGAGTGGATTTTATTTTTCATGCGGCCGCTTTGAAACAGGTTCCTAGTTGTGAATTTTTTCCAATGGAGGCAGTAAAAACAAATGTTATTGGAACAGATAATGTTCTTAATGCTGCAATTTCTGCCGGAGTTAAGAAGGTTATCTGTCTTTCTACAGATAAAGCTGCATATCCTGTAAATGCCATGGGAACATCAAAGGCAATGATGGAGAAAGTAGTTGTTGCGAAGTCTCACAAAGTTTCTTCAAAGGAAACTCTTATATGTGCAACTCGATATGGAAATGTTATGTGTTCCCGCGGATCTGTTATTCCTCTTTTCATTGAACAAATTAAGGCTGGCAAACATTTACCGCTGACAGAACCTACAATGACACGTTTTATTATGAGTCTTGAAGAGGCTGTGGAGTTGGTTCTATTTGCTTTCAAGCATGCTGAATCCGGCGATATCATGGTTCAAAAGGCTCCAGCATGTACTTTGGAAGTATTGGCAACAGCAGTAAGTGAGCTTATGGGAGTTGAACCAGATATTAAAATTATAGGAATCAGACATGGAGAAAAGATGTTTGAGACTCTTTTGACTAACGAGGAGTGTTCAAGTGCCATTGATATGGGTGACTTCTATCGAGTTCCTGCTGATAAAAGAGATTTGAATTATGATAGTTATTTTGTAGAAGGTGACTTAAATAGAGCTACAATCTCTGAATTTAATTCTAATAATACTGATTTATTAAGTATTGAGCAGGTTAAGGAAAAACTGCTGGAATTGCAATATATTAAAGACGAGATAAAGAAATTGTAAATGGTAAATGGTTAATGGTAAATGGTAAATGGTGTCTAGTCCTGTGATAGTTTTACACTTTTGAAAGGAAAAGGACTAGACATGACAGATAAATATGTTTATAGTGAATCATTC
>JGI1221J13441_10000274_pt1 | contig 24225 bp, 32 predicted proteins | sample LakVidmifraction_4_FD_13441 | JGI IMG/M metagenome (IMG submission 13441) | reverse complement strand
TGTTCTTCATTTCTTATGTCAGAAAAGAGAACATTTGGGTTTATTTTATCAAACCAAAACATTCTGCTTCCACAACAAGCATCTAATATTTTTTTATCATTATTCATATTTTAATTTTTATCAAAATTAATTTCCAAACGCTTTTTTTTATTTCTTCGGTTATACGCATTCGTTAGCATTAATACTACTTTCTATTTCTTGCCAACTTATCGAAATCAGTATTTAATATTCGCTTTACTCTTCTTTTAAATTCTTGCAAATCGTAAATATGATGGTCGTAATCTTCGTTAGATTGTGCTATATGGTAAACTGATAAATCTATTTTATTTAATAAATTAGTAAGACTCATATCTATTGTTTCGTGTACTTCTGTTTCTTTTTTGTTCATTTTATAATGTTTTAGTTTATTAATCCCATACTAATGCTAACTATACCTATAATTTAAAAGGCTTCGTTGGTTAATATTTCATTTGTTTTAATCAATTTTATTTATCTAAGCCGATAAATCTCGTTTCTAATTCCTTTAAAATCATAGCAACTTCGTTGTAATTAATTTAACACGCAAGTAATTGTTCTTTTGTGTTTAAGGTAACTGTTAAATAATCGCACCATCTTCTTTTTATTAATTTTGGTTGCTTAACTTCTGTTAATTCTAATTTATTTAAATATTTCATAATAATATCTTTTTTGTATTTTTTGTTAAACCATTTAAATACCTTGAAATAACACCGCTTACCTGGTGGTGTTTTAAATTTAAAGCTGTAGCAATTGCCAAACTTGAATTTTCGTTCGTATTTAAAAATAGGGAGATCACTTCTTTTTTATTTTCTGCTGAAATTTTACTCATCGGTTTGTTTTTTAATGATAACATCTATAATTCGTAAGCTTAAAATACAATGATCTTCTGCCAGTCCGTATTTGCCGCCAATGAACATATAGGTTACGTATGCGGTAATTTTTTTACCACTGTAGTTTTCTCCATCAAAATCGTTTAAGACCAGGTTATCGCCTAACTGATAATTCCTGTCATTTTTTCTAAGTTCCCATGCTTTTTTACCGGAAGCAACCGCTTGAAAGTTTTCTGTTAATATTTTAAGTTGGTGTACTGCCATTATTTTATAGTTATTTCAGTGGTTGGATCTATAGTTAACTGTTTGCAGTCATCCAATAAAACCAATGTTTTGCCTTTATGTTCTTTTGGAATATTATTCCCATGGCCTAATTCAATAATACGGCTAACGGTCCTAAATTTGAGTTGATGTAATAATTTAAATTGTTGTCCTGGTTGTAAATCTGATATTTTCATTTTTATATTTTTTAATTATTAATAACTTTCTTTACATAATCCACTACAATCATATTTACAAGGATCTCCACTTTTATAACATAATTGCTTATGGCTTAAATCTTCACTTTTTGATTTTGTTTTTTTTAACGGTTCCCCGCAATAGAAACAAACTACCTCAGTTGTTTCGTGCATTGCAAAAGCATCGGTAACTTTTAAACAAAGTTTTTTATGCGTGCATTTAGGTTTTTTCATAATGCCATGGCTATTTTATTTAGTAAATCCTGTACTTTTTCTTTGCTCTGATTCCATATTACCGGGGTTTCGTGAATTAAGATAAAACCGCCTAAAATTTTAATTTTAAGCCATTCAATATTGGTTTTTTCATTGGTCACTTTAAGTTCCCATTTAAATGAGCCTAACATCCATTCTCGGTATTCAACATTCAGTTTTAAAGAATGTTCTTTGGTTCTAAAATCATTTTCTATGGCTAGTTGCATTCCGGGTAATTCAGTTGGGCGGTTTTTCATTAGTATATTCTTGTTGGTGCGTTTGCTTTTATTTTTAAATAGTGTTCATCGCTTACAAAAACTTCAACAAACTCTTTTCCGTTGGTTTTGATGTCATTTCCGTGTTGAGATGGGTTGAATTCAAATCCTGATCTAAAATCACAGTACATTTTCAATTTTCTTTTGAATTTTCTAATGTTGGTGTAGCGGCGTTCACCAGGATATTTTATTAAAAATCCATCACCGTGTATAATGTCTTTCTCATCATACATTGAATTTTTATAAATCTGAACATTCAAATTCTCTGAGAATGAAAAATATTCTTCGGCCCAATCAATAAAAACTTCTCCTATTTCCTGGCGCAATCTTCTTTGTTCCAATTTTTCAGTTGGCGCAGGGATTAAACCGTGTTTAAAATAAAGGTGCAAGCTCATTGCAGCGAAGTTGTAAAAGAGATTCCATTGGTTTTCATTCCATTCATCAAAAAACATCACCCCAAAATCATCAAGCGGCTTATAGCTTTCATTGTACCAATCTGAAAAGCCCAATAAAAACTGACGATCCTTAAATGAACCACCTTCACCGCGGATGGCGTGGTTTGTAGTTAAAAATAGTTTAGGTGCAACACCGCGAGGCAAGGTAAAACGCTTAATTCCTTTTCTTTCAACCTGAAAATCTCCGGTTATTTCAGGGAAAAAACGTTCAAAATCTATATTGGCACGTAAATCATCTAAAAATACTACTTCAGTACGCTCATCAACTTCTTCCCAAATAAACTTATCTTCGGTTAAATCTTTCTTTTTACCATTTATGTAGGCAATTGGCACCAATCTTCTTAAACCTTCACCAATTAAACTTTTTCCGCTTCGGCCATTACTGGTTCCAACTTCGCTCATCATACCATCCATTGCTACAATGGCCTTTAAGGTGCCACTATTTCTGTAATTGTGAAGCAAGTATCCAATTGCGGTAATTTTAGACAGCAAATGGCGTGTAGTCTCCAACATTTCAGGAACAGAAAACTGATCCATCTTTTTATTTTTATGATAAAAATTTGAAGTGTTCAATAAAAACTGCAAGAAGTGACAATTATCTCCTTCAGGTGTAAAATCAACAGTCCATTCTCCAATATATTCCTTTAAATTAGAATTGTTTTTAACGTCTGCAGCTGAAATTTGATGAACATCAGATAATAGCATTTCAATTTTTTTAGGCGTAAAATCTTTTATTTTTTCGGCCCAAACCTGCCCATCTAAATTTTGTATTTCTGAAGATTCAATACCATCTTCTGTAATTTTCCAATATTCATTATTAAAATATAAATACTGCAATCCTTTTTTACTTTCGTGAAGGTTTAAGTTGGTATATTCCAAATGGCCTAAACTGTCAGGACCAAAATAACGCGGACCACCACGGTACAACATATTTTCAACATCTTCTTTATTGATTTGTTTGGTAAAATTGATTACAAAATCTCGCACCTGGTGAACCTGAACCTGTTTAACAATATTGCCTGATAGGTTTATCCATATATAGGTGTTAGAAGGTTGTTCTAAACGATAATATCCACGGTTTTGTAAAAAATTATAGCAACGTTTATGGTTAAATGAATAATTGGTTTTCATTACCATTCCTTCCTGATTTTTCTTTTCTTCTACATTCCAAAACTGTTCATGGTCCAGTAAAGGTTGTGCCAATTCACAAATTCCTTTATTGTTAATTCTCCATTTAATTCTTCCGAAGGTAAATTCAGGATATTCCTGTAAAGTACTTTTGTATTTGTTTAAAAATGCTTCAATATTTTGAAGGCCCCAATGTTCCAACAATTTAAAATCTGAAGTGGTGGTAATATTTTCAAATTGTAAATACGTGGCATTTCCATCGGGTTGCGTTAATCCTTTGGCGCAATATTCAACCAACTTGTTTTCCTGACCTTTTAAAGTATTGGTTAGTAAATCATCAACACCTTTGTCTTTTTCAGGATTGTCTTTTACATACGCCCAAAATATTTTTAAATAAATATCATTATTGGCAAATGCTGCAAAATGGTTTCTAAAGTTTTTAATGGCGGTAAAAAATGAACGCGGACGTTGATCTGCTGAATGCTTTGAATCTATTTTATGCGCCAAATCTTTCCAATCTGCATCAACCGTAAAAACAACATTTTCAACCTGGCAACGCCTAATGATTAATTCAAATTCAGGCGGAAGTCTTTTGTTGTAGGCAATGTTATGAATTCCCATAACGCCCACACTTGGCAAACCGTGTTTGCAAGCTTTATCTGATTTCTTTTCACCTTCCTGAACATACAACGTAGTTATTTTTACGCCTGCCTGATATTTGCTACGAATGCTTTTTGGAATGTAAATTTTAGATCCTGAACCATAAGGTGAACGGTATTTAACCGGTTTCCCATTTTTGTCAAGGTGCAATGCCGGATTTTGATATCTGATTCTGAAAAAATCTTTCTTTTTACCAACAGCAGTTCCCATTTTGTTGGTTTTGTAATAGGTCATTGGCTTGCCTTCCAAATCGTAGTAATTGATAATAACATCATCACCCGGTATTTTTTCAAAAGCTTCATCTAAAGAATAAGCTTCATAAAGGCAAACTTCTTTTTTAGTGTTTTCATCCACAACAATATTAGAATCCGTAACATCATCAAAAGTAAGTCCACTGGCAAACAACATTTTTTCGCAATAGGTTTCCTGTTTTCTGCGTTGGGTATTGTTTTGTTTCTTTTTTTCTGATAAATCTATCATTTCAAGCTTGGCCAATTCTTCCAAAGCTTCATTGAAATTTTTATTATGGAATTTTTGCAGATAATTTACAGGCGTTTTTACGCCAACATCGCATTTAAAGCATTTAACCACGCCTTTTGATCGGCTGTATTCCAATTTATCTTCCGTTAAGCATAAAGGGCATTTAGCCACAATGGATGCGCCTTTCTTTTTATGTAAATCGTGGTATTGCAGTAAAATATTTTCGAGGGTTGATTTCTCAATAATCTCTTGTTTTTTTTCTTCAGATATATAGGACATAGTTAAATACTAAGCAGTTAGAAATTATTGGTTTATGAGTTGGCAGAAATGGAAGATGCTATAAAAGTGCCTTCAAAATCAATGGCTTCAATTAATTGGGTACGTCTTACAGATAAAGCCTCAATTTTACTTCTGTAATGTTTTCCTATAAGTACTTTATCATCTTGTGAAATGGTATTTTCAGGAGATTCTAAAGCTGAAAGTTGTTTTTTATATTGTTGTACTTCTTTATTAATAATGGAAAGTTCATCTGTAAAATTCATAAATTTTTGTTTTTTAAGTTGATAATTTGCTGCTTGTATTAATTCTATTTCACCAGGGTTTGCAATTTTAACCAAACGAATAAGCGCTTCATTTTTAGTTTTATAAATACTGGTAAATCTTTTTATTTCGGCAATGTATGGCTGTAGTAATTTTTCCCAGTTTTCAGGATATTTTTGTTGAATCAATACAAAACACGTTGCCGGCAAATACTGAGCTTCAATTATTATATTATTTTTCATTGGTTGGCTGGGTTTTAGGTGATAGTTTATTAAAAAGAGTTTCAAAACTGAAATTATTTTTTTGGTCATTGATAAAAATAACTTCGGTGTTTTTATCTATTCCTTTTACTAAAAATTTATTTGCTAAAAATGAATTTTTCATAGGATGAATTTTATTGGTTAAAAAAATGAACGATTTCAATAATGATATGGTAAGAAAGCAACCCAAAACAACCTATTGCAATAACAAGTAAATGCGTTTTAATCCAGTTTTTTATTTTATTAGTATCGTAATATTTTGAAATAAAATTTTCAATTTTGTTGTGAGCTTTAGGTTGTTTATTCATATTATACGTGTTGGGTTAAAACTTTAATGAGCAATTCAGTTTTTGATTGCACATTTAATTTTGTGTATAAATTTCTTTTATGAAAATCGAAAGTGCTTTGTGCAATACCTAATTCAGAAGCAATGCGTTTATCAGGAGCATCTTCTTTAATGAGGTCTATAATTCTTAAATCTCGGTTGGTAAGTGAAACACCATCAATATAAATCCATTTTGTTTCCCAATCTAAGCAGCTTGGGTTTTTACTATGTCTGTAATTTTCTGAAAGCTGTAATTTCCCATCGGCAAAATCAGGCTTATGATCAACATCACCATATAAATGATAAATGTAAATTTCAACCATACGCTCAATAGAACAGTTTAATTTATTTAATTCAACTATTGCTTTGTCATCACTTAAAAATTGTTCATGAACTCCTATAAATTCTATTGTATTGTCTCCAGGAAATAAACCGGCAATTTGTAGGGTATCGGTAATTTGTGTATTTTTGCTGTTGTTAATCATGACTTTAAGATTTTGTGATTAATAATTTTAAAGATCAGAAGTTCGCGCTTCTGATTTTTTTTGTTTTGGTTGGGTTGTAATTGCAAATACGATAAGCACACTTACAATGCAGCTGAAATAGTCAAACCCAAGGCCGAAGAATAAATACCCGTTAAAAAGGATTGCTGCAATTCGAGAAAAGAAGAATAATTTTTTCATAATTTTTAATGATTAAAATAAAGTTGATAAATGATAGCCAGTGCAATTATTACAATGGCTGCTATAAATTCTTTGCCTGTGTCTTTCATTGGTTAATGATTTATAATTACTAAAATTATTATAGCGATATCTGCAGTAAGTAAAACCGCTATAATTAATGCTGCTATTAGTTTGTTGTTTTTCATTCCTATTGTTTTTAAATAAAACCGCCCTTGCAACCCCTCACAAGGGCGGAAAATTGCTATGAAAAGTATGAGTGTTTGCATTGTCTCCACAATAAAAGAACGTAGCGTTTAAAGGGAAATAGTTACAAAAACCCTGTAGTATAGTCCGCCGACTATTTTTTGTTTAAAATTTTAGCTTTTTGTTTTGCCAATTCTTTGGCTTCTGCTTTTTTAGTATCAGCCAGTTCCCAAATAGCAGCTTCTATGTCAGTATTATTTCTTAGTCCAATAAAAGCCGCCCTTATATGCGCCAATTTAAACGGAGTTCCGTTTCTGTTGCACTTCCCGGTTTTATTTAGAATATCTAAAACATCCTGAGCGTAGTATGTTCCTATTATACTTCTTAGCTGTTTTATTTCCTTTTTTGAAATCATAGTTATATGCTATTGTTGTGTTGTTAATTTTGTTTGTATATTGTTGTTACAATGGTTTAACAAAGTAAAGAGAAATATCTTTACTAAACAAACATTATTCTCTTTATTTTATGAGCATAAATGAAAAATTAATTCAATACCTTGAACACAAAGGAATTAGTCAGAGAAAATTCACAATAAATTTAAAAATTGCTGAGGGTATTTTACGTGGTGGTAAGAATATTGGAAGTGGTTATTTGAAAAGAATAAAGAGATTTTGCCCCGATTTAAATATGAATTGGTTGTTGTTTGATGAGGGAAATATGCTATTAACAGAAGAAAACGGGGTTAATGAAGATGCTAATATTTATAAAAATGAAGGTAATACGGTTGAAATATTAAAAATTGAGTTGGAAAATGCAAAAGAACTGCTTGCAGCCAAAAATGAAACTATTTCTGTTTTAAAACATCAACTAGGAATTGATAATATAAAAAACGGAAATAGCAAAGCGAGTTGAAAGTGGTTTTTAAAAGGAATTTATTTAAAACAGTGAAACTACACCAATTACAATGACTTAAATTATGGAAACCCGTATTTTACTAAACCAGAGATTATGAAAGCTAAAAAGAAAATTATTATTGTAGATAGTGAAGAAGCAGACTATAAAACCAACAAAGATTTATTGGATAAATTGGATAAAATAGCCAAAAACAAGGCAAAACCAAAAAATAAAAAACAGTGAACCCCGCGCCAACTCTTTGATAGAGAGTTTTTCCACCGGTGCAAAATCGGTTCAAAATATATAAAAAACCGAGTTTTAAAATATTGACACTCAAATAGTTAAGTCAAAAAAAACGGCTTTAAAGAGTTCGAGTCTCTCCGCCCGCACTCCGAGAAGGCCTACAAACACTGGAATGTAGGCTTTTTCTTTAAAAAGTGGTTCAAATTTGGTTCAAGTAGATTGTTAATATTTTACAACTGATAAACAGCTGTAAAAAAAAAATGTCTATACTTCAAAAAAACACTAAGAGCATTGTATTTGTTGATTTCATTCCTGCAGAACTTAAAGAGAATAAGGTATGGCGGATTGTTTATTACGTTAAAAATCCGATTACCGAGAAGCTTGAGCGTAAATGTCCAAGGGTAAAGCCATTAAGAAGCATTACCGAGCGCAGAAAGATGGCTAAAAGAATGGTTTTGGAAATTAATAAAAGATTGGAGCAGGGATGGAATCCGTTTTATGCCAATAAAGGGGCAAAGGAATTTACAAAACTTGCCGATACGCTTAAAATTTACCTGCAGCGCATTAAATTTGAATATGAAGAAGGAAATTTGCGCTATGATACTTTTAAAACGTACAGATCACAAATCAATATTCTTGAAAATTACTTGACTGAAACAAATGCCGAAAATATGCTGGCCTATAAGTTTGATGTCGATTTTATTGGCGCTTATTTGGATAATTTAAGATACGTAAAAGAACGGTCTGCACGTACACGCGATAATTATTTAGGATTTTTAGGAACCTTGAGCACCTTTTTACTTCAGAAAAAATACATAACAGCCAATCCAACTACCGATTTTAATAAGATTAATAAAAAGGAAAAGAAACGTGTTTTGATTCCTGCAGATTTACGCAATGTAATTTTTGATTATTGGGCCGAAAAGAACCGGAATTATTTAACCCTGTGTTTGGCCTGTTATTATTGTTTGATAAGACGCACTGAATTGACAAAATTAAGGGTTGCAGATGTTTCCCTGGTGAATTATACCATTTGGATTGATGCTTCCGATTCTAAAAACAGAAAAAGCAAAGCCATTACCATTCCTAATGAGTTGGTTGCATTTTTTACCGAGCATTTAAAAACGGCTAAGCCAAGCGACTATTTATTTTCTAACAATGATTTTGCTCCGGGAGCGGTAAAAATACATCCTGATAGGGTAACAAAAAACTGGGCTAGAATGAGAACTGAATTAGGGATTGATAAAAATATTGATTGGTACAGTTTAAAAGATAGTGGAATAACTGATTTGTTGCGAGCCGGTGTTCCTTTAATTTCAGTAAGGGATCAGGCAAGGCATCACAGTTCTGCTCAAACGGATGCCTATACGCCAAAAGATATGAAGGAAGCTGATAAAAATATTAAAGGATCTATGGTTAAATTTTAAACTAAATATCTTTTAATTCAACTGTTTGCCCTTTTAATTTATGAGTGCAATCCCCTAAATATTGTATCATCCCATTTTTAATAAAAGAATGGCAAGTTCCATATGTAGGTTCTTCATTATCAAAGCCTAAAAACCCTACTTGTTTAAATGAAGGTGAAATAGTTGGCTTTTCAAAATCTTGATTAAAACTCCAACGATTATCAAAGGCGTGTTCGCAATTGCATCCAGGACATACAAAAAGATATTCCCATGTCGTTTCACTTCTTTGTACCTTTCTTATTTTCATCAATCCCTAATTCAGTTCTCATTCGTTAAAAAGTTTCTGATTCAATTTCATAATTCCATTTTTCTTCAGATTGCCTGGTGCGTTTAATGGTTTTGTAAATATGCTTTTTATTATATTTAAACCGGCCTTCATTAATTAAAAATTCTTCCAGGGAATGCGCCGTAAATTTATCAGTGATTGTTTCTGAATTTATTCTGAAGTGCAGCCAGTTTTTCCAACGTTGGTTATAAACTTCAGGAAGTAAAAACGTCAATCCTTCCGCTTTATCTGTAGCAACGGAATAGCCATTTACATCCTGCCCATTGTATAATAATAATGAAAAAACATCATCATTTGTTCTTACTGCAGAAAATAAGGCGCCTCTGTTTTCTACAGGAAGTATTTGCAAATCCATATCAATAGAAATAATATCTTCTTCTCGGAAACTGGAAACGCTGTTTGTAATTCCGTTTTTATCAATCAATATAAAATTAGTATCTGAATATTTTAACTTGTATAATTTAGCCTGGTTAAATTCTCTTTTTGGAGACTTTATTTCAAATGCTTTTTCATTTTTAAAAGTGGCTTTTGTAAATACATTTTCAATATAATCAATACGAACTGAAGTATCTGATAGCACTATTTTTAAATTTTGCCAATTTTTAACTTTCGCCAATAAAGCGCCAAAAGTCATTTCCGGCATAAATTCAGATAATGAAAATGAATTTCTGAAAATATTTAATTTACCTTCTTCTTTTTCAAATTCAAAATTGTTAAATGTTGCTACGTTTATAGCAGTATCTTCAATTTCAAGTGTTACTGTAATAACTTCCGTTGGATTTATATCCTCTTTATTAATGGTAATGGTTTCATCAACTGAAATTGAATTGCTTCTGAATACTTCTGTAGTATCTCTTTTTATAACCAAACTTCTTACTTTAACTTCCCTGGGGAAATTTAAAAAAGCTTTGATGTTAAAGGAACCAATAGTTGAAATAGTATGTGTTTTTGAATAACTTAAAATTAAGGTAGATCCATCTAAATACTCATCGGTAGTTTGGGAAAATTGATAATTATCATAAGTGGTTGAGCTAAATTTTTCAAGATGTTTTTTAGGATCTAAAATAACATGATTGTTGGCTTTCACATTTGTAAAGTCGCCTATCATTTGCAAATTGGCACTTGAAAAGCCAAGTTTTAAAATTTCCATTAAATATGGAAAAGGTGTTATGATATTTTTATTTAAAACATTTCCATCAACATCAATAGAATTGGTGATAAAACCTGCACCATCAACATTATTAACCAACCCCTCAAAAGCTTCGTAATTGCTTTCTTTTTTATATTCATCATCAAAAATTATTGGAAAAGCGTGGCTTACTTCAGGATAAAATTTATTTTTTATTGACGTTGCCCAATCACTTATTGAAGCAGGATTTATAAGCGGAAATGGCAATTTAGAAAGCAGCGTATCCATTAAAGGAATTGTTATTTTTCCAAATGATAAGGAAGCTTCAATATCATCTTCTAACATTTCCGCTATTAAATAGGCTGTTTCAAAGGAATTGTCAATAAATATTTTACCTTCATGTTTAACGGTATAACCACTTATATTTTCTTCATTAATCAATCCTAATTTTATAGCCATTTCTTCATCTACCGGCAATGAAAACGGTAACGTATAATTTTTAAAAAAAGCATCATAAAACAAAGCATTTTCTTCAACAAAAGTAATCTTCAAATCTGTTAAATTTAATTCAAAACCGCTATCAGCATAAAATATAATCATAATTCAATTACGTTATCAAAGGTTAAAGTATATTCTCTCCTATCGTTATCTGTATCAAAAAGTACTAATTTATTGGTGGTTGGATTTACTTTTACCAATTGGTTTTGGGTTTTTAAATACATATTTTTTGATTCCAACATTTCACTGATGGTGATCACTTCAGCATCCGTATGAATCCAACCTGTATTTATTTTATAATCTATTGCTTTTGTAACATCTATTAATTTAGTTTCTGTTTGCAATTCTGTTTTACGAACCGTGGAAGTTTTCCTGTCATAAGAATCGTTAATAATTACACGCCCGGTTAATTCTACACTATCCCAAACACCCCATTTATTAGCCCAATAAATTATGCTGCTATCTTTTCCTTCATCTTTAATTGTTACTTCAAGCGTATTTTCTAAAACTTCTATGGAAATAGTATCACCAACAGCCAATGCGCCAACTTCGGCCAAAGGAATAACAGCAGTTAGTAAATCACTTGTTATTGGTGTAAAATTAAATGTTTTGGCAATTGCGCCTGCTACATTTATTTGTGAAGCTTCAATACCATTTGTTATAATTGAAAAATATATAACTGCCGTTTTGGTTGCGTAAATTTTTCTTGGCGCATCAGAAATCCAATTGTCTAATGGTTTTATTCCTTTTACAAATTTAACATTGTTAATGCTTTGAGTTTGTACCAAATTTTTAGTGAATAATTCTAATTCTGAAATGGCAATATTTAAATTAATGGTAGGATATGGCGAAAAAAGAGAGGCTTGTGCAAAACCAACTAAAGATTGATCTCCAATTAGTTTTTTAGGTGCAGAACCAATTCGTTTTTGTGTGGTACCATTAAAATAAGGAATTGAAAATGGAAAATAATAACTTAGAGATTTATATAAGGATGAAATTTCTAATTGCATAAAAGTATCTAAGCGGCCACTGGATACTTTTATCATATTTTCATCATCACAAAAATACAATTCGCCTGAAGTTAATATATCTGTAACAAATTCATATACCGTAAGCTTCACTGTAAGCGTTTTATTGATGTTGCCAAGTGTAAATGTAACATTGGCAAAATGTTCACCAATTGCCAAACCGCTAATATTTTGTAAAGCTATTGGAATAATTGAAGCGCCGGAACCACCTGCAGCGATGGTTAAATTAATCCAAGGCTGATTTGATGCAGCTGTCCAGGCACCTGAAGCATTTAATTCAATTGTTTTTTGTGGTGGCTGAGTTCCGCCAAGGCTATAACCAAAATCTAAAAGTAAAGGATTGATGTATAAAAATATAGAACCTGTGCTAGGCTCAGTAACGGTTAAACTTACTGCAATAGTTTTTGTATCTACCCCATCATTAACCGTTACAATATCGTTATAAATACCTACAGTTAACCCGGTTGTATCAACACCTATTTGAAAGGTACCTGTATTTGAACCGGATGTAGTTGGTAAAAGTACCCAAGCGGCGGTTTTTGTTACATTCCAAGTATTTTCAGAAGTTACAAATATGGATTTATTTACCGGGTTTACCGTTCCTATTTCCCAATTAAAAGAAGCAGATTCCTGAGATACGGTTAATAAAAAGGTATCTGTGATGGTTATGTTTACTGTAAACTCACCGCTTACAACATTACCATAATTGAATTCTCCAAATGAAAAATATGGAGTATTCTGATATTGAAATATTGTAATCTTAGCCCAATAATCACCTGGGGGAACTGAATTTGCATCTGAATTTAATCTAACCTTACAGTTATTTGCCGTGATATCATAAACCGTTAAATAGGAAGGTACACCAAATGCAAGCACATTACCTGCAGGTGGTGCAGGTTGAAATGGTGGCGAAAAGTTAACTAAAACACCGGGAGATAAAGCAGTATATTTTTTGTACGATGGAAAATTAATTACTGAAGGTGAAATTATCATAATTATTTGATTTTAGCGTTTTTGCGCGGTTGTTCTAATTTGGTTAAGCGTACTTTTTGTTTGGTAATTTCAACATCTCCAATATAATTTTGAGAAATTAAAGGCTCATTTAATCTTGAAAGCAATTTATTAACGGCAAAGGTTAACATGGTAATATCTAAATTACCGCCATTGCTTTGTGGCATTGCACTTACTGACTCCTGGTACTTGCCACTTTCATAACCGCGGGTACGTGCGGCAGTAGCATAAATGTTATCAATTACTGAAGGATGTAAGTTTTTAAGCGTTGGCGTATCTATAATAATTTCGGGACCACCTTCACCGGCTAAATAATTTCCTTTACTGAAATAGGTTGGTTCTGTTACCAATTGGGTATTGTTGGTATTGTTTTGTTTGGCATTAAAGGTTTTCCCATCGGTGCGGGTTACCGGGTAATAGCCACTTTCATAACCTGGTGTTTTTATTTTTTTAGAAGCGCCAACAGCACCTTTTACAGCAGATAAAATACCTGCTGCTTGTATTGCAAAACCAATTAATAATGGGATGTTTTGAGGAAAACCAACTTTAGCAGTTTGCGCTGCTCCAACAGTTGTAGCTAAAGTAGCCTCACCTGTAGCAATTGCTGCCTTTGTTTGGAAAAGACCTAATGCTATTAAAGTTTCTTTAGCGGCAAAAATTCCTTTTAAAGCTAAAAGTGCCTGGCCAACCCTACTTTCTCTTCCTGCTAATTCAATAGCACCATTAAGAATATCATTTTGAAGTTTTGCCTTTTCATCTGCCAATTTTTTATCTGAATCTAACTCTTTTTGGTGGTATTTATCTTTAATTTTTTGAAGTGCAATACCTTTTGCATCTTCCATTAATAATATTAATGCCTCTTTTTCTTCTTCCTTTAATTCTAATTGTTCTAAAGCTAAAACTTGTTTTTCTGCATCCTGTTCTGCTTTTAACAATTCTTTTTCAAGATCAGTTTCTTCTTTTGATAGTGCTATTTCATTTAAAAGTACTGTTTTACGCGCTTCAAAATCTGCCACACGTTGTAATTCAATTTCTTCATCTTTTAATTTTGCTTCTTTAATTTTAATATCATGCTCTGCTTCAATAGTATCCAGCAATCCTTTTTTTGCACCTAAAGCAGTTGCGGCATTTATAGCATCATCGTGTGCCAATTGTGCTTTTGCCTCATTACTTACAGCAAGGCGCTGAATCCTTTCCTTATTATATTGTTCTTCTAATTTTAAAAGCGCTTGATTATTTTGATCTTGTGTTTTTAATTTTTCAGCAGCAGCAGCTTTAATATTTGCCAAATTGTTAGTATTTCCTGCACCATTATTACCAACTGTTGATGTAGTTTCACCACCGCCAACTAAATCTTTTAAATTAATACGTTTGGCTTTGTTTTTTCCTTGAAGTGCATCATATATTTCCCCGGCATCTTTAACTACCTTATCCTTTACATCTTTTATTAAATTTGGAAGTACACCAAGCGTAGTTGAAAAACCTTCTTTAACTTTATCAAAATCTAAGGTAAATACACCTTCAATCATAGATCCTAAACCTTTAAACCCTGTAACTGCATTTTTTAATACAATACCAATGACACTAAAACTGGAAGAAAAAGCCTTTCCAATTCCTGAAATGGCTGCAGAAAACAAACCACTTTCATTTCTTAAATCAACAAACCAATTATAAACGCTAACACCACCTTCTAATATTTTTATTAATGTTTGTGTGGCAAATATTTTTCCTTTAGCAATCATTTGTCCAAGACCACCATCGGCACTTGCAAATAATTGGGTATAGATACCTTCCAGTTTTTTATTAGTTTCTAATTCTTCCTTTTTTAATTTTTGAATTGCGGTTAAAGGTTTTTGCTGATCATTTAATGCAATATTTACAGCTTCAAATATTTTTAAAGCACCACCGGCATCTTCACCAGCACCTTTAAATAAATCGGCAGTAAGCAATTGAGCCTGTTGAGAATTTAAACCAATATTTTCAGCTTCCGTTGCAATAGACTGTAAAGCTTCTTTTGGTGTTATTGCACCATCTTTTAAATCTTTAAATAATTTATCAGTGAATTCTTTTCCAAAGGCATTTTGTAAAGCTTCTTTAGCTGCAGGGGTTTGTTCAGTTACTGCTAATGTAAATTCTTTAATGGCATCGGGTAATTTATCTGAATAAATAGATAAATCAATACCGGCATTTACTATGTTTCCAAATTCTTTTGCTGAAAATCCTGCATTTTTAAACTGAACAGGATATTCAGATAAACTATCTAAAAATTCATTATTTCTTAATTTACCACGTACAGCTCCATCTTCAATAATACTAAATGCTTCATCATAAGAAATACCCAAACCATCAACCATAGATTTTGCGGCTTTAATGGTTTCCTGGGTTTCTGCACCAAATGCGTTTTGTAAAATTTCTGCACGTACACGGACAGCATCAACAGCTTCACCTGAAAGTTGGGTTAAATCCCTAACCAATTGGTTTGATTTTTCAACTTCTAAATTAAAATCTAACCATTTTTTTGCACCAATAGCAATTCCTGCAACAGCAACTAATGCCAATCCCAAAGGTGTTGCAATAAAGGCAAGTGCTGATTTTGTTATTGAACCAATATTACTCGCAACACCACGCAACCCTTGCTGAAGCATTGGAATGTTACCTGTAGTTAAACCTTGCCAAACGTTTCCTAAATCGGCAAAACCAGTTTCCATATCATTAACGGCATCACCAGTTTGTTTGGATGTATTTATAAGTTCTGTTTTTCTATCTATTACGGCATTAATTTGCTTATTGTATTCTTCATAAGCTTTTGAGTTTGGATCTGATTGATCTCTAACATTAATCAATCTCTTTTGCTCGGCACGTAATTCTTTAATGGTAAGTTCCGTTAATTTAACCGTTTTACGCTGATCATCCATTTTCGAAATATTTTTCGAAATCCCTTTATTGTTATCTTCAATTTCTTTGGATAATGCTTTGTATTCTATAGTTTCTGTTTGGCGCTCTTTTTGTAAAAGTTTTTGCTTGGCAAGTAAATCTTCAGTTGAGTTTGCTAATTTTCTATTAGCTTCTTCCAAATCATTGATTACTTTTTTACCTTGGTTTCCATTAACAATAACAGTTACTTTTAATTCTTCATCTTTAATTTTTCCCATTATATTTCAATGTTAAGTTCTTGAGCAACCTGTTTTTTTACCGCCTGGGTGAAACCAAATTGTAATTGGTAAATAATATTATTGAAATAGCCTATAACTATTTTGTTGTGAATTGGATAATTTTTCTTTTTCTGACCATTGTTACGCTTCATATCAATAAAGCGCTCTTTCATTAAGTGCGTAAACTCAAGCGTATTTTCAGTTACTATAAATGAACGCCGAGAACTGATATTGTTATTTTTAAAATTGAATTTGGAAAACAACCTATCTTGAGCAGCTTCTAAGTTTTTAGCATTAGTTGAAAGCGTTTTGGAAATATACCTACGCTCTAAAATAGATTTGTTTCTGTTTTTAAGTGTTTCCGTTGCGCTCATACTACAATAGTAGGGTAGCGGCGCTCTTTTTAAAAGGACACTTCGACTACGCTCAGTGCAAGCATAAAAAACCACTCGATTGAGTGGTTTTAAAGTTAAAATTTTGTTTTGGCGGGGAGTATTATCCTCGCCAAAATTAAAATTTATCTATCAAATCTATCAACTTCAGGTAAGTTAGATAATTTGGTAAAATATTCCACTAAAATGGAATGTGTTAATCCTATTCGATTACGAAATGATTTGCTGTTTGCTTTTTCTGAATCTAAAAAACCATAAAACAGTTCATTTAAATTAGTTCGTAAATCGCGTGCATTAATTTCACTTAGCATTTTGTTAAGCAATGCTGTGGCTTTTTGTTCTTGGGTTTGTTCGTTGTTGCTTGACATAACTTTGAAAATTTAAAAGACCTACGAGTGGAGTCAAGCAACAACGAAACGAAGTTAGCCACGGACTTTCACCGATGCTCTCGTAGGCTAGATTAATAAAAATGGTTTTTGAAATCATTATTTCGTTATTACTTGACTATTCAAAGATATAAAAAAAAACCAATACTTTATAAAAAATATTGGTTTTTAATTTTAAATGGTAGTTTACTATGAGAAATTTAAAGTTTTAACGCTAAAAGATTTACCGTCATATTTGATTTCTAAATTAAAAATACTTCTAACTTTTGTTCCTATTCTATTTTCACTTCTAAATGGAACTTCTAATGAAATTAAACCTTCATCAATATTTTTAATAAAAAAAGTAGACTTTCCAATAATTAAAGCTGAAGAAGATTCTTTGTTTACCCAATCTTTGGAATTAAATATATCTTTAAACTCTAATGTTTCCGGATATTTAATTTGGCTTTGAATTGCAGCTATTGTGGCTTCTCTTAATCTAAACCTTTGAGTTGAATAAATTTCTTCTTCACCATTGTATAATCCATTTATTGCAGTTGTTTTTTCAGGGCTAGACATCTCTTTCCAATCTTTTAAAACTACAACATCCTTAACTTCTTCTTTTTCAGTTTCCATTGTTAGTCCATATACAATTGAAACACCTATAAATATAAATAATGCTATTTTTAAATTTTTTTTCATAATAATTTTTTGTGGGTTTATAAAGTATAAATGTACATAATTATTTAAAATGGCACCTAGTTATGATGTAAAAAGTCTTTCATAATTAGGAAAGTAGCTTAAAAAAGTTTCTTCGTTTATTATTAATACACTTTGATTTTCAGCTTCTTCTAGTTTTTTCCAACCAGCATCATCACCTATAATTAAAATATCCAAATTTTTACTTACGCCTGTATCAACATCTGCTCCAACTTCCCAAAGCATTTTAGCTATTTCAGCTCTATGTGGAAAAAGGTTAAAAGTGCCAGAAATAAGTACTTTCTTTTTATAAAAAAAATGAGATGTATCTTTTAAATCCTTTAAAGGTTTAAGAAATTTTGAAGGAATTTTATTCCTATTTTTGTTTCTAATTTGTTTGTTAACATTTACTTTATTTGCAAATGGAAATTCCACATTGTCAGGTATATCTATTTTAGATGATGGATTATTTAAACTTTTACGCGCTTCGTTAGCATTAAAATTATAATCTATCTTTTGTAAATACCAATGTTCAGTACCGTTAAAATCAATATTTAAATTTTCTGTAAATTCATTATAAACTCCTAAAACTATATATGAAGGAGTATTTTCTAAATATTCAATTATTTTTTCTTTTGAAGCAATCGCCGGGTTGGGAACTATTACTTCTTTTTTAATTAAAAAAGATTTTGATTCTTTAGTTTTTTTATTAGTTGAATAAAAAATATAAATTATTAAAAATAGGAGTGAAAGAATTATCCAAAACATAGCGATTTATTTTTGATTAATATACAATAAATGTACACAATTATTTAAACGTAAAAAAACCGCACAATGGCGGTTTTTCTCTTAACGTTTTAGGGTTGGTTATTGTACGGGCGATCTTATTTTAGGGGTTAATCTTTTTTTAAAATCATTTACCGTTTTTATGGTTCTTATTCCTGGGAAAAAGAACGAAAGTAAACCTACAAGTTGATTTCTTAGTAAAAAAGCAACAATTAAATAGGCCCACCACGGTAATGTGGTTATTTTTTTCCAAATATATTGGTCAATATTTTGCTCAAAGCTTGTTTCTGAATTGGTGTCTTTTGTTGTATTGATAGCAACATCTTTGGTTTCGCCAATTGTAAAGTTGGTATGCAATTGCCGTTTATTTTTATCGTATTGCTGTAAATAACTGTTAGACCCCGATGTTTTTGAGGTATTTAATTTGGATAACACTTCATCAACCAAAGCATCTAACTCCGGGTTATTTGTTGAAGGCACCGGTGTAAAAATATTGTCATTAACCGCTTTATTGGTGTTGGAAACATTGGAGCTGTCCTTTTTTACTTCCAGCTTTTCAGATTGTTTGGTGATATTTGAATATTCACTAATTTTTTTAGATCCTAAACAACCAGTAAGCAATAGTGCTAATAGTATAAAACTAAATTTTTTCATCATTATTTGTATTTATTGTAAGCAGCTATAAGCCGCGGAACATAGTTGTATTTGGCGTGGTATTTACCATTATACCCGGTAGCAAAGCGTTCAAAATCTAACTTTCTGAGGCTATCAATTAGACGAACACCTTGCAATTGGGTATTTTTAATGAAGTTTAACATGCCGCGTAGCTGTTGTAATTCAGACTTACGGAATTCAGTGATCATTTCACCAACTGAAGCGTATCCTGCGGCTGCAAAATTAAACCCCATAATTTGCCCTAACCCCCAAGAAGTTGATAGCATTGCTGCAATTGGATCAATTCTAAACGCTTTGTTAAAAGCATCGTATTCTTCTTTTTGGGTGTCCACTTTATTCTTTAGCACGAATATATTATTCAAATAAATTAAATGGTAATTACCCATTTTTGTTGAGCGCACATTAACCCCTTGTTTTTTAAGTTCACGAACAAAAATGTGTGGTTCAAACTGTATTTTAATACGTTGCTGTCCGTTCCAATCAGTAAACAAGCCTTCACCTGCAGCTTCAACTGCCAATACGGTTTTAACCAGTGCCGGGTTTAAATAAAATTCTTTAGCAGCTATGTTTATTTCACATTTTTCCATTACATACGGGTATTTACATCTATTTCAAGCACCCAACCATTGGTTTGGTGGTAATTGCGAATTGGATCTATATTCCAGCTATTGAAACTGAAATTGTTTGCCATACAGCGTTTATCAAAATCTAAATGGTCTTTCAAAAACTTATCGAACAATGCTTTTATGGCAGTTTGGCAAGCTTGGTAGCCCAGGAGATAATCGGCATACGATTGGCGGGAATCTTCCTTTTGAACAGCAAAAAACATTAAGCGGTTATTGGCTTTGGTATTATCTTCATCGGTTCCGCCGCCGTTTATAGTTGGCAGCACACCAATAAGTACCACGCCATCTTTAATTTTAGAAAGTCCTACAGAAAATTTACTAAATTCATCATCATCGGCCAATAACCTGAAATTGCCAAAATTGGTGATTTCGTTTTTACACTCTTCTAAATAGGCGTTAAGATCATTTACTTTTAGCATCTTTTATTTTTTGTTTTTGTTGTTCAACATCAATATGATTTTGATATAATTTTAGTAAGATGGTCCAGTAACGCTCCTTACCGGTTTCTTTCTTATTACCAAATACGTGTGTTTCACTTAAACTAAAAAGGACACTCAACATCCCAATTCCTTTTTCTTTGGAAGTTTCATTTTTATTGGAAGCAGTTCCCTGGAATAATACCGACAGGTCTATATCATTTCCTTGAACTGTTACATTTTTTGCAGTAGCAATGAAATTGATGCAAGCTTCAAAAAACAGTTTTATCCCTATTTTTATATGAAGCGGAAGGTTTTCCAATTTTTTAGCCCGGAGATCTATATTGGTACTGTAAAACTCCTGCCGAATATCACCTTCATAATTGGTTAGGATATTAGTCTCGGTATCTTGTTTTTTTGGGCGGTATAACGTGGCAACCAGTTTGTTTAAATCTTCAACAGCAAGCGTTTTATTGTAAATATTGAAGTATTCAATAGCGGCTAAAATTTCATCGAAAGTAATGTTTAACAGGGCATCTTCAGGACCGTAATAAATAACATTGTTGTATTCAAATTGTGGAATTTTATTGTCGACAAATGACAAATCAATGCTTTTAAAAATTTTATTGCCTACTTTTTTATCGGCAAACAAAGCATCTATAAATAAAGAAAGCCTGTAAATATTCTCATTGCGGGTTTCAGCTTCTTCTTCAGATAGCTTTTTTTTGCTGTGCACCATATTCATTAACTTATAAGTTAATTTTATACGGAATTCTTCATAACTAATCACATCGGCCTGAAACTGTGTAAGCAGTTCGCAAAAATCTAAATATTGTTGGTTGGTATATTCGCCTAAATGTTCAGGGAAATCAATTTTTGTGTTGGTATTTTGTATTTCGATTAAGTGCATTTGTTATTTAGTTTAAAAACTGCATTTTTCTCCAATTTGTTTTAACGCCCGAAAGCTTTAACTGGGTAAATAAACTTGGCGTAATTATATTACCTTCTTCATCTAATTTTAAACCTTTACGAATGAGCAGCTGCTGAATTTCGTAATTGGATTTTTTAGGACCTGTTTGCAGCCATTTTACATAATTTACAACGGCTTGTTTTGCTTCGCGGCGGGTAGTTATTTTTTTAATGGCAGCTGTACGCACATTTTTTAAGGCCGATGAAAAATAATTTTCTGTTTGTCCTTTTTTAGAAAACAGATTTTTGAACCAAATAAAGAGTTGAATAAGTTGAATTTTCATAGTTTACAGATTTATAAATTTGGTACCGGCATCTAATCCGGTAATGGTTTCATTTATTTCAGTATCCACAACATCTAATTTTGAAACGGATGCTTCCAGTTTACTTAAATGGTAATTTGCTTTGTTGAAGAAAAAAAGCATTGTTTCAGAACGCGCTTCAGATGACATTCTTCCTTTTTCGCGGTAAATAACTATTCCATCAGGAAACATTTCAACAGGAAGTGTTTTAAAAGCATCGGCCAAGGCAAAGAAGCCAACCACTTTATTAATGCGTTTCAGCAATTTTTTATCAGCAACTGTTAAAGCAGCGTCCAGAATATTTTCTTTTAAAGCATCAAACCTTGTGGTTCCAATTATTGGCTCAATATATTCTTCTTCGGAATCGCCCATAAATGGAATTAATCGCAAATACAATTGGCGCGATTTGTTTATTGGATATACATCTTCAAATAAATCAACCGTATGAATGAAATATTCTTTGGATTTCAGAAATTCATCAGATTGAAGCCATTCGGTTACTTCTAAACTATCCAATTCATCAATTAAAATATCCAATGCTTTATAGCCTCTTTTACGCTGTGCGGCATTGTCTTTTTCAATTTGCCATTCCCATGGTTGTTTTTCATCACCGCCAACTTTTACAGTTCGCCCGGAATTGGTATGGCTTAAATCGGTATTTGATTCTAGTGCTAAATTGGCAAATAAGGCTATTGGCAATTGTGCTTTTGTTACCAATTCATTCATTTCGGCTTCGGTTACGCCATCGGCACCTAAAACAAAAGGATCTGTACTGCTAAAATGCGCTTCAATTCTATCGTAGGTAGTTTTTCCAATTAATTTTACAATATCTAAAGTTGCGTGGTTTAAATCGGTTTTGAAATTCTCAAAAGTTAAGTCGGCATCCAAAAAGCCTAACAATTCCTTTAAATCGGTGGTAGCATTAAATAATAATTTCATTGTGTTATGCTTTTTGGTTAATTAATCTATCCTGTGGGCTTATACCGGATTCAGGCGGTATAATTGGGCGGTAAAAGCCAAGTTTTATCTCGGTATTGAATTTTTGCTTTATTACCTGGTTAAATGTTTTACAAACAATCATTTCAGGAATGGCAACATCTTTTAAGTTGTGGATTTGGTAAGCGTACTTTTGCTCACTTCCTGAATCGGATTTACCATCGGCACCAACATTGGCAAGCGCACTGTGGAAGCCTAAACCGGCAACAGTAGCAAAATCGGAGTGCTTGGCTATTAACAGTTGAGAATCAACAAAATCCTTTGTTTTTTGCTCTATTGGTTTAATTTCCCAATTGTGCTCCATTTGAGAGGCTCCAACAATTTCAATTACTTTTTCATTGTGCCAAAATTTACCTATATTATCAACGCCTGAGAGTAAGTCGGATATTTTTTTAAGGATCTCTGTTTTTAAATCTTCCAGCTCCTGGTCTTTATAGGTCCTGTTTTCTTTTATGGCATTGGACTTTAAGATGCCTGCTTTTTGCTCCCAATATTTTGCAGGAGAAGTAATGTGCCATTTGATATTAAGAGAATTGTTGGTAAGTGCTTTTATGACAAAAGGAATAGCGCTTGAGCGTTTAATCCACTCTAATGATCCGTATAGATCGGGTACTGTGTAAGCATCCACGCCAAACGATGCAAATTTACTGTAGGCTATCGTTACCGGGTAATTACCTTGATTTTTAGCATCAAATAGGGGATATACATCAAATTTCTTAGCATTGCCATCGGACCAATCGCCAACCAATACGTGTGTAGGGATTTCAGTTTTACTACCGTTTTTATATGCCAACCTACATTTTACGGATGATATTGGCTCAATAGTGGCTATTGAATTGCTGCTACCTATGCGGCTTCCACGGTCTGTAAATACCTTTTGAAACACACCTTCAGTATAATAATAGTCTTTAGCTGCAGCTAATAAGGTATTCTCATAGTCCTGAGCATCTAACCAAGCCTGAATGTTCTTATCTTGTTTAGGTTGCTTAATGAACTGAGCATCTTGGATAGTCATTTCATACAGCATAGGACCTTGGCCTACTAACATTTGCTGCTTACCGGTAAGGATACGAGGTGCTAAGTGATTGCTGAAGATAGTCTCCTGGATCTCCAATGGCAGATCGTTATCAGGTCCGAATGGAATAACCTTCCAGTCTCCTAACGTTACTGGTGTCTTAGTCCAGGCGCTGAAGTTAATAGAAGAAGAATCGTTTTGTGATCGCTCACGTCCTGTTATCTCAAAGGTGTGGATGTTGTTATCCGCAAACTCAACGTGAAAATTGTTTCCAATGTACATAGTTTATATTTTTATGTGAAGGCCGTTAAATGTCATTAATAAAGGAATATTGCAGCGCTTTGGAAGCTCCTGCATAGTATCAATGTATTCTAATATGTGTGGTTGTGATTGCTTCCTAAGTAAGGCAGCGTGTACTTTTATAACGCCTTCGGATGTATTCTTATCCTGGTTAAAACTTGTGAATGAAAAACTGAAACGAATATTATTCTTAGTGAGTAATTTCATTTGTTTTATAGCTTCCCCTAAACTTATTTGTTGCACATCCATACACAATGATAAGACCGGTACCATAAATTTAAAAGGACATAGCAGAATCAATTGTTAAGTGATATTGAATAAAACTTTGATTTTTTATTGATTTCAGCACTAAATAGTTAACAAACTGATATGTATGTGCTTATCATATATCCAAGACATAGAGAGTGATGCATGTGCACACTTTACTCTT
>JGI1221J13441_10000273_pt1 | contig 24247 bp, 17 predicted proteins | sample LakVidmifraction_4_FD_13441 | JGI IMG/M metagenome (IMG submission 13441) | reverse complement strand
CCAAATTATTAAAGTAAATTGTGGTATTATTTTCATTAATAAACAATTTTCCAATATCTTGTTTTACGGTAAATTCAGCTTTAAGAGTTTGAATTGCTTTTTTATAATCTTTTGATATGTTATATGTCCTTACCCAATCGTTTGCAGTTCCAATTGGAATTATTCCAAGATTTATTTCTGATATATTTACAGGATTTAAACTTAAAATTCCGTTAACAATTGTATGCAGCGTTCCATCACCGCCGACACAAATAAATTTCGTGATTCCTTGTTTTAATGCTTTTTTAAGTATTTCAAAGGAATGATTTTTGTGTTCAGTAAAACTAAAATCAAAATTAAATTCTTGTTTTTTCAACTCATTATAAATAGGAATCCATTTTTTCTTGGCTGCGCCATTTCTTGAAGTTGGATTTATAATAACAAACCATTTTGAATTCATAATAATTGTAAAATTTTAAGTTGGAAAAATACAACTTGTTATTTATATAGCCATTTAATAATCTGTTTGGGCTAAAAAATTGTACTTTTGAAGCAAATATAAGCGTAATAAACACATGTCGAAAAGAAAAGAAATCTACAAAAAGAAAGGAAACGTTATCAAAGATTTAACGCAAAGAATAACAAAAACATTAAACCAATCTCCTGATAAAAGTTACAATTACCGTCAAATTTGTGCCAAATTAGAAATCACGGATACCAACGGAAGAAATCAAATTATTCAAAAATTAGAAGAGTTAAAAGCCCAAAAAAAGATTGAAGAAACAGAGCGCGGTAAATATAAAATGGCAGCTATTTCAAAATATTATATAGGCACCATTGATGCCACTGCAAATGGAAATGGTTATTTTATTTGCGATGAGTTGGAGCGTGATGTTTATATTCCTTCGAGAAATTTAAACAGAGCTTTACATAAAGATACCGTAAAAATTTATTTATATCATCGTCAAAAAAACAAAAGGGAAGAAGGTGATGTTGTTGAAATTATAAAACGGGCAAAAACTGAGTTTGTTGGTGTAGTACAGCTCAATAATAATTTCGGATTTGTAATTCCGGATGATTCAAAAATGTATGCAGATATTTTTGTTGCAAAAAATAAATTAAAAAATGCCGAAGACGGGGTGAAAGTATTGGTAAAAATGATTGATTGGCCTGAAAATTCAAAAAATCCGTTTGGAGAAGTTTTGGAAGTTTTAGGGAAACCAGGAGATCATGACACTGAAATTCACTCTATTCTTTTAGAATATGGTTTGCCTTATAAATTTGAGGAAAAAGTTGAAAAGGAAGCCGAAAAACTACCTATAGAAATTACAAAAGAAGAGATTGGAAAACGCCGGGACATGAGAAATGATCTTACGTTTACCATAGATCCTAAAGATGCCAAGGATTTTGATGATGCTTTATCGTTTAAAATGATGGAAAACGGGAATTATGAAATAGGAATCCACATTGCGGACGTTTCTCATTATTTGCATGAAAATACTTTTTTAGATGATGAAGCCTATAATAGGGCAACATCCGTTTATTTGGTAGATAGAGTGGTTCCAATGCTTCCGGAAGTATTATCTAATGGCGTTTGTTCTTTGCGTCCAAATGAAGAAAAATTAACTTTTTCTGCAGTTTTCGAAATAAATAAGAAGGCCCATGTCATCAATGAATGGTTTGGAAGAACGGTGACCTATTCTGATCAACGTTTTGCTTATGAAGAGGCACAGGAAATAATCGAATCAAAAAGCGACATTATTTCCCAAGAAATTTCTATAACAGGAAAACAATATAGCGTTCAGCCTGAGATAGTCACAGCCGTTTTAAAACTAGATGAACTGGCTAAAATTCTTCGTAAAAAACGATTACAACAAGGAGCCATAACATTTGACAGGGCAGAAGTTAAATTTATTTTAGATGAAAATTCTGAACCTACTGGTGTTTATTTTAAAGAAGCAAAAGAAGCCAATAAACTGATTGAAGAATTTATGTTGTTGGCTAACCGAAAAGTTGCCGAATTTGTTGGCCGAAGTAAAGGTTTACCAACTAAAAATACGTTCATATATCGTGTACATGACGAACCAAATGACGATAAATTAGCAGCACTTCAAACCATTGTCAGTAAGTTTGGATATTCCAATAAAATTGATATGTCAAGCAAAGAATCAACCGCAGCTTCACTTAATAAATTATTGAGTGACGTTAGCGGAAAAAGCGAGGCAAATATGATTGAAACCTTAGCGGTAAGAACCATGAGTAAAGCAGTATACACGACCGAAAATATAGGTCATTACGGATTGGCTTTTGATTATTATAGTCATTTTACTTCACCCATCAGAAGATATCCTGATGTGATGACTCATCGTTTGTTGCAACATTATTTATCTGGAGGTAAATCTCCAAAGGCAGAAATCTATGAAGAAAAATGCAAGCATTCTTCAGAAAGGGAATATTTGGCTACAAGTGCAGAACGTCAATCCATCAAGTATATGCAGGTTAAATATATGGAAAAACACATGGATGAAGAGTTCAAAGGTGTTATTTCCGGAGTGACAGAATGGGGAATTTATGTTGAAATTATTGAAAATGGATGTGAAGGAATGTGCAGAATCCGTGAAATTAAAGATGATTTTTATATTTATGACGAAAAACAATACGCCTTGGTTGGTCAATCTTCCAATAATATTTATCAGTTGGGAGACCAGGTTCTAATTAAAGTAAAACATACTGATTTAGAACGCAAACATTTAGATTTTACGTTATTAGAAAAGATTAATAAATAATTAACGAAACAGTTACAATTATTGTGCTTGGTACTTGTTATAAATACAAAATGATATTCAAATGAAAAAATTAGCTTTATTACTTATTTTATTTTCCGCAACATTGTTTGCGCAAGAACCTATTACAACAAATTTAGGGGATTTTAATACCATAAAAGTTTTTAATGGTTTGACTGTTGAACTGCAAAAATCTCCCAATTCAAAAATCGAAATATCAGGCTCACAAGCTGAGGATGTCTCCATATCAAACGCAGATGGAACATTAAAAATTCGTTTAAAATTTCCTGAAAGTTTTATTGCTGAAGACGTTATGATTGTGCTTTATTATTCAAATGACATTGCTGTTTTAGATGCTAATGAAGGTGCTTCAATAATTTCGGATGAAGTAATAAAACAACAACAATTAGAAGTTAAGACACAAGAAGGTGCAAAAATTAAATTGGAAATTGAAACAAAATACTTAACAGTAAAAAGTGTTTCTGGAGGCATCATTTCTCTAGCTGGTGTTACCGAAAATCAAACAGTTGAAGCCACTACAGGTGGTATTTATAGTGCGTATGGATTACAAAGCAAACAAGCAATAATTACCTCAGCTTCAGGTGCAAATGTTGAAGTTAGAACATCAGAATTATTGGATGCAAATGTGCGTTTTGGCGGCTCAATCTATTATAAAGGAACTCCAGAAGTTTTAAAAACCAAGGTTATGCTTGGCGGAACCATTAAAGATAAAAATTAATGTTAGTTTTGAATTAATTACTATCTTTGTAAACTAAAATTTAAAATTATGAATGCATTATATATTTTTTTAGGAATGGTTGGTCCTTGGCAATGGATAATTATTGGTTTGGCAATTTTATTGTTGTTTGGAGGAAAAAAATTACCTGAGCTCATGAAAGGTCTTGGCGGTGGAATAAAGGAATTCAAAAAGGCAACTCAAGATGAGGATAATGACGAAAAGAAAGATGATGAAAAGAAAAAAGAAGAGAATAAAAAATAATTATATCATTATATAAAAAAAACCTACGCATTTGCGTAGGTTTTTTTTATGCTCTCTAAATTTATTATTTAGATTTTTTAGAATCAATTTCAATAGTAGATTCATTCATTTTATTGGCAGCAAGCATACCGGCAACCATATCACTTAACATAGAACTGGCTGCATTTGGGTTGTTAGGTAACAGTATTAAATTGGATTTAGAGTCGGATCCAATGCTTTGTAACGTGTCATAATGTTGTGTGACCACTATTAAAGCAGATGCTTCTTGGCTGCTAATTCCAGATTTATTTAAAACATCAACACTTTCCACTAAACCGCGTGCAATTTCCCTGCGTTGGTCTGCAATACCTCTTCCTTGTAATCGTTTGCTTTCTGCTTCGGCTTTTGCTCTTTCAACAATTAAAATGCGTTGTGCATCACCTTCATGTTGTGCTGCAATTTTTTCACGTTCTGCAGCATTAATTCTATTCATGGCGATTTTTACTTTTTCATCTGGGTCAATATCTGTTACTAATGCTTTTATGATATCGTATCCGTAATCAAGCATTGCTTCTTTTAAATCACGTTGAATAGCAAGTGCAATTTCTTCTTTCTTTTCAAATACATCATCTAAAATCATTTTAGGAACCTCAGCACGGACAACATCAAATATAAAAGCAGTAATTTGTTCGTGTGGATTTTGAAGTTTGTAAAAGGCATCATAAACATGGCCAGATCTAATTACAAACTGAACTGAAATTTTTAAATGTACAAAAACATCATCTTTTGTTTTGGTTTCTACTATTACATCTAATTGTTGAACACGCAAATTTACGCGTCCTGAAACTCGATCAAAAAGGGGTATTTTAAGTTGTAAACCCGGATTTCTGGTACTTTGAAATTTACCAAAGCGTTCAATAATGGCAATGGTTTGTTGCTTCACGGTAAATAAACCAGAGGCCACAAGCACAACCAGAATAAAAATAGCAATATACGTTCCAATCATTTTTACTTTTTTTTAATTTAAATTAAATTTAAAGATACAATGTTTTAGGATTTAATTCAAAGTATAGCTGCTTATTTATAGTTGATTGGTAGAAATGTTTTAAATTATTGAAAATTAATAGTATAGATTGAACTCTGTTATAAATAATGATTATAAATTAAGAAGGCTAGTAAGTATTTTACAAAATTATTATTTAATTTTATAGATATAATATAAATACTAATCAAATGAAGCATTCCATAAGTTTTAGATTGAACGGTTTACCTATATCGGTAGCTGTTAATGGAGATGAGCCATTGTTAACTGTTCTTCGAACATATTTGGATAAAACAGGAACAAAGTATGGTTGCGGCATTGGACAATGTGGCGCTTGCACTGTTTTAATTGATAAAGTAGCAATTAGATCTTGTATGATTACAATTGAAGACGTTGCAGATACTGAAATTGTAACCATTGAAGGTTTGGTTTCAAATGGAGAATTGCATCCCATACAAAAAGCTTTTGTGGAAATTGATGCTTTGCAATGCGGTTTTTGTACACCAGGTATGATAATGAATGCTTATGGTTTAATATTAAATAACCCGAACCCAACTAGAAAAGAAGTTATAGATGGGATGGATGAAAACCTTTGTAGATGTGGCTCGTATAATAGAATTATTGATGCCATTTTAAATGCTGCTAATGAAATGAACTAAAAAGAAAAAATATGAGACCTGATAAAATTGATGAGTTATATTTTAGTGATGTAAACAAACCTGTTTTGTTCGACAGAAGAAAGTTTTTAAAAACCTTAGGAAAAGGAATTATTGTTATTTTTTCTTTAGGTAAATTATCATTATTACAAGGATGGGGGCAAACTTCAGAAGATGAAGAGGTGCTAGATTTCAATGCATATATCCGTGTAAAAGAAGATGGAAGAGTAGATTGTTATACTGGAAAAATTGAAATGGGGCAAGGAATTATCACTTCCTTAGCTCAAGTTGTGGCGGAAGAATTAGAGATTTCAATAGAATCGGTAGATATGATAATGGGTGATACAGAATTATGTCCTTACGATGCCGGAACGTGGGGCTCTTTAACCACACGTTTTGCAGATCCAGTTTTAAGAGCTGCAGCTGCTGAAGCTCGCGAAATTTTATTGAAACTTGCTTCAGAAAAATTGGATGAACCCATTGAAAATCTTTCGATAAATAATGGAATCATTTCTGCCAATACTAGTGATACAAATACTGTTAGCTATGCAGCGCTAACTAAAGGCAAAAAAATTGTGCAAATCCTAAAAAATAAACCCGAAATTAAAAAAGCAAAGGATTTTAAAATTATAGGAAAACCAATAATCAGTACCGATGCAATTGCAAAAGTTACTGGTAAAGCATTGTATTCCGGAGATATAAAACTTCCGGGAATGGTATATGCAACAGTAGTTAGACCTGATGTTTTCGGTTCTAAGAAACTAAGTGTAAATGCTTCTGAATTAGTTGAATTTGAAGGAGCTGAATTAATTGAAGATGGCGATTTAGTAGCTGTAGTTCATCTTGACCCTGAAGTTGCGAATAAAGCAGCAAGAAAAGTAAAAGTAATATGGGATGCCCCTGAGGCTAAAGCAGACAGCGAAAGTATTTTTAAATATTTGGAAGACACTATAAAGGAAAGTAAGGTTTTTGAAGAAGGAGGTAGTTTAGATACTGCAAAAAGCGTATCTAAAACCATCATTGAAGCTGAATATTACGATGGTTACAAAGCCCATGCTGCTATGGAAACTCATTCGGCAACCTGTTATTTTGAAAATGGTAAATTAACAATGTGGGCATCTACACAAACTCCATTTGGAACACGTGAACAATTAGCGAAAACATTTGATATGCCTTTAGAAAATGTTCATATGAAACAAATTTTTCTTGGAGGTGGTTTTGGTGGCAAAATATATAATGAACAAGCTATTGAAGCCGCTAAAATTGCTAAATTATGCGGTAAACCTGTTCAATTGGTTTGGAGTAGAAGAGAAGAATTTATGTATGATAGATTTAGGCCTGCTGCCCTTATGAAAGTTGCGTCTGGAGTTGACAGTAACGGAAAACTAAATTTGTGGGAATTTGATATTTATTGTGCAGGAACTAGAGGCACTTCTTTATTTTATGACATTCCAAATAATCGTACCAGAATATTTAATGATAATGATGTTCATCCATTCGGTACCGGAGCCTGGAGAGCTCCCGGAAACAATTCAACAACTTTTGCACGCGAATCACACATAGATGTAACAGCACATGCAGCTGGTATTGATGCGTTGGAGTTCAGATTGAAGAACTTGAAAAATAAAAACATGGCAGCTACACTTCAACTAGCAGCCGAAACATTTGGTTGGGATAGAAAAAAAGAGGATGGACATGGATATGGAATAGCGTTAGGTGAAGATGCAGGAACTTGTGTAGCGATAATTACTGAAGTTTATGTTGATAAAATATCAGGTGTGGTTACCCCAATTAAAATGATTTGTGCACAAGACATGGGGCAAATTGTAAATCCGCATGGTGCAACGGTTCAAACGGAAGGTGGACTGACAATGGGATTGGGTTATGCTTTGTATGAAGATATTGAGTTCAATGGTGGAAAAATTAAATCTAAAAGTTTTAATAATTACGAAATTACTCGATTTTCAAAAACTCCTGAAATTGAATGTGTTTTTATTGATAAAATGGATTCGAAACCGCAAGGAGGAGGAGAACCTGCCATTATTTGTGTAGGAGGTGCAATTGCAAATGCAGTTTATGATGCCTGTGGAGCCAGAATTAACAGGATGCCAATTACACCAGAACGAATTTTGGAAGCGCTTAAAAAAGAATAGAATATTGTTTGGCAAAATTGAATTGATTTAAATCTTATTTTTGTTGATAAAATAAGATTTAATGAATTATGAATTATAAGAAATCCGAAGAATCAGAAATTATATTAACGGAGTTAATGCTTCCTTCACACGCAAATTTTAGGAGTAAAATTCATGGTGGATTTATTTTATCGCTTATGGATAAAGCCGCATTTGCATCGTCATCTAAATTTTCTGAACAGTATTGCGTGACGGCATCCGTAAACCGGGTTGATTTTTTAAATCCGATAGAAGTAGGTGAGTTGGTAACTATGAAAGCTAGCGTTAACTATGTAGGGAATTCTTCTATGGTTGTTGGTATTAGAGTTGAATCTCAAAATATTCGAACTGGAGAAATTAAGCACTGTAACTCTTCTTATTTTTCGATGGTTGCAAAAGACGAAAATGGTAAATCTGTAAAAGTACCAGGACTTATAATTTCGAATTTTGACGGGTTACGTCGTTTTTTACGTTCTATTAAACATATAAAAATGAGAAACGATCGTAAAATTGAATTTAGTAAAGAAAATTTTAAAGTTGAAAAATATTGGGAAGCTTTAAAAAATTATCATGTAAAAATTGAAATATAAAAAAAGGAGCTCATAGCTCCTTTTAATTTTATAAAGTATCAATAGCTTTTTTTATTCTATTGATTGTTTCTTGTTTTCCAATCATTTCGGCAATATCAAACAAGTGCGGTCCTTTTAACGCTCCTACCAAACTTAGTCTAAATGGTTGCATCACTTTTCCAAAACCAATTTCTTTGATGGTTATCCATTCTTTAGCAGTAGTTTCAAAATTAAGGGAAGTAAAATCTTCAACAGTTTCAATAACCTCAATCAATTCCTTCATCAATGCTGCCGAATCTTCTTTCCATTGTTTTTTAACAGCTTTTTCATCGTATGTTGCCGGAGCTTCAAAAAAGAAATTGCTTAAGTCCCAAAAATCGGCAACAAAAGTTGCGCGTTCCTTAATTAGCGAAATTACCTTAATCACGAATTTATTGTCTTTCTTGATGCCTTTTTCAGCTAGAATTGGCATATAAAGTTCAGCCAATTCTTCATCAGATTTTAACAACATATATTGCTGGTTAAACCAGTTTGTTTTATCCGGACTAAATTTTGCTCCGCCTTTGCTTACGCGTTCTATGGTAAATGCATCACAAAGTTCTTCCAAAGTAAAAATTTCCTGTTCCGTTCCGGGATTCCATCCTAAAAGGGCCAGCATATTTATAAATGCATCAGCAAAATAACCATCTTCTTTATAACCGCGGGATATTTCCCCCGTCTCTTCATTTTTATAAGCCAAAGGAAATACCGGAAATCCTAATTTATCGCCATCGCGTTTGCTTAATTTCCCTTTTCCTACAGGTTTTAATATGAGCGGTAAATGTGCAAATTCAGGGGATTTCCAACCAAATGCTTCGTACAATGCAATATGAAGCGGAAGCGAAGGCAACCATTCTTCACCACGAATAACGTGGGTAATTTCCATTAAATGATCGTCAACAATATTTGCCAAATGATAGGTTGGCATTCCATCACTTTTAAACAAGATCTTATCATCTAAAATATCTTTTCTGAAGGAAACATTTCCCCTTATCATATCAACAGTTTCAATAGTAGCTTCTGTTTCTTCAATTAAAGGTTCATGCATTTTAAAACGCACGACATATTTATCACCATTTGCCAATCTTTTTGCAACATTTTCTTTTGATAAAGAGATGGAATTTGTCAGTTTTAGTCTGTTATGCCAGTTGTAAATGAACGTTTTTCCTTTTTCTTCGTGATCAGTTCTGTGAAAATCCAGTTCTTCATTGGAGTCAAAAGCGTAATAAGCTTTGCCTTTTTCAATCAGTATTTGAGCATATTGTTTGTATATATCTTTTCGTTCGGATTGGCGATAAGGTCCAAATTTTTCGTTTTTTCCGGGTCCTTCATCAAAAGGAATGTTTGACCAGTTTAATGCATCAATAATATATTGTTCAGCATTCGCAACATAACGGGTTTGATCCGTATCTTCAATGCGTAAAATAAAAGTTCCTTTATGTTTTTTGGCAAATAAATAGTTAAAAAGTGCAGTTCTTACACCGCCAATATGTAAAGGCCCCGTTGGGCTTGGAGCAAATCGAACACGAACATTTGTCATTTTATCAATAGTTTTAGGGTGCAAAGATAAATTATCAATGGCAATATGTGTATTTTATCATAAAAAAGGTTGACAGATTTTAACCAAAAATCACTTTAGCAGTCATTTAATTTGGCCACAATTATTTAAATTCAAAATATTACTTTTGAAATAGATGAGCAATCAACATCAAATATTTAAACTATATTATATATTAGTTGCCAAGAGGCTTTATTTTCAAAATTGAATGTAAAATCTGGAACAGGACTTGATCTATAAGCGATTTAGTAAAAAATTGTGACACTATAATGCAATTTTAATTAATTTTAAGTTTCATAAGGATTAATCAACATATATTGAACGATTTTATTCACATACGGGAAAAACTTCAAAAGTTTATTAAAAAATATTATTTTAATGAATTAATAAAAGGACTGTTGTTGTTTTTCGCAATAGGAGTGCTGTACTTTATTTTCACGCTCTTTGTTGAATATTTTTTATGGCTGAAACCAATTGCCCGTTCTCTTTTATTTTGGTTTTTTGTTTTTATTGAAGTTGCTTTGTTTGTTGGGTACCTAATTTTTCCGATTATTAAAATATTTGGTTTAAAAAGAGGATTAACCGAAGTTGAAGCTTCCAAAATTATAGGAAATCATTTTCCAGAGGTGAAAGATAAGTTATTGAATATGTTGCAGTTAAATGAAACTCAGCAAAATTCTGAACTAATTGAAGCTAGTATTGCGCAAAAATCAAAAGAATTGCAGCCCATTTCTTTTAAACGCGCCGTCGATTTTACAAAAAATAAGAAATATTTAAAATTTGCCATCATTCCATTCTTCATATGGTTGTTGGTTTTTATAACGGGAAACATTTCAATTTTAACGGACAGTTTTTCCAGGGTGGTTCATTACAATAAAGTTTATTTACCTCCGGCACCGTTTTATTTTTCCATTTTAAACGAATCTTTTTCGGTTGTTGAAGGCCAGCCATTTATCCTTCAGGTTGAAACCATTGGAAACACGGTTCCCGAAAATGTAAAAATCAACTTTTCAAACGAAAGTTATTATTTGGAAAATAGCGCTTTGGGAAAATTTCAATATTCCTTTTCAAAAATTCAAAATCCCATAAAATTTTATTTAGAAGCCAATGGGGTTGAGTCTGAAATTTATCTGATAAACCCTATTGAAACTCCCGTTATCAACTATTTAAAAATGGTTTTGCAATATCCAATTTATACAGGCAAACAAAATGAAGTAATACAAAATACCGGAAACGCAAATGTTCCGCAGGGCACAAAAGTTACGTGGCAAATTGAAACCGGAAAAACGGATACGATTTCTTTTATTCCGAACGAAGAACCTACCGTTTATTTTACGAAAAATGCCAAGGAGTATTTTAGTTTCTCTAAGCAGGTATTTAATTCCTTAAATTATATAATTACGACATCTAACCAGGAATTACGAGACTATGAATCGCTTAATTTTTTAATTCGGGTGATTCCCGATGAGCAACCACAAATCAGTGTGAACTCTGATATTGATTCCATCAGCCGTGGTCCCGTACAGTTTGTAGGTCAGGTAAGTGACGATTATGGAGTAAAGAAACTTCAAATGGTGTATTATGACAAAAGCAATAAAAAAGCGCTTAAATCGCACTTAATTGACGTGGTAAAATCTTCTATTTCCGACTTTTATTATGTTTTTCCAGAAGGAATTTCTCTGGAAGAAGGTGTTGACTACGAGCTCTATTTTGAAGTTTTTGATAACGATGCTGTGAACGGAAGCAAAAGTTCAAAAAGCAGAACGTTTTCTTATTACAAGAAAACTGAAAAGGAAATATCTGAAGAATTATTGGAAGAGCAAAAGGAAACCATTGGCGAACTTTCTAAACTGGTTGATAAATCTAAAAAATCAAATGAAGATGTAGAAAAATTTAAAAAGGAACTTCAAAAAAATGCGGAAATCAATTGGAACGACACTAAAAAATTGGAGGAATTACTAAAGCGTCAAGCTCAATATCAGGAAATGATTCAAAAGCAAACCAACGAACTTCAAAAAAACCTGAATGAGCAACCAGACCAAATTAAAACAAAGGAGAACAAAGAAGAATTGCTGAAACGAATTGAAGAAACCAAAAACTTAGCGAAGCAGGAAAAAATGCTGGAGGAATTGAAAGCGCTTTCCAAAAAATTGAACAAAGAAGATTTGACTGAGAAGTTAAAGGAAATGGTAAAAAAGAACCAACGGAATGAACAAAGTTTAGAACGCATATTGGAACTCACCAAACGTTTTTATGTGGAGCAAAAGGCAAATCAAATAAGGGAGAATCTTGAAAATTTATCAAAAAAAGAAGAAACGTTATCTGATGAAAATCAAGAAGAAAATACTTCAGAAAAACAAAAGGAGCTTAATGAAGAATTTGATGCCATTAAAAAAGAGGCCAATGAATTGCAAAAACAAAATGCCGATTTAAAACGGCCGATGAAACTTCCCGATAATAAGGAAGAAATGAACGACATCAACAATGACTTGAACAAAGCATTGGAACAATTAGGAGAACAACAAACCGGCACTGCAAAAAAAAGTCAGAAATCTGCCGCAAAAAAAATGCGAGAATTAAGTAAAAGTATGGAGCAGGCTATGATGACCATGGAAGGGGAAACTATTGATGAAAATATTGACGATCTTCGAAAAATTGTCGACAATCTAATCGTGTTTTCTTTTGAACAGGAAGATTTGCTTGACCGGTTTTCAGCTTCTGACATGAACCATGCTGAATATCCAAACAATTTAAAAAAGCAACATGTTTTAAAAGAGTATTTTAATCATATCGACGACAGTTTGTATGTATTGGCTTTACGATTGGTTAAGATGGGTACAATGATTCAAAAAGAGGTTTCTGATACGCATTATTATCTGGATGAATCTTTGCTTAATTTTGCAGATGATAAGGTAGATTTGGGAATTTCCGATCAACAATTTGTCATAACATCGGCAAACAATCTCGCCAATTCCCTTAGTGATTTGCTGGAAAATTTAATGAATGCTTCACCAAGCTTTGGTCAAGGAAAAGGAAATTCGCAATCATTTGGTTTGCCCGATATTATTAAAAAGCAAGGGGAACTTAATGAAAAAATAAAAGATGGTTTGGAAAAAGGCAAAAAGGAGGGAAATAAACCAGGTGAAAATGGCGAAGGTATGAACGAGGAATTGTATGAAATTTACAAACAACAGGAACAACTTAAAAATATGCTAAAGGATATTTTAGGTGATAATCTTGAAAATCCAGATGGTTCCGGAGAGGCTGTCAAGAAAATGGAAGCGTTGGAAAAGGAATTATTAGAGAAAGGATTTACAAAAGATATCGTTCAAAAAATACTACAGTTGAATTATGAGTTGCTAAAACTGCAAAAGGCAACACTGGAACAAGGAGAGGATACCAAGCGAAAATCGGAAACTTCCAAGGTGATTTTTGAAAAGAGAAATATCGACGCAATTGAGTTCAAGAATCAGTATTTTAATTACAATGAAATATTAAACAGACAATCATTACCTTTGCGCACTGTTTACAAAAAGAAAGTGCAGGAATATTTTAAAAACGATTAATATTAAGGGAAAATGATTCAATTTAATTATGAAACCGATTTCAAACTAGAAAATGAAGAGATTATTCAAAGTTGGATTTCTACTTGTGTAGATACCTATGGTTTTAGTGAGGGCGAACTCAATTATATTTTCTGTGACGACGATTACCTTCTAAAATTGAATGTGGAATTTTTGGAACTTGACACCCTGACCGATATTATTAGTTTTGATTACACGATGGGAAAATTAATTAGCGGAGATATTTTTATTTCCGTTGAAAGGGTTTGCGAAAACGCTAAATTATTTAGTCAAAATATTGAAAATGAATTACATAGAGTGATGATTCATGGTGTTTTGCATTATATGGGTTTTAAAGACAAAACAGAGAAGGATAAAGAAATGATGCGCTTTGAAGAGGATAAATGTTTGGATTTGATTAACGCTCAATAAATGTTCCACGTGGAACAAAAAATTAAATTATGTTTAATACGGTATATGATGTCATTGTAGTTGGAGGTGGGCATGCTGGTAGCGAAGCTGCAGCAGCAAGCGCCAATATGGGCGCGCACACTCTTTTAATTACGATGAGTTTACAAAATATTGCTCAAATGAGTTGTAATCCCGCAATGGGTGGAATTGCCAAGGGACAAATTATTCGTGAAATTGATGCTTTAGGCGGTTATAGTGGTGTGGTTACAGATAAAACCGCCATTCAGTTTAAGATGTTGAATAAATCGAAAGGACCTGCGATGTGGAGTCCACGTGCGCAAAGTGACCGAATGCGTTTTGCTGAATGCTGGAGGCTGATGCTGGAGCAAACAAGCAATTTGGATTTCTATCAGGACATGGTAAATAGTTTATTGTTCGAAGGCGATAAAATTGTTGGTGTCAGAACTTCTCTTGGTATTGAAATTAAAGCAAAATCTGTTGTTATAACAGCAGGAACTTTTTTGAATGGTTTAATCCATATCGGTGATAAAACTTTTGGAGGCGGAAGGGCAGGAGAAGGAGCTTCAACCGGAATTACCGAAGATTTAATTAAAGTTGGCTTTGAGGCCGGAAGAATGAAAACCGGTACACCACCAAGAGTGGATGGCCGTTCATTGGACTATTCTAAAATGATTGAACAACCTGGAGATGAAATTCCTGAAAAATTTTCTTATTTAGCCACCACAAAACCATTGGAAATACAACGTTCTTGTTATATGACCTACACTTCTTTGGAAGTTCATGACATACTTCGGGAAGGTTTTGACAGGTCGCCCATGTTTAATGGTCGAATCAAAAGTATCGGTCCGAGATATTGTCCTTCCATAGAAGATAAAATTGATCGTTTCGCAACCAAAGAGCGTCACCAACTTTTTGTGGAGCCGGAAGGTTGGGATACCGTAGAGGTTTACGTAAATGGTTTTTCTACTTCTTTGCCCGAAGAAATTCAGGACAAGGCTTTGCGTAAAGTTGCCGGTTTTGAAAACGTGAAATTCTTTAGATTTGGTTACGCAATAGAATACGATTATTTTCCGCCAACACAATTAAAACATTCTTTAGAAACAAAACGGATTAAAAATCTTTATTTCGCCGGACAAATAAATGGAACTACAGGATATGAAGAAGCGGCTGCACAAGGGTTGATGGCAGGGATAAACGCCGCACTTAAAATTCAGGAAAAGGAACCATTTGTGCTAAAACGTGATGAGGCGTATATAGGTGTTTTAATCGACGATTTAATTACAAAAGGAACGGAAGAACCTTATAGAATGTTTACTTCAAGAGCGGAATACAGAACGTTATTACGTCAGGATAATGCTGATTTAAGGTTAACGCCAATGGCATATAAAATTGGAATGGTTTCAAAAGAACGTATGGATAGGGTTGTTGAAAAGCAGGATAAAACCGATTTGTTTGTGAAATTTTTATTAGAAACCAGTGTGCTTCCGGAAGAAATAAACCCGATTTTAGAAGCCAATAATTCTTCTAAAATTGACCAGTCCATGAAGATGTTTAAGATAGCCGCAAGGCCACAACTTAATTTTACGGATCTTAGAAAACTTGCCAAAGTAGAAGCCTTTGTTATTGAAAATAATATAGATCGTGAAGTTGAGGAACAAACTGAGATTCATGTAAAATATGCGGGTTATATTGATAAGGAAAGGAATCAGGCAGATAAGGTAAATCGATTGGAAAATGTTTCAATTCCGGCCAAATTCGACTATTCAAAAGTGAAATCTTTGTCTATAGAAGCTCGCCAGAAGCTTAGTAAAATACAGCCAATAACCATCTCTCAGGCCAGTAGAATAAGTGGTGTTTCACCAAGCGATATTTCTGTTTTATTGGTTTATATGGGCCGATAATTTTTAGCGTTCCACGTGGAACCTTTAAATGAAACCTAGTTAAATACTTCAAATTAATTAAAAGATGATTCCTGAAACAACGCATTATTTAACTTGTAAAGATTACACCGTAACAAATAAAATATTTGATTTATTGTATGATAAAGAGTTGGATATGCTTGAAACTTTTCCTCAGCCAAGGAAGGAAGAATTGTTGGGTTATTATGAAAGTGATGACTATATTTCACATACCGATTCGAAAAAATCAGGAACCGACAAGCTTTATCAGTTTGTAAAAAAAATTTCGTTAGGCTCAAAATTAAAACTCATCAATTCTTTTAAAACTTCCGATAAAAATTTATTGGATGTAGGTTGCGGCACCGGAGATTTTTTGCTGACTTGTAAAAATAATGGATGGAAAGTAACGGGAGTTGAGCCAAATCCAAAAGCTAAAATTAGTGCAGAAAATAAATTAACAGTTGAATCGGCTTCTGAAATTTATTCAGAAATAAATCAGTTAAAAAATGAAGCGCAATTTGATGTCATTACCTTATGGCATGTATTGGAACACGTTCCAAACTTAGAGACATATATTTCGACTTTGAAATTGTTGTTAAAACCAAATGGTATTTTAATTATTGCGGTTCCAAATTTTAAAAGTTATGACGCCAATTACTACAAACAATTTTGGGCAGCTTTTGATGTCCCGAGACATTTGTGGCATTTCTCAAAAAAATCGATTCAGGGATTGTTTGCAAAACAGGAAATGAGCGTCGTTAAAATTTTACCCATGGTGTTTGATTCATTTTATGTTTCTTTATTAAGTGAAAAATATAAAAATGGAAAAAGTAATTTTTTGAAGGCTTTTTACATTGGATTGGTCTCAAATATAAAAGCAATAGGAACCAAAGAGTATTCTTCCTTAATTTACATCATTAAAAACACCTAATATTAATTTTAAGGCGATTTAAGCGCGGTTTTAACCATTAAGCTAAGTGTTTCATTTCCTTTTTGTAAAGTAGCTTGTATTAAGAGATACTGCATTCGTTTTTTATCAAAATTTACTATAACAATACGATTAATAATAAATAAAATCAATATTATAAATTATTGTACAAAAGGTTGTTTTTTGTTTATATATTCGCACAAAATTTATACAACAATTCAAAATCCTAAAAATGAAAAAAATACTTATTATCGCTTTTGCTTTTGCATTGGTATCTTGTAACCAAACAAAAATAGCCTATATTGATGTTGAAGATTTAATGAAAGATTATAATGCAACAAAAGATCTAGAAGTAAAGTTAAAAGCAAAGCAAGAAGTTTTTGCGAAAGAGTTGGATAGCCTGCAAGGTCCTTTTCAATTAAAGGTTCAGGAATATTATAAAGTTGCGCAAAAAATGAGTCCTCAACAAAGAGCGGAAGCAGAAGGTGCTTTACAACAAGAACAACAATTTTTACAAGCGAGACAACAACAAGCCTCTGAAGAACTTCAAAAAGAAAATCTGGAAAACAGTGAAGCTTTAACTAAAAAAGTAGATAGTTTTGTGGCTGATTATGCAAAAGCCAAAGGTTATCAATTAATTATTGGAACATCAGGAAAAGGAACCGTAATGTACGGAGACGAAAAAATGAATGTAACCACAGATATTTTAGAGATATTAAATAAAGATTATTCAAAATAATAGATTTTAAAAACTCCTTAAAAAAACTGTCTAAGATTTAAATCTTAGACGGTTTTTTTTTCAACTATATTAAAAACATTCAAGTTCCAATTAAAGTTCCACTTTTGTATATAATACATTTCGCTCTTTTAAATAATTAAGGAAATAATTAAAGCATTTTTCATGTTTACCAACCAATTCAGGAGGAAAGACACCTTTTTCCTTAAACAAACCATCTAAAAACAGATTGGCAGCGGCCGTGGCCGTATATCCAGTAGTCCTTGCCATTGAAGAAGCGGTTGTTTTTGGGCAAAATTCGTCATGTAAATTATAGACAATAGTCTTGCTTTCACCTATTTTATTTGTGCCTTTCAGCGTAATTCGCATCACTGTAATTTCTTCTTCAGTATCTCCTAATTTCCACTCGTTAAATAATATTTTTGATGAAAACTCAAGAGGAGAAACATCAACTCCATTAATATTTATTTTTTCTTCATTGAAAAATCCACTTTTTTTCAACACATTGATATATTCAATATGACCGGGATAACGTAACGTTTTTTCTTTCATATTTGGAATATGAGTCATGGTATAAAGGATAGACCGCAATCCGTCGGAATTAAACGACTCCAAGGTTCCAACTCCTTCAAAATCAACGAATTCAACATCCGATAGGGCATCTTTTACAACAACATTTCCGTTTTCTACATAACGAGCCGGACGCGTATATTCTTCAATAACATCAACTGGTGAAAAAGGAGCTTTATAATTAAATGGCCATTTTTTTACTTTTGGCAAACCGCCAACCAAACATTCGAAATCTGTAATGTTTAATTTTTCATTGTAATAACCCAAGATAATATTTCCCATTCCGGGAGCTACCCCACAATCAACAATAGCGGTGATGTTTTTTTGTTTGGCGAGTTCGTTTAATTCTAAAGCGTTTTCTGGGAAAAACGAAATATCTATCACGTTTTTTCCGGCTTCAATAATGGCTTTTAGCGTTTCAAAACCCAAAAAGCCAGGAACAGCACAAATCACCAAATCAAATGGATCTATTGTTTTTTGAAGTGTCGGTTTATTGGTGACATCCAACACAATTGGATTAAGCTTGTCACATTTTTTTACAGCCTTGTCTAATGCGCTTTTATTAAAATCGGTGATAGAAATTGAGTGAATTTTTGCCATGTCAATGGCCATTGTGGAACCAACCATACCGGCACCTAAAACTATAATATTGCTCATAATACATATAAATTTAAAATTGAAAATAATTGAAATTGAAAGCGTTTTGCTTTATTTTGAAGAAATATAAGAGTGTAACTACAATCCCGGAATTAAAATCCAAGGCATTTCAGAGATGTGTTTAGTAAGGAATAATAACATTGTCTAAACTTACAATTTATTTTGCTGTAAATTAGGCTTTTCTGTAAAATTTACCCTGCCACGTATTTTTTTCAACCAGTTTTTTATCGATTTTAGCCACAATCTCGAAGTTTTTTAGACCATCCCATTTTGGCGCAATCAATAAATCGTATGGTGCTTCACTTGCAAATCTTTCAATGCTGATATCCGGACNTAAATGGCCCAAAAATTCGCTTATAAAATCGACATAGCTTTCAGAAGTGAACAAATTGAAATCTTCCGGATTTCTTTTGTATTGCACCGCCATAATGGAGTTTTTGACAATTTGTAAATGGTGCATTTTTAATGCCTGAATAGGAAGTTTGGAGATTTCTGATGCATGATTCAGCAACTCATTTTTAGTTTCTCCCGGCAAACCGATGATTAAATGCGCCCCCAAATGGATGCCTTTATCTGCGCAACGCTCAAAAGCCATTTTAGTTTCTTCAAAAGTGTGGCACCGGTTTACCTTGAGCAAGGTTTTATTTAAGGTGCTTTCAACGCCAAACTCTAACGAAATAAAGTAATTTTTTGATAAGAAGGACAGGTAATCAATAAGTTCTTCTGAAATGCAATCGGGCCGAGTGCCAATAACCAATCCAATAACGTTAGGAAAACTCAAGGCTTCATCATACATTTTTTTAAGCGATTCAACATCTGAATATGTGTTTGTATATGCTTGAAAATAAGCTAAGTACTTCTGTGATTTGTATTTTTTATTAAAAAACGCAATCCCTTTTTCTAATTGTTGTGTAATGCTTTTTTCGGGTTCGCAATAGGACGGATTAAAAGAATCATTGTTGCAATAAGTACAACCTCCATAACCTTTTGAGCCATCTCGGTTCGGACAGGAAAAACCGATATCCAATGATATTTTTTGAACCCTTTCTCCAAAGGTCGATTTAATAAATGAGCTATAATCTAAATAACGTTTTCCTGTGAATTGCATGGTCATAAATTGTGTGGCAAAATTATCAAAAGAATTGGATTGGGTCTGTTTTAATCTTTTATATTTTGAAATCAAAAATAGTTAGGGATGCTTATTTACGTTTTGCAAAGAGCATAAAATTCCCCGACATGAATTTCTTACTTTTGTGCCGAACAACAAACGCAACATGATTTATAAACTTATTTGTTCCGATATTGACGGAACGCTTTTGGACAAAAACAGGGAATTGTCGGAATTAACCATTCAAGAAATTCAACGAATTTCACCCATTCCTTTTGTGCTTATTTCTTCCAGAATGCCAAAAGCAATGCGACATTTGCAAAGCCAAATTGGAAATACGGGCGCTCCATTAATTGCCTATAATGGCGGATTGGTGTTACACAACAACAAGGTTTTGCATTCGGCATTTATTGACAATGTTGTATTGGAAGCCGTTATTAATCTGTGTTTAAAAACCACGATTCATTTAAGTTTGTATTATCAAGATGAATGGCACGTTCCGGCTATGGATTCTTGGGCAAATAAGGAAGCAAACAACACAAAGGCTATGCCTGTTATAAAATCGAATAAGGCCGTTTTAACGCAATGGAAAGAAGAAGGAAAGGGCGCCCATAAAATAATGTGTATGGGCGAGGAAACGGAAATTAATGCCTTATACAAAGCATTGGAAAATTCATTTTCCAAAGAAATTGTATTGTATCGCTCAAAGCCAACTTATATAGAAATTTCTCACCGGTCTGTTTCCAAAAAAACCGCTATTGACGTTTTGTTAAAAAACTGCTATCCAACTGCTTCAATGAAAGAAATTGTCGCTTTCGGGGACAATTATAACGATATTGAAATGCTTAAAGCTGTTGGCTTAGGCGTTGCGGTGGCAAATGCCATAGATGAAGTGCTGCAAATTGCGGATAAAATTACCGATACCAATAAAAATGACGGCGTGGCAAAGGTTATTCAGGAATTGTTTTAAGAAAATTATCATAATTTTGTTTAGGGCGTTACCTTTCAGGTCAGGCTTTCGGCACTCGCTTTTTTTGCTGAAAAGCGCAAAAAATAGCTCAAACAAATGCCTCAATCCTTAACGCGGGGTTCATTTAAAAGTGGGAAGTTCAAAGGTTTCAAACATTAAAAATACCATATAATTGTTTGGACAGAATTTATTAAACATTAAACGAAATTATCGTCTAATCAAGCTGAAATGACCACTCTTTTCTCTAATATTTCCATTTTCATCAATTAGCTGGGCAGAAAACCAATAGTCTGTTGAAGGTAACATTATACCATTATAAAACCCATCCCAACCATCATCTGTTGGATTTATTTGAGTGATTATTTTTCCAAATCTATCGAATATATAAATGAGTGATGTTGGATAAAAATCGGCACTTACTCCTTTTATTTGCCAGGTATCATTGCTTCCATCATTGTTTGGTGTAAAGAATTTTGGAAACCCAATTACAGAAACTTCTATTTTAGCGATACCGCATTCGTTTTTGTCTTGAATATAAAGCGTATGTATTCCAGGCGCCACATTTTCAAATAATGGTTCATGCTGATAATATCCAAAACTATCATCCAGCGTAAATTGATAATCACCAATACCCAAATTTTGAGTATTAATTGTGATGTTGTTACTGTTGGAATCATCTGTAATTGAAATATCATTTATATTTATAGAAGCAATAGAAGATTCAGCTACAGTTATTGTTTGTGGAAACGATTTACAATCTACACCGGAAGTAGCCACAACAGTATAAATTCCTCCTTTAGAAACTAAAGCTGTTGGCTGATCGCTAATTAGTGCGTCACTTTCATCAGTCCACTCATAGGTGTAAATATCTGTTGGGTATTTTGTTTCTAAGATAGTTCCGGGTGAATTTAAACAAACAATAGCTTCCGGTTCAACTTCAAACTCAGGGCGAGGAAAAACTGTTAAAGTTAAATGCTCACCAATACCAAAACAATCACCATTATCATCGCTTTCCACTCTAACAAACAGGGTTTGAGAAAACGGAGTTTCACTCATATAGGCATTTTGCGGAAGAATTTCGTTTAATTCCAGTCGGGCATCCGTTAAATCTCTAAAATAATGCACACTTAAATTTTGACCTAAAGGAAATTCGGCTTTTATAGCTGTTGAAGCCAATGTTAAATCAAATAAATGAAATCCATCGATAATGTCGTCATCATCACAACTATCTAAATTCTCCATAAAACCAGGAAGAAAAGAGGTGGTGGAAACTAATAAATCTACTGTTGCAACTCTATAGCATCCAAAATTATTTTCAGCCCTCGCATAAACTGTATTTGCTGTTAAGTTATTATAAGGTGAAGCAGTTATTGGGTTTATTCCTAAATCAGCTTCTGTAGATGAAGCATAATAAGTTACATTATAACTAGCATCTCCTTTAGCTATAATTATTGAGGCTTCATCCAAATTAAAATCAGTATAGCCATCAGGAGTTCCGTCTTCATCGCAATTTTTAAATTCAATATATGATTCTATAACCGGTAATGAATTTACTTGTATGTCAAATGAAGTATCTGTTTTGCAAGTAGCATCAAGGTTGTTTTCAATTCGAACATAAATGGTTTGTCCGTTTGTAATAGTATTTTCAAAAGCAGTCGTATTCGTTATTTTACTTGCTGGAGCATATGAAGCATCAGTGAAATAGGTAAACGTAAATTCACTGGCTGGTTTGCCATTCAATAAAGTAGTTTCATTGGTGGTTAAGTCAAAATTTGTAAAACCATTTGTATCATTTCCATCGGAATTTGTATCGCATTCTGGTAAAACTAAAGGAACTAAAAAAACAGGAGGCGTTACTGTTTCAAATACGGTTACCGAAATGGCCAATCTGGCTGGGCTTTCGCAAGTATTTATAATTTGTGAAGCATAATAAGTAGTGTTCGTAGTTAGCACTGTAGAGGAATTTAAAGGAGTCCCTCCCGTTGCAGAAGCATACCATTTAATAGTTGTACCAGTTGCCATTAAATCTGAAACTGTTGCATTTTCAATATCACAAAAAGTTTGCGTTGCACTGCCCGTTGGCGTATTTGTATATTGAACATTTACGGTTACAGGAGTTCTAGATGCTGTTGTACAGCCGTTTTCGGTAGCATCAACATAATAAGTTGTGGTTGTTGTTAAGTTTGGTGTTGGAATTGTAGATCCGGTTTCTATCAAATTCCCCCCAGTTGCTGCGTCATACCAGTTAATTGTTGCAGTTGCTGATGATGCAGTAGCATTTAATGTTCCTGAACCGCCTTCACAAATGGTAATATCCTGAGCAGAGGTAATGGTTGGAATAGCATTAACCGTTGCTTCAACAGCCGTTCTTTTACCAGTTTCGCAAATACCGTCAGAAGATGCTAATGCATAATAGGTAGTTGTTGTTGAAATTGTTGAGGTAAACGTATCTCCAGGTCCTAATTTTGTTCCCCCAGATAATGAATCAAACCAAATAACTAATCCTGAACTAGCGTTCGCAGACAATGTTACTTGGCCTGTTCCACATGTTGAATCTTCTGTTATCGCAATTATTTCTGGAACTGATATTTTTGTGCTTGCTGAAAGATTTAATATGGGGTTTCCCGGCATACCACCATATTCAACAATATAACCTCTTGGATAATAAGGGTCTGTTATATCAGTTTGATGACCAGTAATGCTTAAATCATTCCAAGTTCCAGGTAGACCTACACTAGAACTTGTGACTATGTGTGCATAGTCTTCACTCCCCGAATCGTTTGGTTCAATACGGCCATTCCAATTAGCGAAATTATCGGGAGCTGTTGTTGTTCCTCCTGCATCTATTCCTTTTCCTTGCCAAAACTGACGGCCTAATCCACCATCCTCCATTCCTTCCGGACCAGTAATCCATCTCCATGTTCCTTCAAAATTAGCATCGCTTGCGCCAATCCAACCCGCCCCAGCTGCTTGTTCTCCCGAAAGTTGTGCTTCATCTGCAGAGGTAATTGTTACTAGGTAAGGATCTAGAACTCCATAATATGGAGGTAAAGCAGCTGCTGCATCTCGAGCTTCAGACCAAGTTATTCCAGGAGCTTCTACATATTCATAATAATGACCTGTTGAGGGTAAATAATTTTTTTCATCAATTGTTATAGAGAATTCTCTTTCACCAGATACATTAACTGAACTACTTTCAAATACAACTTGTTTAACTGCAGCAATTAACTCAGAAAGAACTGCGTTTCCAGACCCCACCCACTTTAAAGTTAATTTACCTTCTAAACTTATAAAAGGTGGTGCCGTAATATTTGGATTGGATCCAGTATAAATTAAAGTGTCTTCACCCCTAACATAACCTGAAGAAATTTGAATATAAATAGTGTTTATCTCTGTAGCATCTGGATTTGCAATGTTGAACGCAGTAACAATAGGTATTTGAAGTAGTGGGCAATAATATTGATCTCCTGTTGCAGTTAATGTTGGCGGTGTTTGTGACCAACCGTCATTGGTTAAAAATAAAACCAACAGGGAAAAAAATAAAATTTTATGTTTTTTAAAATGCATTAATAGCCAGAAAATTATATTAAGAATGCAAAAANAACAATT